>OGSN01000571.1_pt1 | contig 8317 bp, 2 predicted proteins | sample 1573891 | NCBI WGS metagenome assembly OGSN01 (sample SAMN03295857, study PRJEB24534) | human gut metagenome | isolation source: fecal sample 7 from infant 8 | host: Homo sapiens | place: USA: Pittsburgh, PA | collected 2014-07 | reverse complement strand
CCGCCACAAACTCCTGCAAAAAACCTATCATTTCTCGACCTGTATAACTTTTTCATTTCACACTTCCTTTATAAATTTCATAAGCTAATAATAAATTACCCCAGAGAAAATTTTTTATTCAAAGCACAATAATAGCTGGCCACTTTCCACCATGTCGCCTTCTCTTACCCTGATGTCTTTAACTTTTCCATCAATGTTTGCGACAATATTTGTTTCCATCTTCATGGCTTCAGCCACAAAGAGGCTGTCTCCCTTTTTAACTTCGTCGTCTTCAGCAACAAGAACTTTTACAATCTTACCTGGTATTGACGAACCAACTTCCCTTTCATTCTTTGGATCGGCATAAATTTTTTCTTCTCCAAGACTTTCTCCTGCCTTTACAGTTTCGTCCTTGATCTTAATAGTCCTTCTTGAGCCATTTATTTCAAAAGTTAAGTTTCTTGTTCCATCTTCTAATAGTTTTCCAACTTCAATTAAAGTTACAATTAAAGTCTTACCTTCTTCAAGAGAAATTTCTGTTGACTCTCCTTCCATTAGTCCATGGAAGAATACGTCTGACCCAATTCTTGTCACTTCCCCATTTTCTTTTATATAGTCAAGGTAGTCATCAAAGACCTTTGGATATAGGGCTGAAGAAATTATATCTTCTTCACTTGGACTTATTCCCTTATCTTCCAAATGCCTTTTAACTTTATCAAAGTCCTCATCTTCTAAAAGTTCGCCAGGTCTTTTTGTAATTGGACTTTCTCCCTTAAGAATCATTTCTTGTAGGTCCTTAGGGAAGCCTCCATAAGGTTGACCCATCATTCCCCTAAAGTAAGTCATGACAGAGTCGGGATAGTCTAAGTTCTTTCCCTTTTCCAAAATATTTTCTGGAGTGAGCTCATTTTGCACCATAAAAATTGCAAAGTCTCCAACCATTTTTGATGAAGGAGTTACCTTTACAATGTCGCCCACCATTTCGTTGACACGCTTGTACATTTCCTTTACGTCCTTAAACTTGTGACCAAGTCCAAAGGACTCAACTTGTGGCTTTAGGTTTGAATATTGGCCACCAGGAATTTCATACTTATAAATTTCTGTAGTTCCTGACTTCAAATCAGATTCAAAGTTTGCGTAAACTGGTCTAACTGCAGCCCAATATTTTGAAATATCCTCTGCCTTATCTAAATCTATTTCTGTATCCCTTTCAGTATTCTTAAGGGCAGCGACAACTGAGTTAAGGGCAGGTTGGGAAGTTAGTCCACTCATGGAGTTAACTGCTGTGTCAACAATATCAACCCCAGCTTCAGTTGCCTGCAAGATTGTGGCAACCCCATTGCCAGTTGTGTCGTGAGTGTGAAGGTGGATCGGGAGGCCAACTTCTTCCTTTAAGTTCTTGATTAACTTCTTAGCTGCATAAGGTTTTAATAGACCTGACATATCCTTGATGCCAAGAATTTGTGCCCCAGTCCTTTCAAGTTCCTTGGCAAAGTCAACATAATACTTAATGGAATACTTGTCCCTTTTCTCGTCAAGTATGTCTCCAGTGTAGCACATAGTCGCCTCTGCAATTTTTCCATTTTCAAGGACTTGATCAATGGAAAGTTTCATTCCATCAAGCCAGTTTAATGAATCAAAAACCCTAAATAGGTCAACACCATTTTTTGCAGACTCCTTTATGAACTTTACAACCACATTATCTGGATAATTTTTGTAACCCACAGTGTTGTTGCCACGAATTAACATTTGCAAAAGCATATTTGGCATCCTTTCACGAAGGAGCCTCAACCTTTCCCATGGATCTTCGTGGAGAAACCTGTAAGCAACATCAAAGGTTGCCCCGCCCCACATTTCTACAGAAAATAGCTTGTCCATGTTGTAGTTCATAGCCTCAGCAATCTTCACAAGGTCAATAGTCCTCATCCTTGTAGCCATAAGAGATTGGTGGGCATCACGCATAGTGGTATCAGTTAAGAGAAGCTTCTTTTCCCTTAAGATGTGATCCTTAATTCCATCAGGTCCAAGCTCGTCAAAAATTTGCTTGTAACCCCTGAAGTCCTTTCTTTCAAAGCTTGGAACTTGCGGAACATCAAAATTTTTCTCAAGAGTCTTAGTGTCATTGACAACCCTCTCTCCAATAATTTTCATGAGCCTTAGTTCCTTGTCCTTAGAAGATTTTATTTCAAATAGCTCTGGATGCTCTTCAATAAAACCTGTGTCGCAAGTTCCCTCTTCAAAGTCTTTGGTGTTTAAAACATTTAACAAGAAGCCAATGTTAGTCTTAACTCCACCAATCTTTAATTCAGAAAGAGACCTCTTTGCCTTTCTTATGGCATCCTTCCAAGTCCTTGCTTCAGTAATTACCTTTACAAGAAGTGAGTCGTAATAAGGCGAAATCACTGCACCAGTAAAGCCGTTGCCACCGTCAAGTCTTACCCCAAAACCAGAAGATGACCTATATAAATTAATTTGCCCAGTGTCTGGCATAAAGTTGTTGAGAGGATCTTCTGTTGTAACACGACATTGGATAGAAAACCCCCTGTGGTCAATAGCATCTTGACCCCTGATTCCAATTTCATCACTGTCAAGCCTGTAGCCCATGGCAACGAGAATTTGCGACTGAACAATATCAATATCAGTGCACATCTCTGTTACAGTGTGCTCAACTTGGACCCTAGGGTTAACCTCTATAAAATAGTGGTCCCCCTTAGAGTCAACTAAAAATTCAACAGTTCCAGCGTTGGAATAACCAATAGACCTTGCAATCTTTAGAGCATCTTGGCAAATTTCTTCTCTTAATTCAACTGGAAGAGAAAAGGCTGGAGTGTATTCAATAACCTTTTGATGACGTCTTTGTATAGAGCAGTCCCTTTCATAAAGGTGGACAATATTTCCATACTCGTCTCCCAAAATTTGCACCTCAATATGCTTTGGCTTGTGAAGATACTTTTCAATAAACATGGAGTCATCGCCAAAGGCTTTTTTGGCCTCGTTCTTTGCAGATTGAAACTTATCCAAAAGTTCCTCTTGACTCTGGGCAATTCTCATGCCCCTACCGCCACCACCAGCAGCAGCCTTAATCATAACAGGATAGCCACAAGATCTTGCAAAGAGAAGGGCCTCTTCCTCATTGCGAATAGGTTTTTCAATTCCAGGAATAGTTGCAACACCAGCTTCCTTTGCAACAATCTTTGAAGTGATCTTGTCCCCAAGCTTTTCCATAACCTCTGGGCTTGGTCCAATAAAAGTAATTCCCTCTTCTCTACACTTCCTTGCGAACTCAGAATTTTCTGACAAAAATCCGTAGCCAGGGTGGATGGCATCAACACCCTTCTTCTTTGCAAGACTAATTATCTCGTCAATGTCTAGGTAGGCATCAAGAGGTGACTTGCCCTTGCCAATCTCATAAGACTCGTCGGCCTTAGTCCTAAAGAGTGCCAGCCTATCCTCTTCAGAATAAATGGCAACTGAGCGAATCCCCATTTCTCTTGCTGCCCTGAAAATTCTAATGGCAATCTCTCCACGATTAGCAACTAAAATTCTTTTGAACTTCTTCATAATTTCCTCCCTTTTAGTTTTAGATATTATACAACAAATACAAGGTAATTTGTAGAAGTAATGTATGGAGAATTGGTCAAAAAAATTAAGGACCACCAAGGGTCCTAAATTTTTTTACAATATATTATTACTTCATAAAGTTTCACAGCTCAACAAATTTTTACAAGTTTATAAAAATTTACAAGTTAATAAACTTTTACGACTTCATAAACTTTTACGACTTTATAAAACTTTATGACTTCATAACTTTTTAAAAAACTACAGCTACAACAAAGAGACCCCTCTCGGAGTCTCTTAAAAAATATTATTTACTTTACATCACTTGGTAGGATTCTAGTCCATTTTTCATAAACTCTTCCAAACTTGTCGCTGGCTTTTCCCCTACGAGTAAGTTCGTGTGAGTTAGTAGCTTCTACCATTTCGTCATAGTACCACTTGCTAGCATCAAAATCCTTGAACTTAGCTAGCTTATCTTCAAGACCAGCGTAAGCTTCCTTGTCAGCAATCCTATTAAACATTCTGTTTAAGAAAGCAGCTGACTCAGCTCTTGTAAGATATGCATCAGGTCTGAAGCTTCCATCTTCATAACCTTCGATCCTATTGTTGCCGTAAATCTTGTTGATTTCCTTTTCGTATCTATGACCCTTGATGTCATCAAACTTTGATACAGAAGAATTTTCCTTATCAATAGCAGCTAACATCTTGGCAAATTCTGCCCTAGTGATCTTGTCATTTGGTCTCATCATTCCATTATCAGCGTCAAGCATCTTAGCCTTAACAGCTGCGTTAATGTATCTGAAGTACCAAGCATTCTTTTGCATGTCCTTAAAGGCTGGCATAGAAGTGTCGCTTAGGTCAAGACCAGCAAGTCTTGTAACCATAGCAGCAGCCTCTGCCCTTGTTAAGTTGCCTTCAGCCCTAAGAGTATTATCTTCATAACCTGCAATGTAAGCCTTGTGAGTTTCTAAGCTTACAGGAACCTCCTCAGCCTTTTCAACTTTTTCAGTCTTAGGTGCAGTAACGTAAACTGGGAAAGTTGGAGTGTAGTGGTCCCTAATCTTAATTCCTGGAATTTCATTTTCTTCTGGAATTTGTACTTCAGGTAGGCTTGGGCTTGTTCCCTTATCTCTCCATAAAGCTTTGACCAAAGTATTTTTATCAATCTTAACACTTTCGCCAACAGCCTTCTTTACTCCATCAATTTCCCATCCATCAAATTCCTTTCCATCAGGTATTATAAGTTGATATTCAGGTAGTTCATGAATTGCTGGTAGAACATAAAATTGATCTTTAATTTTAATTAGGCTTTCTACACCCTTCTTTCCACCATTCATCATGTCGAAAGAAACTTCAACTGGAGTTGCATCAGCTACTTCAGATTTTTGATTTACTTGATTGTTTGCAAAAGCCTTTACAGGTTGACCTAGTTTATAATTTCCTCTTGGAATAGTAATTACACCAGAACTTGCATTTGCACTTTCTCCATTAGTAGCCGCTGGTACTAAGCTCCAGTTATCAGAGCTTTTTTCAACAGTAACTGTTTTTTCAGCTCCACTAGGATCTTGATAATTTACAGTAACAGATTTTATTTCTTGTCCTGCTGGTGGTGTAGGTGGTGTAATAATTAAATTACCAGTATTAGTGTCAACAGAAACAATTGGAGCTTTAATTTTAGCAATAGGACTATAAACTGCTGTCAATTTTACACTACCTGAGATTGGTATTGTATCTCCAACTTTCTTTAAGTCAGTGCCATTTCCAACTCTCCAGCCTACAAATTCTTTATCATTAGACACTTGGAATGTTGGTGTTGGAAGTTCGTATTCGCTACCTTTTGTAACAGTTACATCAGTCATTGTTCCTGTTGCGCCACCTTCAGATTGGAAGCTTACCTTGTATTCAACAGGTTTCCATGATGCTTTGATTACAGTATTACCTGCAATAGTAATATCAGTTCCTGGTTTTGTTACTGTTGTTGCTCCATTGACTAACCATCCTGCAAATTCTTGGTTTTCATTTGGAGGTGTAAAAGTATTTTCAGGAAGTTTATATGTTCCGTTTTCCTTAACAGTAGCACCAGTCATGCTTCCTCCACCACTATTTGGATCAAATGTTACATCATATGTCTTAGTAGCTGTTGCTGTGAATAGTTTGTTATCAGTAGTTGCTACAAAGTCTGTTCCATTTTGGCTAGTCCATACTGGATCTGTATATCCTTCTTGTGGAGTAACTTTTACTGAGTCAATTATTGATACATTAAGATTTGGAAGTTTATAGTCTTTTAGATTTGTGTTTGATTTAACCTTATATTTTGAATAAGAAGTCGGATTATCTTTATTTCCTTTAATTGCTCCAGATCCGGTATTATCAACCTTTGTACCTTCGCCTAATTTGAATTCAACATCAAGTGCATCTGTTGGAACCTTATCTTTTCTATCCACGCTAGTTACATGGTTGCTAACGTATAGAGTTTGACCTGCTACTTCTATAGATGATCCGTCATCAAAATTAATTTTGATAGTTCCAGTAAAATCTCCTTCAGAATTTGTGCTTCTTGTAGTGTCAGAGAAGCTTGTGTTTGCTTCTGCGAGAAGTGCATTTATTTTGCCTTTGTTTTCTTCACTTGCTGTATCTTTTGCTTTTACTCCGTCTTTCCAGTCAAGTGTATCTCCAACCCATTTCTTCATAGCTACTGGGTCAAGACCACCAAGTTCAGTAACTTGTTCAGCTTTAGTTTTTACTTTTGGTACTGGTAATGTTCCATTCTTTGATTCTTCAGCTTTTTGTTTTGCTTCTTGAAAACCATTGTCTTTTACACTTGCTTTAACTTCTGTGCCACCCTTTACATTTTTAGTAGGAATAGTGATAACTCCTGTATCTTCATTAACAGTTGCCCCTGAATCTGCTGGCAATTTCCACTTACCATCATCATCTTTTTTAGCAGTAACAGTTTTTTTATTACCATCTTTTCCAGTATAAGTTACACTTACTTCCTTGGCATCTGTATCTGCCTTGTCTGGAGTAACAGTTATATTTTTATTATCATCAATTAACTTAACTTCCGGTTGTTTTGGTGGTAGGTTTTTTAAAACTTCCTCAGGTTTATCAAGTTTTATTACATTATTTTCTTTTCCACTACTAACTACAACTGTGCCGTCAGGATTTTTTGGGTAAATCGGATTGCCGTCACTATCCCAATCATTAACTTCTACATCATTAGGACTAATTATTTTAACTTTGCCATCATCGCTGATTTCTATAATTGCAGGTGCCCCCCCTACATTACTTCCAGTTCCATCGGGTAATTTTGATGTTCCATTTGCTGTTTTGTTAGCTTCTCTAATTTTTTTCCTAATAGTCTCTTTTTCTGTATCTGTTAGTTTCTTAGGGTCTCTAACATCAACTTTAGGTATTACTAAGCTAGGTTGTATTGTTTTACAATTGTTCTTCTTCTTGTATTCCTTTACAGTGATACCAATATCTTTACCAAGCGTTAAAAGTTTATTATCTGTGACTTTATAGGTAAACTCGCCTGTAGTTTTGTCTACAAATATTGTTGCAAGTTCTGTAGCGTTTTTATCTACCGTACATTTACCACTTTCACAATAATTTTTTTTGCTTGTTTCATTATTAAACTTAACGATCGTCACTCTTGCCCTATTAAAGGGACCTTTACCAGAAATTTTACCTTTAATTTCACCATCAACTACTGTGAGTTTCTCGACTTCTGCAGGCTTTGAATTTTCTGTAATTTGTTTAACAGTGACTTTTTGAGAAATATCTATATTTTCAATTTTTGATCCATCAGAGAAAGTGACAGTTATTTTTTTTCCATCACCGCTTACATCAATTGGTTTTTTCTTATCATCTTTACCAGTAGGTTTGTATAAGTTCTCTCCAAAGGTCTTGCTACTAACAGGTGGTAATGCATTGTTGGCTTCTTTAAAAGCATTTATAATATCTTCTACTGCATCGTGTTCTAAGACAAATACGTCTTCTGACCATACTTCTAGTGTGGGCATGGTTAGTTTGCCTTCATATGATTTACTTAGTAGTTGTTTAACTACAACAGAAACCTCTTCAGAAGTTTCTGTTGTAGTACCTATAAGCTCTTGTTTCGCATATACCTTATACCCTTCTTGAACTGGGTTCTTTAACTTTACACTCCATACTGAGCCCTTTGGATCTTTTTCAGTTGGCTGAATGGTAAATTTTTGTGTTTCTTTAACAACGCCATCGGCATCCTTAACTGTAACAATAATGTTGCAAACAGCATTTTTTCTTTTTCTTTGTCCTGATTTTATTAGACCATTCCCAGAAACTGTTGTTGCTCCAATGGATACAGGATTAATTGTAGGCGCTGCAAGAGCTGCTGCTTCTACTACGCTATAGCCCCCTAGGTTTATATCCAGGTCTGCCAAGCTTGCTACGCTTGGTAGTAGCATGGAGAATGCCAAGGAATAAATGCATAAGGGCTTTATTACTTTTTTCTTAAAATCTTTTTCCACTTTTCTCGCTCCTTTTATTTATGACTCTTAGTCTATTAAGTCGTATTTGCATATACTTCGTCATCATCATTGTATATAATAAGCTGGATTTTTTCAAGTTTTTTATGAGTTTATAGCTTTCTAGGACTTCGCCCTTTGTTATGAGCTTATAAGTTTTTATGACTCTATAAGGCTTTACTACTTTATAGTTTTCTGAGACTTCATAAGTCTTTATAAGTCTGTAAGATCTTGCAGGTTCATAAATTCTTGCAGGTTCATAACTTCTTGCA
>OGSN01000560.1_pt1 | contig 8472 bp, 7 predicted proteins | sample 1573891 | NCBI WGS metagenome assembly OGSN01 (sample SAMN03295857, study PRJEB24534) | human gut metagenome | isolation source: fecal sample 7 from infant 8 | host: Homo sapiens | place: USA: Pittsburgh, PA | collected 2014-07 | reverse complement strand
GTTGTATCCTTTGCCATTTTCGTTCTCCACGATTATTCGCAGGTAAGCAGAACCAGTACACATCCCTTTTCTGACGTTAAATCCAGCGTCTTTTGCAGAATGCGGCTCTCACCGCTGAACAGATCCCGATAGCGCTTCCCGGCCAGTTCGTCAGGTATCGCCACCGTGGTATTGACCCACAGCTGATGATTATCGGTGATGCCAAAAACCAGACGCGGCACGGCGACAATCAGCGCCTCGTCATCCTTAACGCGCGCATAAACAATCAGGTTCTCTTCCCGCTCGCCGGTGACCTTAAGCGGCAGCCAGTCGCCGTAGCGGAAAAGCGCGTCGTAGTGCGATCGAAGCCGCAGCAGCGTGGCGGTAACAAACTGTTTGACCCGTCCGTCCCGCCAGCAGGCCGGGTTGTCAAACACCCCGGCATCCGCCGCGCTGAGGTGTTGCACCAGCGCCGGAAAGTCCGGCTCGCGTCGGTTATCCGGGTCGACCAGGCTGAAGTTAAGCGCCTCGCTGCCCTGATAGATATCCGGCACGCCGGGCGCCGTCAGCTTGATCGCCGTCTGGCTGAGGCTGTTCATCAGCCCGGCGCGAATAAAGGGCTGCATCGCCTCGCTGAAATCGTCCAGGAACAGGCTATTGTCCGGCGAAAGCAGGTGCCGCGCGTAGCTCAACACCACGCTCTCGTAGCTCTCGTTGCTGTCGATCCAGTCGGTGCGCTGTTTCGCCTCGCGCAGCGCTTTTTCGAGGAAGCCGAGGAACCGCGTTTCGAGTGCTTTAAGCCCTTCAGCGTCGTCCGGTGACAGCGTGGCGGGCCAGACGCCCGCCAGCGCCTGGTAGATCATCCACGTATCGGCGGCGTTCGGCGCGGTACCGTCATTGAGAAAGCGCACCTGGGTCTGGTTCATCTGCCGCCAGCGGGTAAGGTTCTCGCCCCAGCGTTCCGGGGCTTCCGTGAGGGTGTAAAGGCGCGCCCGGGCATCTTCCCCGCGCTTGGTATCGTGCGTGGAGGTGCCCAGCAGCGCGTCGGGCTGACGGGCCAGACGAATGCGCATCTCCTGGTGGAAGCGGGATAAGGAAAACGCCCGCGGCGTCGGGTCGGCCCCCACTTCATTGAGCGCAAGCTCAAGGTTGTGGCGAAAGAACAGCGTGTCTTCAACGGACTTCGCCATCAGCGGCCCGGTGAGCTGCTGGAAGCGGGTCCTGAACAGCGCGGCGCTCTCGCGGCAATCTTCCGGCAGGTCGCCGGTAAGAATGCGCACGATCAGGCTGAGCGCCGCTTCCGACGTCTCCACGCTGGCAACCACGCGGTTGAGCAGCGCCACGTCCGGCGGGGTTAACCCCTCGCGAGTGCCGTAGGTGCGGTAGACCGGAAACGCAATAAGCAGCTCGCGCAGCGCGTGGCGGATATCCTCGCGCGGCAGCGCAACCTCATTGCGGCGGGCCAGATCCTCAGCAAGGTTTAGCAGCGTGGTGAATTCCCCCTCGAAATTGCGATCGGTCATCAGGCCTTTAGCATCGCGCAGCTCCGCGTGGCGATCGACCGTCACGCCGAGCGTTTCGTCGTGGATTGTCTCCAGGCGCGAGAGGTTATCGTCGTCGACCAGCACTTCCGCCAGCGAGGCGATAAACTCGTAGCCGGTGGTGCCGGATACCGGCCAGTCAGCGGGGAGCTGTTCCCCTTTGGCGAGAATCTTTTCGACCGTGATGTAGCAGTCGGGCCCGGCTGCCTGCCGCAGCTTCTGCAGATAGCCGAGCGGATCCGCCAGGCCGTCGATATGGTCAATGCGCAGGCCGCCCACCACGCCCGCGTGGACCAGCTCAAGGATCAGCCGGTGCGTATCGTCGAAGACCGCATCATCTTCAACCCGGACGCCGACCAGCCCGGTGATCTCAAAGAAGCGCCGCCACGAGAGCTGCTTCGGCGCCTCCCGCCAGGACATCAGCCGCCAGCTTTGCGCCTCGTGCAGCTCGGCAATGCTTTTCTCCTCGCTGTACGTGCCCGGGTTGAGCGGATACTCGGCGTCATAGTAGACCAGGGCGGCCTTTTTCGTGACAGGGTCACGTTTCAAGGTGATGGCACCCTTCTCCAGCTCCGCCTCAAAGGTATCGCCAAGAAACGGCAGCGTCAGCGGCCTCGACCCGTCGATATCAAAATAGCGGAAATAGCGGCTTTGCTGGCCGTATTCAATCACGTCACGCCACCAGAGGTTTTCCAGCGAGGTGGACATATGGTTAGGGACGATATCCAGAATCAGCCCCATACCGGCCTGCTTAAGCGCCGCGGCCATGCGGTCAAAGCCTTCTCGTCCGCCAATCGCGGGGTCGATTTCATTCGGGTTGGTCACGTCATAGCCGTGGGTAGACCCCGTCGTGGCAGTGAACACGGGCGACGCGTAAAGGTGGCTGATGCCGAGGTCCTTCATATACGGCACCAGCGCCACAACGCGGTCGAAGGTCATGCCGTTACGGAACTGAATACGGTACGTGGCGGAAGGGATCATAACGATGCTTCTCCATCAGCAAAGCGAACGACAATACCGTTCGGGGGTAAAACGTCGTTGACCTCCGGCCAGGCGAAGCGCGTCTCCCCCGCGAGCGCGGGCAGGTCGACGGGCTTCGTTCCAATATTCAGCGCCAGAGAAAGCGTGCCTGACGGGAAGCGCCAGCTCACCGCCACCATGCCGGGCGCGGTCTTGAGCACATGGCCCTCAACGGCACCGCCCGGATGCAGAAGCGGAACGATATAGCGATGGCGCAGCGTCAACAGATGGCGCGTATAGCGCAGCCACGTTTTGCCCTCGTCGGTGGCGATTTTGTTCCAGTCGAGCTTTGAGCTGATAAACGTGTTCACGTCGTTCGGGTCCGGGACGGTTTCATCGTGCCCGGCATGGCCGGTGAACTCTTTCGCGCGCCCTTCCCGCACCGCCTTTGCCAGTTCGCCGTGAAAGTCGGTGAAGAACAGGAACGGATGCGTTTCACCAAACTCCTCGCCCATAAACAGCAGCGGGATATGGGGGGAAAGCAGCAGCGCGGCGAGCAGCACCCTCGTTTTATCAGCCCCCGCGAGGGAGATAAGCCGCTCGCCCTGGGCGCGATTGCCGGTCTGATCGTGGTTTTGGATGAAATCGACGAAGAACTGCGGCGGCTGCGTGCGGCACTCCACGCCGCGGGATTCGCCGGTTTGCAGCGAAATCTCGCCCTGGTAGACAAAGCCTTCCGCCAGCGCCCGGGCGAACTTTTTCTCCGGCTCAAAGGCAAAGTCCTGGTAATAGGCGTGCGTCTCACCGGTAGCAAACACGTGGGCAGCGTTGTGAAAATCATCGTTCCACTCGCCGGTAAACAGCGGCGTGTGGCCCTGTTCATCGCGCGGATGCAGAAAAATCACGTTGCGGCTGTCTTCCGTGGTCAGGTGAACGTGCCGGTGCGGGATCGCCTCGCGAATTTTTGCGGCAATCTCCTCCAGAATGTGCGTCCCGGAGCTGTCTTTAATCTGGTCGATGGCATCAAAGCGCAGGCCGTCCAGACGGTACTCCGTCAGCCAGTAGAGCGGTGCGTCGGTGATGTACTGCCTCACCGGCTCGCGCTCGTAAGCGATGCCGTTGCCCCAGGGCGTCATTCGATGCTCATCAAAAAACGCGGGCGACAGCAGAGGCAGATAGTTCCCCTCCGGGCCGAAGTGGTTGAGCACGATATCCAGCACCACGGAAAGCCCCAGCCCGTGCGCGGCGTCGATAAACGCGTGGAAATCCTCCGGCGTGCCGTACGCAGAGTGCGGGGCATACAGCAGCACACCGTCGTACCCCCAGCCGCGGGAACCGCCAAACTGGGAGACGGGCATGACTTCAAGCTGGGTAATCCCCAGCTCCGCCAGATACGGCAGCTTGTCGATCGCCGCCCGGAAGGTGCCCTCCGGGGTAAACGTGCCGATGTGCAGTTCGTAAATGATCGTCTCTTCCCACGGCCGCCCTGCCCAGTCGCGGTTGACCGGCTGGTAACGTCGGGGATCGATCACGACTGAGGGGCCGTTAACGTCGCCCTTTTGCGCCCGCGAGGCGGGATCGGGCACCGCCGTCCTGAAGAACAAACTGATATTCTGCACCGTGCCTGACGCCGGGGACGTCCGCCTGAAACCATCCGTCGCCGGTTGCCGTCATCGGCACGTCGGTGGCGGCAAGACGTAGCGTAAGTTCTTTCTGTCCTTCTGCCCAGACGCGAAAACGTACAACGTCATCGGAAATAAACTCAGCACCCCACTGCTTTTGAAATGTCCTGAATTCCATTCATTGTCCTCGAATGACCCACATTTTACGCGGAACGAAGTACAAGCTTAGTTCAGGATTAAAAGTGCGTGAGCTCAGCGGATTTAACCGCTTCGTCTATTCTTTATGAAATAACTCACTAACGGGAACACTATGCAGATTCGAAAAGGACTCAATACCGACTTCGCACGCCTTGAATGCTGTGACTTTTCTTTCACCATTAGCCACATTGCCCGGGAGCCGTTTATCCACTGTGATTTGCATATTGAAGCCGTGGCAGAGCCGTGGATAAAAACCTACGAACTCGACATTCAAACGCTTGAAAATCACTGCGTTAATCCGGACGCCATATTTCTTGTCGCGGAAACGGACGACGGTGAAATAGCCGGATTTATTACCGCGTCAGTCGGCTGGAATAAATTTATTTCAGTGGATTATATTGCCGTTGAGCGCACCAAACGCAGAACCGGCGCTGCGCAAAAATTAATGGCCGCCGCGCACGTGTGGGCCCGCAGCGTAAACGCGCCGGGATTACGGCTTGAAACACAAAATGTGAACGTCTCTGCCTGCCTGTTTTACCGTCACTATGGATTTACCCTGGGCGGATACGATCGTTATCTCTACAACGCCCTACCGGAAAAAGACGAGGTCGCTCTGTTCTGGTATTACATGCTGGTCTAGCGGAAACACATTGCCACATCACGGTCATATTTCTGTCACTGAATTTCATTACGCTTTCGGGATTTTAACCACGGTGTTGAGGAAAGAAGTGTGAATTCAATGGCTAAGGCATTACTGCTGGCATTACCGGTTTTGAGTGCAACGGCAGCGGCGACGGCCGCGGAGCACGACCTGTGTGAACCGAAAGCGTACGAAATGGCGCTGCGCTATCAGCAGAAATCGGCAGAGATTATGGCCCTTCAGCTGCAAACCTATCGGTTTGCCACCGAGCGTTTCAACGAAAAGTTAAAGGATCTGAAAACGCCCGAAAATTACGCCGTGGTAATGGACCTGGATGAAACGGTACTGGATAACACCCCTCTGCTGGTGCGCGACATGGAGCAGTGTCACGACTATACGAAATGGGACACCTGGAGCGACTGGGAGAAACAGGGAAAACCCGGCTTAATTCCGGGGGCGAAAGCGTTTCTTGACCACGTGAATCAAAGCAAGGTCCGCATCTACTATGTCTCGGATCGTATGCAGGAAAACAAAGCCGACACGCTGAAGACGTTAAACGCTCTCGGCCTGCCGCAGGTATCTGACGAAAGCGTGCTGCTGGATACGGTCAGCAAGGAAGAGCGCCGTCAGAGCATCCTCAAAAAGCAGCAGATCGTGATGCTGTTCGGCGACAGCCTGCCGGATTTCGCCGTGCAGTTTAAAAACAAAAAGCCGAGTGAGCAGCAGCGTGAACTGGTTGAGGCCAGCGCGGAACACTTCGGCAACGACTGGATTGTGCTGCCTAATGCCGCTTATGGCTCATGGTCCAAAGCCACGCCGGACAGCTGGAACGCACCGCTGAATAAATAATGTTTTACGGGCCGGGAAAGCTATCGCGCGCCTTCCCGGCCCTTCGGTTTCCTATCCATCCCGTTTATAGGTCCTATCATTTCTGGGCAGGTTCTTATAATTTTACGGAGCAGTAAGATGAGCACTTTCAAAGGAGACTCGTATGCTTACCGTGAAAAAACTTGCTCTTTCCACGCTGATTTCCAGCTCACTGCTTTTCTACCCTGCGCTCCAGGCCTCTGCAGAAACGCCGCAGCACGTCGTTAAACAACCGGCGGGCGGTTACAGCGTGCAGGTCGGCGACGTGCTTGTCACCTCGTTTACCGACGGGACCGTCGCGCAGGATCTGCACAAGCTGCTGCGCCGGACAACGCCGCAAAACATTGATGCGCTGCTCGCAAAAAACTTTCAGACCAACCCGGCTGAGGTCTCCATCAACGCGTTTCTGATTGCGATACCCGGACATAAAATCCTGGTGGATACCGGCTCGGGCCAGCTCTTTGGTCCTGATACCGGCGGACGTCTGGTTGAAAGCCTCGCCACGCAGGGAATAAAACCCGAGGACATCACTGAAGTCCTGCTGACCCACGCCCACTCCGATCATGCGGGCGGCCTGGTGAAAGACGGCAAGGTAGTGTTCAGCAACGCGCGCGTTTTCGTTGGCAAACCGGACATCGACTTTTTCTTTAACGACGACAATCAGAAGAAAACCGGCTACGGCAAGAACTACTTCGATGTCGCGCAGAAGACCTTAAAACCCTACCTTGACGCGGGGAAAGTGGTGCCGTTTAGCGGCACATCGGAGATTCTTCCGGGGCTTACCGGCACGGTTCATCCCGGACACACGCCGGGTTCAGCCTTCTACACCCTGACAAGCAAAGGCGAGAAGATCACCTTTGTCGGCGACATCATTCACGCCGCGGCGGTCCAGTTCCCGCAGCCTGCGGTGACCATCACCTACGATGAAGATGAGAACAAAGCGGCAAGCGTACGCGAGCATGCGTTCGCTGACTTTGTGAAAAACAAGGACCTCATTGCCGCGCCCCATCTGCCTTTCCCGGGCATCGGCTATGTGACGAAAGGCGAGAAAGGCGGCTATGCCTGGGTCCCTGTGACCTATACCAACCGGGACGCCAGCAGCGCGAAATAAGATGACGCGGATATCTGACATGGACATAGACCTGCTCCTGACGCTGGACGCCCTGCTTCAGGACAGGAACATCACCCATGCGGCCGCGCGGCTGGGCATTAGCCAGCCCGCGCTCTCTGCACGTCTCGCGCGTCTGCGCACGCTGTTTGGCGAACCGCTGTTCATTCCCTCCCCGCATGGACGCGGGGTGTTACCCACGCCGCGCGCGGAAGCGCTCAGGCCGCAGGTGGCAAGCGTGCTGCGCGGCATCAGCGCGATGTTTGCGCCCACCGCGTTTGACGCGCAAACCAGCAGCCGGACCTTTGTTATCGCGCTGCATGAAAACCCGGCGCTGATGCTCGGCACCGCGCTGCTTAACCAGGTGGGTACCGATGCTCCCGGTATTCGCCTGCGCTTCGCCCTGCCCGAGATGGCCGAACTGCCGCAGCAGCTGGAAAACGGCGATGTGGATCTCTACATCGGCGTGAGCGCGGGCGCCCATGACGGGTGGGTAAGGCGCAAACTCCTCGACGACGCGTTTGCCACCGCCCAGCGAAAAGGCCATCCGCGCGGAACGGGTGCGTTAGATCTGGAGGTCTACTGCGCGCTTTCCCATCTGGTGGTGTCGTCGGCGGGCGATCCGTTTACCGGATTTGTCGACCAAACCCTCGCCGGGCTGGGCTGTCAGCGACACGTTGCCATGTCCACCCAGAGCTACGCTATGGCGCCTGCGCTGGTTGCCGGTACCGACCTGGTGTGCACCCTGCCGGAACGGATGCTGAAGCAGTTCGCCAGCACGCTGGATCTCTTTGCACCACCGCTGCCGCTCCAGCCCATTACCATCAACATGTACTGGCACCCGAAAAACAGCCAGGATCCGGCGAACGCCTGGCTGCGCGAGCAGCTCCTGCGGGCAGCAGGACGTCAGGTGTGATCGAGCGTAACCAGAAACTTTTTTAGCACTTCTGAACGAATAATCCGGTGGCAAACAAGGGTGAGTTCGCTCTCCCGCAGCCGGTCAAGGATGTCCACGTAGACGACGTTCTCGACGCTCACCGCCTTTGCCGACGCGGGCAGCAGCGCCAGACCAAACCCTGCCGAAACCAGGCTGATGACCGTGGGCACGTCGGTCGCGTTTTGCACCACGTCCGGCTGAAAGCCCGCCCCGCTGCAGGCGTCATAGAAGTACTGCTCCAGCCCCATTCCCTCCGGGTCGCGCAGGGAGATCCATTTTTCGTCTTTCACCGACGAAAGCGTCAGCGCGGCGGACCCGGCCAGCGGATGCTGACGATACAGCGCCAGCACCGTTTTCTCCGAGGCGAACGGGCGGCTTTGCAGATCGTCCGGCAGCGACGGCAGCGGCGCGCGGATGATGGCCACATCCAGCTGGTTGCTCTGCACGGCGGCGTAGAGCGTCTGCACGTTTCCCGTCATCAGCGACATGGTAATGGCGGGCCAGCGGCTGTGCATCTGGCGCAGGGCGGCGGGCAGCCTGCCGTCAAACATCGCACTCGACACGCACCCGAGGTTTAACACACCCTGCTCGCCCCGTGCCGTTTGTCTGGCGTCCAGCCC
>OGSN01000548.1_pt1 | contig 8558 bp, 7 predicted proteins | sample 1573891 | NCBI WGS metagenome assembly OGSN01 (sample SAMN03295857, study PRJEB24534) | human gut metagenome | isolation source: fecal sample 7 from infant 8 | host: Homo sapiens | place: USA: Pittsburgh, PA | collected 2014-07 | reverse complement strand
TGGTGTATCCAATCGAATCGAGATTTGGGATGAGGCACGATGGCAAGAATTTTCTGAAGTGGCAGCAGAAAACTTTGATGAAATTGCTGAAAATATGATTGATTTTGGACTATAAGAATAGGAAGAGGCTGACTAATGACTGAGACATTTCAACACTATACAGTCATGTTGAAAGAAACGGTAGATGGCTTGAACATCAAACCAGATGGCATTTATGTAGACTGTACACTAGGCGGTGCCGGACATAGTGAATATCTTTTGAGCCAATTAAATACAAACGGGCACCTTTATGCATTCGATCAGGATCAAAAAGCCATTGATCATGCAAAAGTACGGTTAGCCCCATACATTGAAAAAGGTATGGTTACTTTTATCAAAGCGAATTTTCGTGAATTAGAAGCAAAGATAAAAGAGCATGTTCCTCAAGTCGATGGTATTTTGTATGATTTAGGCGTATCTTCTCCACAATTAGATGAAGCTGAAAGAGGTTTTAGTTATCATCAGGATGCTCTTTTGGATATGCGTATGGATCAATCAGCACCTCTGTCAGCGTATGACGTTGTTAATGAGTATTCCTATAATGAATTAGTAAAAATCTTCTTTCGTTATGGCGAAGAAAAATTTTCTAAACAAATTGCTCGAGAAATTGAACGAGTAAGAAAAATCCATCCGATCCAAACAACTGGTGAATTAGTAGAAATCATTAAAGATGTGATTCCTGCACCAGCAAGAAGAAAAGGTGGACACCCAGCTAAACGAATTTTCCAAGCAATAAGAATTGCAGTAAATGATGAATTAGGTGCAGAAGAAGCTTCATTAGAACAGGCGATTCGGCTATTAAAAATCAATGGAAGAATCAGTGTGATCACCTTCCATTCATTAGAAGATCGGATTGTCAAAAGTATGTTCAAAGAATACAGTACCGTTCAAGATTTACCACCCGGATTACCGGTTGTTCCTGAAGAATTTCAGCCAGAGCTGAAGTTGATTAATCGAAAACCGATTCTTCCATCAGAAGAAGAACTAAGTGAAAATAATCGATCACGTAGTGCAAAATTACGGATTGCTGAAAAAATACGAGTGAAAGAGGAGTAGCGTAATGGCAGAATTAAAAAAAGTCCAAGAATATCCATATGATTTACCAGAAGTGGTTGATCAACCAGAACAACAATTGCCAGATTCAAATCAAGAAATCGTACGCCCTCAATCACCGGCTAAACGCCTAAAACATATTTCTGTTTTAGAAAAATTAGCAGTAGTAAGTATTATTTTTTCAGTGATCGCACTATGTGTCTTAACAGTCATGTTACGAACAAATATTAGTGGTGTCGAAAAAGCAATCACAACGATTCAAACAGAGATCACTCAAAAAAATCAAGAAAAAACTAGTTTAGTACAGGAAAAAAATGAATTATCACGTACTGAACGAATCAAAAAAATCGCAGAAGAAAAAGGGTTGTCAATCAATGACGACAATTTAAGGAAAGTGAAGTAAATGAGTCTTAAAAATAAATTCCGGCGGTTTATGGAAAAGAAAAATCTAAATCCGACGAACAATCGCAAAAAAGTAGGTATCATTTTATTTGCTACGAGTATTGGATTGTTCTTTTTATTTGCCGTTCGTTTTTCTTATATCGTGATCGGTGGTCACGTGGCAGGAACCTCTTTGGCAGAAAAGACCGAACAACTTTACAAAGGGAGCGAGGTCGTAAAAGCAAAACGAGGAACGATCTATGATCGGAATGGGGTCGCTTTGGCAGAAGATGCCACTTCTTACTCAATCAAAGCAATCCTTTCAAAAACTTATACTTCTGGTGACAAAAAATTGTATGCCGAAGAAAAGAACTTTGACAAAATCGCCGAGATACTAAATAAAAATCTCTCTATAGAAAAGAACGATGCCTTACAAATCTTAAAAGATGGCGCCAAAAATAATCTATATCAAGTTGAATTTGGTTCTTATGGAAAAAATATCAGTCAAGAGACCAAACAGAATATAGAAGACGATATGAAGAAAGCAGGAGTAGTCGGTCTGTATTTTGAAGATCATCCCGCACGGATGTATCCTAACGGCGAATTTGCTTCCCACTTTATCGGCTATGCTGTTCCAGATAAAAATGAAAATGGCTTAGTTGGAAAGCTCGGACTAGAAGCTGCTTATAATGATATTTTAAGTGGTAAAAATGGGAAGATCGTTTACCAAAAAGACAACTACCAAAATCCTCTACCAGGAACAGTGGCAGAAGAAGTGAAAGCAGTTGACGGACAAGATATCTATACGACGTTGGATAGTCGTTTACAAAGTTATCTTGAAACGCTTATGGATCAAGTGAATGAAGAATACCAACCAGAAGAATTAACAGCCATGTTGATGAAAGCGAAAACTGGAGAAATTCTAGCAATGGGTCAACGACCTACTTTTAATCCTGAAACGATGGAAGGCTTAACCGGCAAGGATGCTGTTTGGCGTAATTTCTTAGTGCAAGATAGCTATGAGCCTGGTTCAACTATGAAAGTCTTCACGACTGCAGCAGCGATCCAAGAAGGGAAATTCAATGAGAATGAAACGTACCAATCTGGGAAAATAAAAGTTGCTGATGCGACGATCAACGACCACGATTTTGGAGCAAAAGGAGTTCTTACGATGCGACAAGCGTTATCTTGGTCAAGTAATGTTGGGATGGTAATGCTAGAGCAACGAATGGGCGGTACTTGGTACAACTACCTACAAAAATTAGGTTTTGGTCAAAGTACTCATTCAGGTCTAGATGATGAAGTAAATGGTGCTTTGCCAACGGAAAATATCGTTGACCGCGCAATGAGTTCTTATGGACAAGCGATTGGTGTTACAAATTTCCAAATGATGAAAGCTTTCACTTCCGTCGCAAATAATGGAACGATGATCCAACCACGCTACATCAGTAAAGTTGTAGATCCTGCAACGAATGAAGAGCGTACAACGCAAACGGAAGTATTAGGGCAACCATTTTCAAAAGAAACGACCGAAAAAGTACGAGAATATATGCGTGACGTAGTTGAAAGCGAAAATTATGGTAGTGCATATGGGGTATATAGTGTGCCGGGTTATAATGTTTCAGCTAAAACTGGTACGGCACAGATTGCTTCTGATAAAGGTGGGTACCAAACTGGTGATACAGCATACTTATATTCCATCGTCGAAATGGTTCCATCTGAAGATCCAGAGTATGTTTTATACATTACGATGAAACATCCTAAGACTTACGATCGAATGGCTTTAGCTAAAATCGCTAATCCATTGATGAAACGTGCGATGGACTTCCAAGAAAGTGAAGAAGAAAATTCACCAGAAGCAAAAACAGAAAAAATCACTGTAGCAGATTACCGTAATCTAAGTGCTGACGTTGCCGCAGCAGATGCACAGAAAAGTGGATTGCAACCTATCGTTGTAGGTGATGGGGAAAAAGTGAAGAAACAATCTACTGCAAATGGTGATCAATTGATTTCTGGCGAAAAACTGATCTTGTATACAGGCGGAGAAAATCTAATGCCTGATGTCACCGATTGGTCCAAAGCAGATATTATGAAGTTAGGGAAAATCTTAGGGGTTGAAGTCACCTTCCATGGCGATGGTTACTGTAAGGAGCAAAGTTTAGCACCCTATGAAAAAATCACTGATAAAAAATTAAGTTTTACATTAGAAGAATAAGAATAGAATTGGGAGAGAAAAAGAGTATGGAGTGGACACAAGCATTGATTCCTATCGTTAGTAGTTGTGCAATGACTATTGCAGCAATGCCACTATTTATTGGGTATTTTCAAATGAAAAAACAAGGGCAGGCGATTCGTGAAGAAGGACCAAAATGGCATAATGTAAAAGCCGGAACTCCAACGATGGGTGGATTGGTGTTTTTAGTTGCAGCAATATTAACCGGAATTTGGGTTGGCGCTTGGCAAAATCAGTTGACGCCTACTCTTTTCATCCTACTATTTGTTTTAGCTTTATATGGTGTGATCGGATTTTTAGATGATTTCATTAAAATCTTTAAAAAACGAAACATGGGGCTAAACTCTAAACAAAAACTGCTAGGGCAGATCATTGGCGGGATCATTTTTTATCTTGTCTATCGTTCAGAAGGCTATCCTGGTACGTTAAATTTCTTTGGAATAGAGTTGCCACTTGGACTATTCTATGGGGTATTTGCTATTTTCTGGCTTGTTGGTTTTTCAAACGCGGTTAATCTGACAGATGGGATTGACGGATTAGTTGCTGGACTAGGAACGATCTCTTTTGCAACGTACGGAATCATTGCTTGGCATCAGCAACAATATGATGTCTTAGTTATTTGTTTAAGTGTGCTTGGTGGGTTACTTGGCTTTTTTGCTTATAATCGTAAACCAGCCAAAATATTCATGGGCGATGTTGGTTCTCTGGCATTAGGTGGATTATTGGCAGCAATTTCTATTATGCTAAACCAAGAGTGGACATTGTTATTAGTTGGTTTGATTTATGTTATGGAGACAGCAAGTGTAATGCTTCAAGTTACTTCTTTCAAATTAACAGGAAAACGTATCTTCAAAATGTCTCCTATCCATCATCATTTTGAAATGTGTGGTTGGTCAGAATGGAAGATCGACATCATTTTTTGGTTAGTAAGTATTGTAACTTCTTTAATAACACTATGGTTCATTTGGTAGGAGATGACAGGAAATGAAAAAAATTTCAACATATGAAAACAAAAAAGTCCTTGTTCTTGGATTAGCGAAAAGTGGATTTAGTGCGGCCAAACTGTTACATGAGTTGGGCGCACTTGTCACTGTTAATGACGGAAAGCCGTTTGATGAAAATCCAGAAGCACAAGAGTTGCTATCACTGGGAGTCAAAGTGATTGCTGGAAGCCATCCGATTGAATTATTGGATGAAGAATTTTCTTTGATGGTGAAAAATCCGGGGATTCCGTATAGTCATCCATTTGTTCAAAAAGCACAAGAACTGGGTATTCCGGTAATTACGGAAGTGGAATTAGCTTACGAGGTAGCGGAATGTCCGATTATTGGGATTACAGGAACAAATGGTAAAACAACAACAACAACTATGACAGGCTTGTTATTGAACGCTGGTGATTTGCCAGGAACAGCTCGCCTAGCCGGGAATATCGGTTATCCAGCTAGTAGTGTGGCGCAAGAAGCAACAGCTGACGATAAAATCGTTATGGAACTATCTAGTTTCCAATTGATGGGAATCACTGATTTTCGTCCCCATGTAGCAGTAGTAACCAATATTTATGAGGCTCATATCGATTACCACAAAACGAGAAAAGAATATGTAAAAGCAAAATGGCATTTACAACAGAATATGACAGAGAAAGATTATTTGATTTTGAATTGGAATCAAGAAGAGCTAAGAGAACTCAGCAAAAAGACTAAAGCAACGGTGTTACCTTTTGCGACGGAACAAAAACTACCTAAAGGTGCCTATTCTTTAGATGGTAGTATCTACTATAACCAAGAAAAAATCATGGATATTACAGAATTGGGTGTTCCTGGTTCACACAATGTTGAGAACGCACTAGCTGCCATCTCAGTTGCTAAATTATATGGTATCTCAAATGAAGCGATCAAAAATGCTTTACACCATTTCCATGGAGTACCGCATCGTACACAGTATGTGGGGGAATTTCAAGGAAGGAAGTTTTATAACGATTCAAAAGCCACTAATATTTTAGCTACTAAAATGGCATTAAGTGGTTTTCAGTTAGATCAATTAGTATTAATCGCTGGAGGTCTGGATCGGGGAAATTCATTTGATGAGTTGATACCAGCTTTAAAAGGCATCAAAGCGTTGATCACTTTTGGGGAAACTCAAAATAGATTAGCGGATGCCGGCAAGAAAGCAGGTATCCCTGTGATCAAGGCAGCTGAAAACGCAGAAGCCGCTGTACCGATCGCCCTTGAATTGAGTGAAGAGGGTGATTCGATCTTATTGTCCCCAGCAAATGCAAGTTGGGATCAATACCCTAATTTTGAAATTAGAGGCGAACGGTTTATGGAAGCTGTCAATAAACTAACTATACAAAAGTAGAAACGAGCGAGAATGAATGAAAATTTTGGTTACTGGTGGCGGAACTGGCGGGCATATTTATCCAGCACTAGCCTTCGTCAATTATGTAAAAACAAAAGAGCCGAATACTGAGTTTATGTACGTTGGAGCGCAAAGAGGCTTAGAAAATAAAATTGTTCCTGAGACCGGGATGCCTTTTCGTACGCTAGAAATACAAGGATTTCAGCGGAAACTTTCGCTACATAATCTGAAGACTATCCAACTTTTTTTAAAAAGTATTCGAGAAGCAAAAAAAATTTTAAAAGAATTTAAACCAGATGTGGTGATTGGGACTGGGGGCTACGTGTCGGGTGCAGTAGTCTATGCGGCATCTAAGTTAGCGATTCCTACGATCATCCATGAACAAAATAGTGTGCCTGGCATCACCAATAAATTTTTAAGTCGCTATGTGGATCGAATCGCACTTTCTTTTGAAGATGCTGCTCCATTTTTTCCTGCAGAAAAATCGTCTTTGATCGGTAATCCTCGGGCGCAAGAAGTTGCGGATATGGATAAATCGAAAATTTTAGCCACTTATGGACTTGATCCAGAGAAAAAAACAGTCTTGATTTTTGGTGGTAGTCAAGGGGCTTTAAAAATCAATCAGGCAGTAACAGAATTTTTAATGTCGTTCGATCAGGAATACCAGGTTCTGTATGCCTCAGGCGAACGCTATTATAAAGATATCCAAACGAAAGTTCCTGCTTGTGCCAATGTCAGCATACAGCCTTATATCAATAAAATGGCAGAAGTAATGGCATCAAGCGATCTATTGGTTGGTAGAGCAGGTGCGACTTCGATTGCTGAATTAACAGCTTTAGGTTTGCCAGCTATTCTAATTCCAAGTCCTTATGTGACGAATGACCATCAGACAAAAAATGCAATGAGCTTAGTCAAAAACAATGCAGCGAAGATGATCAAAGATGACGAATTAGATGGACGTTCCCTAAAACAAGCGATTGAAGAGATCATGACTAATGATCAATTACAAAAACAAATGTCTTTAGCTTCTAAACAGCAAGGAATCCCAGACGCATCAGAAAGAATGTACGAGCTAGTAAAATCATTAATTCAAAAATAAAGGTGGTGTGGTCTTAGTGAGTAAGAAAAAAAAGCCAGACAAGCTGCCAAATGAATCTGAGGGTGAACAAAATCTAACTCCTTGGCAAAAGGCCAACCGGAAATATTTGGCAGAACACGAAAAAAAGGAAGAACAAAAAGAAGAGCAAAAAGAAGAAAAAAATGAAAATACAAATGAGCCGGCAGCATCCACTTCCGCTACTAAAGAAGCAGACTCAGCGGAAGGTGAGAAGCAAGAAGCAACCGCTTCTGATCCAATGAAAAAAGGGGACTCTGAGCCATTTGAAAAAATTGAACAACCAAAAATTGGTAGTCCTTATAATGGCTCTTTTTTAAATCGGCTACCGAATCTGAAAAATCAACGAAATAAAGTTCTTTATCGAAGACTGACTTTTATTATTTCAATCCTAACGATCCCACTGATTTTTTTGATTTATTATGTTTCCCCTTATAGTCGACTGCAAGGGATAACAGTTTCAGGGAACCAAATGATTACGAGTCAAATAGCCATTGCCGACTCTCATTTGGCAATTGATGGAAATGTTTGGAGTCAGTATTTCCATAAAAACCAATATCTTGATACATTGAAAAAAGAACAACCAAGAGTAGAGAGCGCACAATTGCATTTTAAGTCAATCAATACTTTTGAGTTGGCTATCAAAGAATACAAAGAGATTGCTTTAGTGATGAAGGACGGCGAATATTTTCCTGTAATCGAAAATGGAAAAGTCTTAAAGGAAAAAGTAGCAAATCCGACTAAGAATTTACCAATTCTAGAGAATTTCACAGATAACGCCAAAATTAGTCAATTGGTTAAAGAATATAATCAATTAACTTCAGAATTACAAAAAGCAATTTCAGAAATCAAATATACACCAAAAGAGAGCAATAAAAATTTGATCCAACTAAATATGAATGATGGGAACCAAGTGATCGTCAATATTCAAAATCTAGCCAGTCAAATGAAATATTATCCACAAGTCGCTAAAGAGATGAAGGAAAAGGGCGTCATTGATATGGAGGTAGGGATTTTCTCTTATCCTTACAGTGAAAGCAAGAAGGAGAATGGCGGAGCAACAGATTCATCTGTGCAGACAAGTTCTACCGAAAATCTCACAGGACAATCGGGAGCATCAAGTGATCAGTCAGACCAATCTTCGGAATCAGTTGAGTCAAATCAAGCAGGTCAGTCAGAGAATACAAGTGAATCTAGCCAAATCGATGACAATTCAAGTTCATCGTCTTCAGATTTAACCGAAAATTAATAAAACAGTTTTAAAAAGTGATAATCTACTTTCTAAAAACCGGTAATTTATGGTAGAATTGAAGGCAGTGAATATATCTATTAAAGTATATTTAAAAACGGACGTTAGTTGTTCGCTTGTATATGGAATAGTAA
>OGSN01000540.1_pt1 | contig 8634 bp, 11 predicted proteins | sample 1573891 | NCBI WGS metagenome assembly OGSN01 (sample SAMN03295857, study PRJEB24534) | human gut metagenome | isolation source: fecal sample 7 from infant 8 | host: Homo sapiens | place: USA: Pittsburgh, PA | collected 2014-07 | reverse complement strand
AGAAACAGAAGCCACTGGAGCACCTCAAAAACACCATCATACACTAAATCAGTAAGTTGGCAGCATCACCGGTCTCCTGTTACTGCTGTGTGATTCCTTTTATTACTAGCTGAAGGGGAGTAAATATCTTGCGCAATATGGAATGATAATTGGCTTGAGTCTGTGATGTCGCGGCTATAACCCAGAAATAAACCCTGTGTATAATCATCTCTGTCTTCATATTTGTTGTTGTAGATTCCATTAAGTATTGGTTGTAATTTACCTGCATCATCATTAGTTAATGAAAGTGTAATGATATCAGCGCTAACTGGAGAGACTATAAATGATGATAAAATAAATGTTCCAACGATGATGCTTTTTTTCATATTTTATTTTTCTCCTTGAGGTTTGAGAAGCATGTATTTTACATATGTAAACCTATAAAGCAAGAATCATAAAAAGTTAGCTGACTATATTTATTTTATATAATAACAAAACATCTATTTCTATTATTGATTTTAACTGTGTTTCACTGTTGTCTCGATTTTATGTTTTAATTTCTTATCTACAAACAGATTATTTCTCTGAACGATGTACTTTTTTCATGCAAGCCGTAACTGTCTTTAGCAACAGTAACGCTGTCTTTTTGGTCTTAAATTTTTATATAGGGGTCTAGATATGTTATAGGTGGTGATATTTTCTCGTTACAATTTAAAGGCTCTATTATGTGGTAGTGAGTTGACACACACATAACGTTGATTGAGACGTACATCCCATAATATATTGCCTGGATTTTGCCAGAGCGCCTTATAAACACCCATAGTATAAGGCGTTTTCTTTTTTGCTTCCTTGCGATTTTGTAGTCAACAGAATCAGTCCTCTGTCCATACCTTTTTTAAAGGTTCGCTTTCTGTCTAAATTAAAATTTTTTTATGTGGGGAGGTTTCAGCTTTTACCAAAGATTTCTTCACTTCTTGTCTGGAGCTGAAGCAGGGCTTCCAGCATGCCGTCCTGATTCAGCTTTGTTGTGATTTCTTTCCAGGGGGGGCTTTCTGCGTGAAGTCTGACCATCCAGTGATGGCAGGTCTGTGAGCGGGTATTATCCCGTTTGTCCTGAACCAGTTTTATCATTTCTAGGGGGCGTCCCAGTCGCTTGTTGTCGACTATGGTACCCTGATCCAGTTCTCCCAGCCGGCCATAGGTTATGAAGGGCAGAGAACTACCATTAGCCCGGAGCTCGATAGTGCCATCCGGTACTACCAGACATCGATATATTTACCTTGGAATCTGTAGCGTTAGGAGAGTCCGTTCAACGCGGTTCTTAGCTGAACTGGTGTTAGCACAGATACAGGTGATGTTCAGTTTGTTCATGGCTCGACCGGCTGAGAGTAAGACATCCTAAATCAGCCATGAGGACGCAGTAGTGAGCATTAATTAATTTGAAAGATCGTGCTATATAAAAATACAAACATAAATTTAGCTAATAAAAACACCAAAACAATATAAAAAGGATAAGTTAATGTTAGTTATTGTCATAACTAACATATCCCAGTATTTTTTTGTAAAAAAGCGTAATTTTAATTCTTGGTTATGGCATCGCATTTTATTATATCCTAAAAAAGGAACTAATGATTCGCATTGGAGGTATCCGATGAAAAGAAATGCAAGAGAACTTGCAGCATTAAACATAAATAACGTGCATTTATATAATTACATTATAATTCATGCTTCAGATTGTGATTTATGGATTACAAACTCCTTTGAGTCTGTTCATTTGCATAAAGGTTATGTTTATCTTTTAGAAAGGAATATTTCTTTTAATGTAAGGTTCGAAAGAGTAGGGGAGGGGGATTTATATAAAATATACAGAATAAACAACAATGCTTTACGAAAGTTAAAAAAAATACAAGAGTTGACATTTAAATTATCATCTGATTTGTTTCTTCATAAACGAAGTCTTCAAGATAAAGTGTTTAAAATACACTTATCCGATGCTGAATTGGAAATATTTTACGATTTAATTAATCAGGTAAGGGAGGAAGAAGAAGGTGGAGATGTATATAAATTATCATATTTATTATCAAAAATAAATAACCATGCTGAATTGTTTCGTTCATTGTCGATAAACATGACTGAGAGTTTTTCTGATAAAGTCAGAGCTATTGTATCCGAAGATATGCGTAAAAAATGGCGTCTTTCTGACGTGGCATGTAGGTTCAATATGTCTGATATTACAGTCAGAAAGAAACTAGAATTGGAGTCAACGAGTTTTCAGAAGTTGTTGTTGGATACTAAGATGAATAAAGCATTCCATCTTTTAGTGTATGAGAACAGATCCATAAGTTACGTATCCAATTATATTGGATTGTCAGGTGATTCTTACTTTATAAAGATTTTTAAAAATTATTATGATGTGACACCCAAGCAATTGTTACTTAATTTACGCAGTGTCAAATATTAATTCTTATGTCGCATGAATGTTTCATGATTTTATTTTGTTAAGTGTGAACCTATTTATGAGTTTAAATGTAATGATATTGATAATAGTGTTTCACGCTCGTCTGATGAATGCGTGCTAAAAAGTAAAAAACAGTAGTTCATCTGAGTTACTGTTTTTACTGAAAAATGTTCTTTATGTTTCGTGTTTTCTTGTCATATTCTCTTCTTAAGAAGAGATTCAGATGTTTCATCAGCCGCCCGGCACGGTAACAGCTCATCGGGACGCCGTTTTGGGTCAGCATGTCAGCCAGCGTGCGCGCCCCCGCAGAGCCCCGGCTTTGGTTCCACACCCGGCGTATTTCACTGCACAACCTGACATGCACCAGATTCACCGTATCGCGTCGTTTTTGCCAGTACCGGTAACTGCTGCGGTGTATTCCCAGAGCAGAACACAGACTGACAACGGTGTGGCTGCCACTGAGTCTGGCAACTATCGTGAACCGTTCAGCGAGTCGGACATCAAGAGTGCAGTTGTAGCCTTTTTTTAATATCGTATTTTGTTCCTCCAGGCGGCGAACCTGCTTTTCCAGCTCGCGGATACGTTGCTGGTCTGGAGTAATCGGTGTGGCAGAGGGGGCAATCCCCTGGCGCTCTCGTCTGAGCTGACGTACCCAGCTCTCAAGAGTGGTAGAGCCGACATTCATCGATTCACTGGCTTGTCGATATGAGTAGCCCTTATCAACAATCAGTTGCGCACATTCCAGTCTGAACTCGGGGGTGAAAGTACGTTTGGTTTTCTTGTTCATTAAGTCACCTGTTTTGTGTTGAGGTGAGAATATCACCTTTAATCAGGTGGCCAAACTTACTGTGCCACTACATGTTCAGTTGCCTCATCGGTACGGTTCTTAAGGTTAGGAGCACGGCGACTACGATTAATCAGTGCATCCACACCGCCTTCATCGGCCAGTTCGCGGTAACGATAAAACGTATCACGCGAAACGCCCATGATTTTACAGGCTTTTTATACGTTGCTGAGTTCTTCAGCCAGATTGAGCAAACCGGCTTTGTGTTTGATAACGGGATTGGTAGTATGAAGCATGAGAGTTACCTCGTGTTTTGTATAAGGATTCGACACCCCTATCAAAAGCGGTAACTCTCAACCTTTCAAGGCTCAGTGTCAGATCAAGTCGCGACTAATACAACTAATAACAGCAAGACGTTCAGCAAAAACATGGCCATACGTTCTTAATCTGACTCTTTTCCCATTCACATACAATATTTCATCCATTCAGTGACGCTCTTCGTTATTATTTATTAATAGATTATATCTCATCCACATAATTACCGAAACCATGAGTTTTCCATGTTACGGATATCATATGTCTGGCGCAAAAAGCTCCATATTCCTGAGTGTTTCTCTCTGTATCCGAAAAATAATGTTTTATAATAAGTGGCATTTTCACCATGGTGCCCATAGTGCCATGGCGATATGATTTTTGCATTATTCCCGGCTGCATTTTTAATCATCTTGTTCTGCATCATTATTTGCCGTCGCAATGCAAAACTGCAATTCATCTTTTCTTTTTGGTATAAAAATTCACCATGTCTGAAGGCATTGGCATGGTATACTCTGGTTACCAGTTCCTCTGTACTTATACCAACTGAGCATCCATCAAGTATATCTGTAAAAAAATAATTAAAATCTTCATTTAATTCCAGTGACAAGGATGTAACATGATTCTTTTGGTAGGGAAGATAGTATGCTTTAAAAATATCTTTCTCAGGTATATTTGGGGGAGCCTGCATTAACTTATATGATGAAATACTTCCCCTGACAGGACAGTTATAGTTAAAGGATTGTTTTTTTAAATAAAAAAAACCTGTTTTCTTTTCAGACGAATCAGAAAAGAGATGAATATCTTCTGTATTCAGTACAGTACGTCCCGTTACGGATATAATCTTCATAATCTTACAAGCCTCTCCAGACACTTCGTTTTCTGTAAAATTTGTTTTTTACAACCGCCAGCTTAAGGATTAAAGCATTTCTTTCTTCACTTCTTATCTTAAGTGCTTCCTGCGATAATCGCTACCAGTTTCATTAAGTACCTCCGCTAACCGCTTTTTGGCGAGATCGATTTCTTTTGCTGGCGTTTTCTGAGACTTTTTGATGACTTCCGGGTGATAAACAACGCTAAACATATGACCTCTCATTTCGATTAATATTAACCTATATGTTAATGTGGCAACTTGTTATTTATGCGCGTTAGCGCATATAAGGCGGCACTCTGTTGTTGTATATTGCACAGGGTAAAACCGCCGCCGGTACGTATTGATAGATTTCACCTTACCCATCCCTGCTAGGCCATATCCGCTATCAGCGATGAACTTAATTAGTTACAATATTCATGTGCTGAAGCAACTCTGTTCCGGCCCAAAGGGCCGGAACAGGACCGGGATTTTCTGGTGGTTTTCTTTATATGTTGTAACTAAATAAAATCCTGTCAGGGCCCGTCGCTTGTGGTGGGAGGTGCTTTTTAATTCTGAGCGGCGCGGCTTTACGCCCTTCGTTTTGCCAGAGTCTGAGCCATTTGAAAATAACATTTTCATTGACGCCACTTTCTCGTGCAATCTGGGCCACACAAGCACCGGGTTGTAATGCCAGTTCAACCATACGAAGTTTGAATTCATTCGAATACTTTTTACCAGGTTCTTTTCGCCAGTCCTGTAATTCCATACTTAGATGTCCGTCTGTGTCAGATGGGCGTCTAAGTTACCAATTCTTGTCTAATGGCTACATACGGCGGTCGGTTTACGCTTACGAGTTTGTTATGCAAAAAGACAAATAGTCACTAAAAGCAATCCTGCTGTTTTTTTACCACAGGCTCTTGTCTTGAAAAGATAGTAAGAAATATTCCAGTGAATAGAGGTATAATAAACAACATTGATTGAGTCGAAATTGTATATCCATATATAAAATTTTCTAAACTTACAGCAACAATAGGAAAAAGAAGGAAAACAAGTGAAGCCTGAAAAGCACTGGTTCTTTGCTGAAGCGTGAAGTAACACAGTATACCAAAAACTCCTGCAAAGGTACCAAGATACAGGGTAGCCAATATTGAATATATTGAAAAAGCAGATATAAGTGGTTTTTCGAAGAACCATCCAGTCACAGAAAGAATTAATCCCGCCAGGAAACACGGTAATGCATTAAACGTTATAACAGAGACAGTACAACTTCTTTTCTTACTCTGAACATATATTATGGCATGAATAATCACAGCAGAAACAAGCGCCATAACCCCCCTCCAGTGGGTCTCTGTACCTGTTTTCATTTCCGCAAGAAGAATACTTGTCAGAGAAATTATTGAGATCGTTAACCCTGTAACCTGTATTAAATTCGTTTTTTCATTCAAAAAAATAACAGAAGCAACTAAAACAGCCACAGGCATATTCGCAAATATAATTGCAGCAAGCCCGGAACTGACATAAACCTCCCCATAAATCATCAATGAAAAAGGAATTGCAAAGTAAAATATACAAACACCAGACTGAAATAAACGCTGTCCGGAGGGGAATAAAAGCGGTGTTTTTCTGAACCATGCAATGATCATTAATAATGGTGCTGCGAACAAAAATCTCACTCCGGTAGCAAATACTGGGGGAATTGTTTCAGCAGCAATCCGCATAGCCAGCCATGTTGTTCCCCATGTCAGCGTAACCAGCAGGAATAATATTAATATTGTCATTCTACGCATAAGACTCTCTCCCGATAAAAGTAATTAACTTAACCTTTTTAACATGAGGCATGTAAGCATATTTCCTGTTATTAACACAAAACATTTATCTATTAGTCATAAATGTAATAAACATGTTCCTATTATCTGAAGAACGTAGTGATGAATAAAGACGAATACAGCTAGTGTGGAACCTTACAGTATCTGGTATAAGAAGAAAATGCCACGTCAGCGGCTGGATTTTCCCCTATATATCCAAATATCTGTTATCACTTACCCCATTAATGTCCGCCGCCGCAAATGCTTCATCGTTTTCATGAAGCTTTCTGTTATTCCGTTACTCTCCGGACTCCGCACCGCCGTATTTGTTCGTCTCATTCAAAAAACCTCCGCAACCCCATGTTTTCACATAACTGTTGCGTTGACCAATTGAATCTACAACTGCACTCTTGATGTCCGACTCGCTGAACGGTTCACGATAGTTGCCAGACTCAGTGGCAGCCACACCGTTGTCAGTCTGTGTTCTGCTCTGGGAATACACCGCAGCAGTTACCGGTACTGGCAAAAACGACGCGATACGGTGAATCTGGTGCATGTCAGGTTGTGCAGTGAAATACATGTAAAACGACTCAAAATCCTCCAAGTCGTTATCGACCGGCACCTCCCCTACTTGTCTCACTGCCAGCCGGCTGGAGATTTCTGACAGACCTGCCACCTTTTTGCTGATGTACTTTCAAGAAGTTTTATTTTGTGTTTGTATCGTAATGATAAGAAAACCACTGCTATAGTGCTTACAGACATAATCTGTACGTACGTGTTTAATTACAATCAGTATTGTTTGGCGTAATTCTTTCCCCCTTCCCCCACTGGATGTATTGACAGCGTTTCCCCAGATTCATGAGTTCCCTTACCGTGCTGTCAATACTGTAACGGGACTCAATGTCATCACCAGCCCGCAGAGTCAGCTCCTGTGCGTATTCAGGTGTCAGGAAAAATTTCTCCAATGCACTCATCCACGCGATTTTGTCTTCCGGTGGAAGTAGTATGCCGTTTCGCCCGTTCTGCATAACTACCGGAATCCCTCCAACTCTGCTGGCCATGACTGGCACACCACATGCGGCAGCTTCCATAATCACCCGACCAAAGGTTTCATTCCTTGATGGCATGACTAGCAGAGAAGCAATACGGTAAACCGGTGCCACAGGTAATAATGGTCCGCACATCAGCACACAGTCCTCCATGTCCAAATATTTAATTTCTGCCTGAAGCCGTTCTTCATCTTTCCTGCATCCACTCCCCGCAATTAGCCAGTAAAAACGCAGCCCTTTTTGCCTGAGACTGTGAAGTACGTTCAGCAAGAAATGATGTCCCTTGTCCGGACATATCATCGCCACCTGAACAATGACCGGAGCCGGTGGTCTATTGTTCAGCCATGCTTCAACATGTACCGGTAACGCCATTTCTACCTGCCGTCTGAGCACTGAAAAATCTATTCCCGGGGGGACGACGACGACAGGCTGTATACATTTTTCGTGAATAAGTCGAGACTGAATCTCCGTGGTTGGTACCACCACAACATCACACATGTGGTTCAGAGGAAACATCTCGATTTTCTGGGGCAGGTAGGTTTTCTGACGGATAATGCAAAAGTATCTGTCTGGTCCGCGCAGGAATGCTCGAGTCAGCGCGGTAATGTTGCTGTCCAGATCGCTGTGGCAGATCACAATATCTGGCCTGAATGCCACAATTAGCCGCCGTAGAGTGATAACCGAAGGAATATGCAGACTGTTGGTGAAGGGGACATACGTGGTCCGGATACCGAGACTTGCGGCTTCACAGGCAATACGGCTGTTTTTTCGACAGGCCAGAATAACCTGATGCCCAGCCTGTATCAGCGCCTCAATCTGGGAAAGGGCCTGTAACTCCTGTCCACTGATACCAAGAGAGGCTTCCGTATAAAGAATATTCATTGCATTTACCTGCTCAGTCCACATACAGCCCTCCCCTTAATGTGAGACCAGTAGCAAGGAAATTACCTAGACCAGCCATATTTTTGGAATACAAGATAAGCTTCGTCAGATTGTAACCATTTGGCAAATTGACGTATTTCACTATTTGCATCCTTGCGAACAACAATATTCATATCACGCCAGATAACATGCTCAGGATCAATCTCAATTACATCACCAATACCCGGATTACTGGCAGCCCAGTCAGCCCATGTGATCCATACATCAGCATTTTCTTGATTTTCTAATGCATTACGAGCAGTACCACTATTAGGAGCAAAAAGAATAATATTCTTACGGATTCCTGCTACTGTATCCAGATTACCTTTTCGCCCCGCAATATCTTCCCAAAGGCCTGTGCCAGATGTATTACTACTTCCTCCTCCATCATTAACAATGATACCGATCCCTGGTTCTAGGTAATGACTCCAACTTATTGATAGTGTTTTATGTTCAGATAATGCCCGATGACT
>OGSN01000535.1_pt1 | contig 8694 bp, 9 predicted proteins | sample 1573891 | NCBI WGS metagenome assembly OGSN01 (sample SAMN03295857, study PRJEB24534) | human gut metagenome | isolation source: fecal sample 7 from infant 8 | host: Homo sapiens | place: USA: Pittsburgh, PA | collected 2014-07 | reverse complement strand
ATTATAGGCAGTCAGTCTCCGGCGGCTATTCTGGCCACACTGAAAAGATAACAGAGACCTGTACGAGCAGCGGCGTTTGGTCTGTTCGTACACTTTTCTCCCCTCTGTACATTCCGTTACACGCCGATACCAATCACTCACGGAAACCCCGAATTTACAGGGATATAGTTATTTCAACGGCCCCGCAGTGGGGTTAAATGAAAAACCAAATTCGAGGGTATGAACATGAAAAAAGTATTAGCTCTGGTTGTTGCCGCTGCTATGGGTCTGTCTTCTGCTGCGTTCGCTGCTGAAACCACTGCTGCACCGGCTGCTGCGGCACCTGCTGCAACGACCACCGCGGTGCCAGCAAAAACTGTCCATCACAAGAAACATCATAAAGCCGCTAAACCGGCTGCTGAGCAAAAAGCCCAGGCCGCTAAAAAGCACCACAAAAAAGCGACCAAACCAGCTGCAGAGCAGAAAGCCCAGGCTGCTAAAAAGCACCACAAAAAAGCGACCAAACCGGCTGTAGAGCAGAAAGCCCAGGCTGCTAAAAAGCATCACAAAAAAGCAGTAAAACACGAAGCTGCTAAACCAGCTGCACAGCCAGCTGCGTAAGAGTACAAGCTAAACCGTGCCCTTCGGGGCACGTTGGTAAACCGGCGCTGAACCGGAACAGGTTCCGCGCCGGTTTTTTTCCCGGAGGGCGTATGCTGCGGCGCTATCGGTTTGAGCTGATTCTGATCCTGCTTATTTTATGCGCGCTCATCGCCAGCCATTTTTATCTTTCCTGAATGTAGCACGCTGATTTTACTCCCACTTTAGCGCTGTCCCGTCTATAGTATTTTCATAGGGTTCACTTTTAATAATCATAATTACCCCCACCAGAGTGAGATATGCGTAAATCTGTTGTGTTGTTACTGGGAACGTTTGGTCTTTTTTCTGGATTCTCACATGCGGATGATGGCGGTGATGACACCATTAGCGCGAAAGAGCTAAAGACGCTTTTTTTCAATCATGACGACCGTACGCGCGTCGCCGATCCCACCCAGGCGCCCTGGGATGCTATAGGTCAACTGGAAACCGCCAGCGGTAACTTATGTACTGCGACGCTGATTACCCCACAGCTTGCCCTGACGGCAGGCCACTGTCTGTTAACGCCGCCAAACGGCAAGCCGGATAAAGCGGTGGCCTTGCGGTTTGTGTCGCAAAAAGGGACCTGGCGCTATGAAATCCACGGCATTGAAGGCCAGGTCGATCCGTCTCTCGGCAAACGCCTGAAACCGGATGGTGACGGCTGGATCGTGCCACCGGCGGCCGCCTCATGGGACTTTGGCCTGATCGTTTTACGCTACCCCCCTTCCGGCATTACGCCGCTGCCGTTATTTGACGGCGATAAAGACGCACTCACCGCCGCGCTGAAAGCCGCCGACCGGAAGGTGACGCAGTCCGGCTATCCTGTCAACCATCTGGATACCCTTTACACCCATACCGACTGTATTGTGACGGGCTGGGCGCAAACCAGCGTACTCTCGCACCAGTGTGATACGTTGCCGGGCGACAGTGGTTCACCGCTGATGCTGAAAACAGATAACGGCTGGCAGTTGATTGGCGTGCAGAGCTCTGCACCGGCGGCGAAAGATCGCTGGCGGGCCGATAACCGGGCCTTGTCCGTGACCGGTTTTCGCGACAAGCTGGAAGCGCTGGCGCAGCAGTAAATCAGCATCGTCTGACCTGATGTAATGCCCTGATTGACTCAATCGGCATCGGCTGGCTGAACCAGAAACCCTGCAGTTGATCGCAGCCAGCCAGCCGCAGCAGTTTCATTTGTCTTTCGGTCTCGACCCCTTCGGCGACCACCGCCATCCCCAGCGCGTTGGCGATCCGCACCGTGCCGCTCACCAGCGCGGCCGCCTGTTCATCGTGGTCCACCAGCCCGGCCAGCGATTTATCAATCTTGATGGTGTCGAAGTTAAAACGCCGCAAATAGCCAATGCTGGAATAGCCGGTGCCAAAGTCGTCCAGCGCCACCGCGGTGCCCAGCGCTTTAAGATTGGCTATCGCCATGCGGGCACGCTCCGGGTTTTCGAGCACATAAGACTCCGTGACCTCCAGCTGCAGTCGGTTGGCAGGGAAATGGGTGGTCTCCAGCACGCTGGCCACTTTGTCTTCGAAGGCGGGATCGCGGAATTGTGCGGGAGAAATATTAACGGAAAGCGTTAAGTCACCGTATGGCTGGAGATCCTGACAGGCGCGCTGCAACACAAACTGGCCCAGTTTGTAAATCAGGCCGCTGGTCTCCGCGATGGCGATGAAGGTATCCGGGCCCAGCGGCCCTTCCGGGCGACGCGGCCAGCGGACTAACGCTTCGACGCTGCTCATTTTCTGGCTGCGGGCGTCAATAATCGGCTGATACCAGACCTCAAACTCATCGCGCTCCAGACCATTACGGATCTGATTTTCAATCGCCAGCTTGCGCTCACGGGCGCTGTTCAGCTCGGCGTCGTAGTGGGTGATACGCCCTTTCCCGCTCATTTTGGCATGGTACATGGCAATATCGGCGCGACGAAACAGCTCGGAGCTGGTGCATTCAATCAGGGTTCCGCTGGCGATCCCGATACTGGCCCCGATATGGATGGTGCGTTCCCCCAGCTGAATCGGGTTGGAGAGAGAATCCAGCACCGACACGGCAAAAGCGGTGGCCTGTGTCTCTGCCTTATCACCGCCGATTGTCATGGCAAACTCATCCCCGCCCATACGCGCCAGCATTCCCCCCGGCGGCACGCGTTCACTCAGCGTTTTCGCAATCGCCACGATGAGATCGTCACCCACGCTGTGGCCGTAGATGTCATTCACGTCTTTAAAGCCATCCAGATCGATAAATACCACGCTTTTGACGTCGATATCTCCGCGTAAGCTCACCCGATCCAGCGCCTCGATGAGCGCTCGCCGGTTCGGCAGATGGCTTAGCCAGTCCGTTCTGGCCACCAGACGCGCCTGGCTTTCTCCGCGCGCAAGCTTGTACAGCCCCACGCTGCTCACCAGAATAAAGAGCAGGATCAGGGCCGATGCCAGCACGACAATCTGGGTGATATCAGAGGATGCCGCCCGGGCGGCCTGCGCTCCCGGAAGCCGTGCCTGCCAGTTAAGATAGCCCAGCAGCTCCCCTGCCGAGCTGCGCAGCGGCATACTCAGCTCGTTAATTTTATCCGGCGTAAAGTGCAGGTTATCGATCTGAAAGGTCGACCCCAGGTCGGATAAAATTCTGGCGTTCAGATGACGGGTGATTACCAGATAGCGGCGCGTTCCGTCGGTAACCTGTAATCTTCCGACCATCGGGCGAATCAGCCCAATGCCCACAAAGGCGACGCCGCTTCGCGTTTTGCTGATCCCGGCATAGATATTTTTATCCCCTGACAGGGCGCGCGCGTGCTGAGCAATAAGCGCCTTCAGCCCCTTACCGAAAAAATCGAGATTCGTCTCCTGAAATGGCTGACTTTGAAACGATCCCCAGATGACGTTGAAATGCTCATCAAGCACGAAGGTGCCATCATAGAGGTTGTTGATTTTAAAGCCGGCGCCCCAGGTGTTATACAACCAGTTGGTATCGAGCGTGGGACGGTAGGCCTCCCGCACCGCATCGTCCCAGACGGCGTTATCCAGCACCAGCGAGGAGACGCGGTTGACCGATGTCTGAATGGCCCCCTGTACGGAAAGCGCCGCGCGGTGTTCATCAATTTCATTGGTTTTGGCGCTGATAAGATGCAGGGAAAGATAGAGGAGTGCGACGACGGAGATGATTAAGCCGATGCCCGCCATAAAGACCATGGCAAACAACGTTCTCGCGGTGGGAATATTGCGCCAGCTTAATGTGCGATACATCCGCCATCCTCGTCAGGGTTTTGCTTTTCTAAGCGTAATACAGGCAGCGAATTTCGCTGCCTGTAAAGGATGGCTTTATGAGCGTCAGGCGAGTTTTATCATAATCATACCGGCAAGCAGCAAGATGAGTCCCATCCAGCCCTTGTTATTTAAACGCTGACCGAAGAGCACCCAGCCTGCGGCCAGCGTGGCGGCGATACCAAAACCGCCCCACAGCGCATAGGCCACCGACAGGTCAATCCCTTTTACCGCCTGGGACAGCGCGCTGAACGCGCCCAGAACCGCGGCAATCGACATCAGGCCGTAGAGCTTACGGCGAAAACCATCGGAGAATTTCAGCAGGACGTTCGCCAGAATTTCCAGCACGATGGCGAACCCCAGCCAGGCCGCATGAACCCACTCAAACTGTTGCATGGTTCTGCTCCTTCTGCACTTTAGACGGCTTACGGGTACCTGATTTAATCAGCACAATACCCGCGACCAGCGTCGTTAATCCGGCGACCTTCATTGTTGTTAATGTTTCGTCAAATATCAGAACGCTGAACAGCGTAATCAACAAAATACCGATCCCTTCCCACAGGGCATACGCGACGCCCAGCGCAATTTTTTTCACCGCAAATGAGAGGAAAATATAAGAAAGCGAAATCATCACCAGCATCAAAATAAAACCGGTATTGCCATCGCTGACGCTTGCCCACTTCATCGACAGCGTGCCGGTAATTTCAGCAATAATAGCCAGTGCTAATAAAATCCAGTAAAACATCTTTTTCTCCTGCTTGAGAATATAATCCATCGTGGCCCGCTGCGTGCAGCAAACCCAAAAATACGAATTGAAATCAGTCAGCTAAGCGCTTAGCGCCAGCTCAGGCAGAAGAAATGACTAGAGTGCGGTGCGCCAGTGTTGCTCACCAGAAAGCAGGCAGAAAGAGGTGGAGTATACAGCAGTATTGTTTGAAGAGTACGTCCTGAACATATTGTCCATAAAATTACAATTATCCGCGTTGTTGCTTCTCGTCTTTGCGGATGAAAATTGTCCTCGGTAGTTAAACACACCGAATTTGTACCATAAGCCAGGATTTTACTCAAAGTCTTTGCAATTCTTTACCCACCCCGTTTGATTTTGGTTAGTTTATTGCAACGCCTTTCGCCTTTATTATAAAAATAACGAAAATTGCGGAGTCACCATGGCTAAACCCATCATTACCCTGAACGGGTTAAAAATTGTCATCATGCTGGGCATGCTGGTGATCATTTTGACAGGCGTGCGCTTTGCCGCCGACATTATTGTGCCCTTTATTCTGGCCCTGTTTATTGCGGTGATCCTCAACCCGCTGGTGCAGCGTATGACGCGGCTGCGCGTCCCGCGCGTGCTGGCCATCACGCTGCTTATCAGCATCATTATTGTGGCGATGGTGCTGCTGGTCGCTTATCTTGGCACCTCGCTCAATGAACTGGCGCGAACGCTGCCGAAATATCGCTCTTCGCTGGCGATCCCCCTGCTGCAGCTGGAGCCCTGGCTGCAGCGCGCGGGGATCGAAGTCTCGGTCGAGGAACTCCTGAAATATATCGACCCCAATGCGGCGATGACGATCGTCACCAGCCTGCTGACGCAGCTTTCCAACGCCATGACCTCTATTTTCCTGCTGTTCTTAACGGTGGTGTTTATGCTGCTGGAGGTGCCCCAGCTGCCGGCAAAGCTGCAGCAGATCATGGTCCGTCCGGTTGAAGGAATGGGGGCGATCCAACGCGCGCTGGACAGCGTCTCCCGCTATCTGGTGCTGAAAACTGCCATTAGCCTGGTGACGGGCGTTGTCGTCTGGGTGATGCTTCTGGCGCTGGACGTCCGCTTCGCGTTCGTCTGGGGGTTACTGGCGTTTGCGCTTAACTACATTCCCAACATCGGCTCCGTGCTGGCGGCGATCCCCCCTATTCTTCAGGTGCTGGTTTTCAGCGGGCTTTATGACGCGCTGATCCTGCTGGCCGGATACCTGGTCATCAATCTGGTGTTCGGTAACATACTGGAACCGCGCATGATGGGCCGGGGCCTGGGGTTGTCCACGCTGGTGGTCTTTTTGTCCCTGATATTCTGGGGCTGGCTGCTCGGGCTCGTTGGGATGCTGCTCTCCGTTCCGCTCACCATCATCGTCAAGATTGGTCTGGAGCAGACGGCGGGCGGGCAAAGTATCGCCGTGCTGCTGAGCGATATGAGTCATAAATAGCCGTCATTCCGCCATCGACAGGAGGGGCTTGCGGGTCCTTCCACCTTCACGATAAGCGCTGAGCGCCCTTCGCCACTCCGCCAGCGGGTACACCGTAACGTCGCTGTACTCACTGTCGGGCAACCTCAGCCAGATGCGATCGAACTCCGCGCGCCACGCCTCAACGCTAAGCGCATCCAGACCGTTTCGGATATGGAACCACGCCACGCGCGGCGCAGGCCGCCGCTGTGTGAAGGCTTGCCCGGACAGCAGCCCGTAGCAAACAAACATGCCCGGCTCGGGCATGACGCTGAGGATCGCTTCCGCAAGCGGCCCGCCGGTGGCATCGTAGACGATATCGCTGCGTGCGGCGACGGTGCCGATTCTGTGCGCGTCATGCTGCGCGACAGGCGCGATCCCCATCGCCTCCAGCCGTTCAGCATGCACGGCGGAACGGTGAATGCCGTACACCGCTTCCGCCCCCGCCTGACGCGCCCACTGCCCCAGCAGGATGGCGCAATCGGATCCCGCAGCCGTGAGCAAGACCCGCTTTCCGCGCGGCGGGTAGCGGGTCAGCATCATCTGCGCCGCCAGCGGGTTGATGTAGGCCCGCGCGGCCAGGCGCGAGTCGACAGCGTCCGGAACGGGTATCGCATACTCTGCCGGGCAGTCCACATAGCGCTGCCAGGTGCCCTGACCGCGCAGCGGCAGGACGCGCTTACCCACCAGATGCTTAAACGAGGCGGGCGCCCCGGTGACAACCCCGACACCTTCATACCCCGCGACGGCGGGTAACGGGGTTCGGTGGCGATAGGCACCGGTGATGGGGATAAGATCGGACGCGTTGACCGGAGAAAACAGCATCCGCACGCGGAGCTGTCCGGGCGCAAGCGCGCCCAGCGGCGCGTTTTCAGGTTGCAGAACAGAGTCTGGCTCGCCAAACCGGCGATACCAGAGGGCCAGGTTTTCCATTACGATCTCAAGGCTGATAGCGGAACTACTCGCGCCAGCCCATTGCCGGTGCGACATGTTTGAGAATAGACTCAATCACGTGCGCATTATAATCCACCCCCAGCTGGTTCGGTACGGTCAGTAAGAGCGTATCCGCCTCGGCAATCGCCTCGTCTTTTTTCAGCTGTTCAACCAGCTTGTCCGGCTCCGCGGCATAGCTACGCCCGAAGATGGCGCGCGTTTTCTCATCAAGATAACCCACGCTATCGCTGTCGTTGCGGCTGGCACCGAAATACATCCGGTCACGGTCGTCCATCAGCGCAAAAATACTGCGGCTAACCGACACGCGCGGCTCGCGCGTATGCCCTGCGTCTTTCCAGGCCTGACGGTACGCGCGGATCTGTTTTGCCTGCTGAATATGGAACGGCTCGCCGGTTTCATCGTCCTTCAGCGTTGAGCTTTGCAGGTTCATGCCCAGTTTTGCCGCCCATACCGCCGTCGCATTAGAACCCGCGCCCCACCAGATACGCTCGCGCAGCCCTTCTGAATAAGGCTCCAGACGCAGCAACCCCGGTGGATTGGGGAACATTGGCTGTGGGTTCGGTTTGGCAAACCCTTCCCCACGCAGCACCTCAAGCAGCACCTCGGTATGACGACGCGCCATATCCGACTCGTTTTCCCCTTCCTGCGGGACATAGCCGAAATGCCGCCAGCCATCAATAACCTGCTCCGGTGAGCCCCGGCTGATGCCCAGCTGCAGACGACCGCCGGAAATCAGATCCGCCGCGCCCGCATCTTCGGCCATGTACATCGGATTTTCATAGCGCATGTCGATTACGCCGGTGCCAATTTCGATGGTTTTTGTTTTTGCCCCTATAGCGGCCAGCAGAGGGAACGGCGAGCTAAGCTGTCGGGCGAAGTGGTGCACGCGGAAATAGGCGCCGTCTGCCCCCAGCTCTTCAGCCGCCACGGCTAAATCGATGGACTGCAGCAGCGTATCGGCCGCTGAGCGCGTGCCGGACTGCGGTGAAGGCGTCCAGTGACCAAAGGATAAAAATCCGATCTTTTTCATAACCCTGTGTCCTGATAATGCGTTGCGTTCTGTCCACTTTACGCATTACCCGGTAAGAATAAATGCCGTTTATTTAACGGAATGGTTCAAATAAATTGACATAACTGACGGGTTCGTCACGACGCAACGTTATGGGATATACTCTTCCCCACTCTTTTCATGGCAGGTAAAACCGGCAATGGCTTTGATCCCCAAAAACTACGCGCGGCTGGAAAGCGGCTATCGCGAAAAAGCATTAAAAATTTATCCCTGGGTGTGTGGACGCTGCTCGCGCGAGTTTGTCTATTCCAATCTGCGTGAACTCACGGTTCACCATATCGATCACGACCATACCAACAACCCGGAAGATGGCAGCAACTGGGAGCTGTTGTGCTTGTTTTGCCACGATCATGAGCATTCGAAATACACCGAAGCGGATCAGTACGGCACCACCGTGGTGGCCGGGGAAGACGCGCAAAAAGACGTGGGCGTCGCCACGTTTAACCCGTTTGCCGATTTAAAGGCGATGATGGATAAGAAGAAGTAATCCTCTCGCCCCCTCGCTCACATCATGATCCGCGAATTTAGAATGTCCAGGTGATTGCGGCGGTTGCAGACCCCCCATTGCGC
>OGSN01000524.1_pt1 | contig 8824 bp, 7 predicted proteins | sample 1573891 | NCBI WGS metagenome assembly OGSN01 (sample SAMN03295857, study PRJEB24534) | human gut metagenome | isolation source: fecal sample 7 from infant 8 | host: Homo sapiens | place: USA: Pittsburgh, PA | collected 2014-07 | reverse complement strand
TAGCGGAACAGGAGGGACAGCAGACGGAGACTGAAGCCACGGGAGCACCTCAAAACACCATTATACACTAAATCAGCAAGTTGGTAGCATTACCGTACATGAGCATGTGGATAATGTGAGGTATAATTTGTGCTCAAAATATTACGTCAAACCTGCTGCTGACCATCCCTGGATGACACGGCGAACGCAGAGTAAAGATGATGTGAAGCCGCCAACGTTACCCAGAAAGAAAGTAGGCCCGGATACGACTCCAAAATAGTGCTTACAGCATTAGTTAATTGCGATTAAGGGTTGCATTATAAATGTCGTCGTTTTCGCGTTTGCCTATGCCGATAACAGTGACTGTGACAATGTCGTCCTCTACACGATAGACAAGGCGGTATCCGGCACCACGTAGCTTAATTTTATACTGGTCCTTACGTCCATGTAGCTGTGATGCCGGAACTCTGGGGTTCTCCAGGCGCTCTTTGAGCTTCTTTTTGAACTGTACCTGTAGTGTATGACCCAGCTTCTTCCATTCTTTCAGCGCGGATTCGTTGAAAGCCAGCTTATAGGTCATCAATATTGACCTCTATAACCTTTTCTCCGCTTCGCTCATCAGCCATCCGTCCCAGCTCTTCATCTTCCAGAAGCTCCATCAACTGGGCATAGAGTGCCGGTGGCACACAGTAGAATGCAGGCTCATTACGATTAAGAATGGCTACCGGAGCGCCATCCCCGGCGTGGAAAGTACCCATAGGGTCACGTTTAAGTTCAGTAATGCTAGCTGCTGTAGTGGTCAGAACCTGAAATGCCATAATGTTACCTCCTAGGTTTAAGTGTTCATTGTAGCGCGTTTAAAAGCATTCTTAAAGGTGCTTTTAATTGAGTTCTACCCGGTGAAAATGCCGGGGACATGTTATGACTTAATGAGAAAAGTTGCAGAAACAGGGGGGAGGGGAGGCAAATGTATTGAAATTAGAACCTAAGCACTTTTGTGTATTTATGGCGTTGTTGAATAAATCAGATTCGGGGCGAGTGTCCCTGTAGCTGGTTGTGTTTTCAGGCGATGCGCACGCTTTCTGGTATGCCTGCCTTCGTCATTTTGTTCAGTGCCCGCACCATGGCCATAGCCTCCGCCACCTGACCATCATAATCACGCAGCGTCAGTGAACCACCCAACAGCTGTTTTATCCGATACATCGCCGTTTCCGCTATCGAGCGACGGTTATAATCTGTTGTCCACTTCCACCGTGCATTGCTCCCGCTCAGTCGCTGATTCGCAACAGCACGGTTGCGGTCTGCGTACTCAACGGGCCAGTAGCCCGCACATTTGCGGGGAGGAATAAGCGCGCTAATTTTTTTGCGTCGCAGTTCATCGTGACAGAGCCGGGTGTCGTAAGCACCGTCCGCCGCTGCTGCTCTGATTTTTCTGTGAGTCTGCCGGATAAGACCCGGGAATGCCTCTGAGTCCGTTACATTGTTCAGTGACAGGTCCGCACAAATAATTTCATGTGTTTTTGCATCTACAGCAAGATGCAGCTTTCGCCAGATGCGACGACGTTCTTTGCCGTGTTTTTTGACTTTCCACTCACCTTCACCGAAGACCTTCAGCCCGGTGGAATCAATCACCAGATGCGCGGTTTCACCCCGGGTGGACGCTTTAAAACTGACATTCACCGACTTTGCCCGTTTGCTGACGCTGCTGTAGTCCGGGCAGCGCAGTGGGACACCCATCAGGGAAAAAATGGAATCAATAAAGCCCTGTGCGGCTCGCAGGGTCAGCCGGAATACGCGTTTAATGACCAGAACGGTGGTGATAGCAAGGTCTGAATAGCGCTGAGGTCGTCCGCGTGATGCGGGCGTTGCTGACTCATACCATGCCTGAATCGCCTCATCATCCAGCCAGAACGTGATGGAGCCACGATTAATCAGGGCCTTGTTGTAGTTGCACCAGTTGGTGATTTTGAACTTCTGCTTTGCCACGGAACTGCCTGCATCATCAGGATTATGGAGCTCAGATCCTTCAACTCAGCAAAAGTTCGATTTATTCAACAAAACCCATGTGTGGGCAAGATGCCGCCCTCAACACTACAGTGAAAGGAATCGGTAATAGAGAATTAGTATCTGTCGTCAATTTCGGCAGTGAGTTTCAGTCAGGCATGATATTCTCTACACTGACCCCATCGCTTCCATGCGACTCTGAATCATGCCAAGAAAACGCTATCGTTTACGCACATTTATGCTGTCACTGTCTGTTGGCGGTGTCCTGATGACGTCCATTCTGCTGCTGAGCGCTCTCACTCTGGTTCAGAAAGAAAATATTGAGAATAGCCTGCTGGAAGGTAACATCGCTTATGCCCGCAAACTGGCTGACACAACGGACCGTTATCTCAGTACAGCCCAGCAGGAACTGGCCTACAGTGCAGGTCTGATTGTTGATTTTCAAGATCGGAAACAACTGCAGGCAGAAGCCGATCGCCTGCGTCTGCAGTCGGGTTTTTTTAACTCCGTTCTGGTCGTCAAAGCGAATGCGGTGGTGGCTGCCACGTCTCCGGAGAGTCTGAGTCTGGTCGGGATGCAGTTGCATTCTCCTGCCAGCCAGCAGTCAATCATTTCTCGCAAGCCCTTCATATCACAGCCTTTCACCTCAGCGACGGGCAACTACATTGTATTTCTTTCCCAGCCCATTTTTTCGCAGCAGGGTCAGTATGAGGGCTATATTGGCGGAAGTATTTATCTTAAAAAGCATAGTATCCTCAGTGAGATCCTTGGGCAGCATTTTTACGGTAATCAGGCAGAAGTAAGTATTGTTGCTGCTGACGGCCGCCTGATTTACAGCCATGCCCCGAGCGCCGTCGGGCGACTGCTTGATGTCCATCAGGCACATCTAACATTACTGTCAAAAGCGAAGAGCGGCCATTTTGTCGATCATCATACCGGTAAGGCTCATCTCATCGGTTTTGCTAGTCTACAGCAAGCTGACTGGAAGGTTTTCATTGCAGGAACGTCGGACAATGTATCCCGCATTCTTAAGGAAACCATGATCAGTGCCTTCTGGATCACCCTCGCCATTATCGTCCTGGCTAACTGCGCGGTTATATATTTCTCTGCCAGAATATCCCGCCCCCTTGAGAGACTGGCCAGCTTTACCCGCACGGCCGACAGCGAAACAGCGCTACGGCAGCTGGCGCAGCTTGAACCCGGCTATCAGGAAGCAGAGCGTCTTAGGGAGGCTGTAAGCCAGCACCTGGCGTCAATGACCATGCAGGTTAGCCTTCTGACTAATGAGGCGATGACCGATCCACTTACAGGTCTGCTGAACAGAAAAGGCTTCACTACACAGATTAAGGCGCTCAATCCGCTTGGAAATCATTCTGTTATCGCAATCGATATTGATCATTTCAAACATATCAATGATCATTATGGTCACGACGTGGGAGATGCCGTATTGATCAGCCTCGGCCAGATACTGAGATTGCTGACTCGCCAGAATGACATTGTCTGCCGTTTTGGCGGAGAGGAGTTCATTATTTTACTACCTGACTCCAACCTGAACGAAACACGTGTAGTGGCAGAACGGATCCGTACCGTCACAGCGGAAACCTCGTTTGCGGAAGGCATCCACTTAACTCTCTCCGCTGGCATCGCCACACTATCTGACTGCTCTGCAGATTTCAGACAGCTGCTTCGTCAGGCCGATTTAGCCATGTATAAAGCCAAAAATTCTGGACGGAACCGGGTTTGTACTTACGATTCGGGTAACTATCAACAACCCGAGTGCCCATCCAAAAATGATACGCGCTGACAGAGGCTTCGTGCCCGCGATAATGCTCCCAACTTACTGATTTAGTGTAGGATGGTGGTTTTGAAATGATCCGTGGCGATTCAGATCTTGTGAATATTAAATATTCGCATACAAATGGCTTATTAGCCCCACGCCCTTGTTCTTCCCTTGAGTGCAGGCTTTTTCCTGATTGATATTTTGATACTTAACTGTTTTTAAAATTCAAGGTCAGCTTTCTCGCTCAAAGCTGTCCGTAATCCCTTGCCTGCTTAAAAAAACCGGATTAACGTGTGATGTTTTTACGTTTTCCAGGCAGCCTTCATCGGTAAGTACCTGTCTTACAGACTTCAATGCACTTAGTTAAGAAACATCCTAATCGTCCTTTCGCCGATCGCGAGATCTGTTAAGGCAGCTAAACTCGATTGATACCCCAATCCGCCGGGCAGCATTTCCTTTCCGGACGCAAGAAGGAGAAGATCATGAAAGCAGTAATTTACAACGGTCCTTATGATGTAAAAGTAAAAGACGTACCGGATGCGAAAATTGTCCGCCCCACGGATGTACTCGTCCGCATCACCACCACCAACATTTGTGGGTCGGACTTGCACATGTATGAGGGCCGGACCAGCTTTGAACAGGGACGGATTCTGGGTCACGAAAACCTGGGTGAAGTAGTCGAAATTGGCTCAGGCGTTGAACGTATTAAGGTGGGCGACTATGTTTGTCTGCCGTTTAACGTGGGATGTGGTTTTTGCGAAAACTGTGAAAAAGGTCTGACCGGCTTTTGTCTCACTACCAATCCGGGTACGGCAGGCGCAGCTTATGGTTTTGCTGAAATGGGTCCCTGGGAGGGAGGTCAGGCGGAACTGCTTCGGGTGCCATTTGCCGACTTTAACTGCCTTGTTCTTCCCCCTGATGCGGCAGAAAAAGAAGATGATTATGTGATGCTCTCTGACATTTTTCCTACCGGCTGGCATGCAACAGAACTTGCAGGATTGAAGCCTGGTGAAAGCGTGGCCATTTATGGCGCGGGGCCGGTCGGTTTGATGGCAGCTCATTCGGCGATCATTAAAGGTGCTTCACAGGTGTTTGTGGTTGATACGCACACAGACCGGTTGGCTCTGGCTGAAAAAATGGGGGCGACGGGCATCAATGCTACTGGCGATGAAGCTGTACAAAAAATTCTCGACCTGACGGATGGACGCGGTACGGATTGTGGCTGCGAATGTGTTGGCTATCAGTGCTGTAACAAACATGGCCATGAAGATAACTCTGTCACCATGAACAGTCTTGTTGCGTCGACGAAAGCAACCGGGGGAATTGGTGTGGTTGGCGTCTTTATTCCTCAGGATCCGGGGGCTGAATCGGAGCTTGCCAGAGAGGGTAAGATGCCATTTGATTTTGGGAGTTTCTGGTTTAAAGGACAGGCAATCCGTACCGGCCAGGCGAACGTTAAGGCCTATAACCGTCAGCTGTCTCGCCTCATCCATCACGATAAAGCCAGTCCGGGCAAAATAATTTCTCATCGTCTTTCGCTTGAAGAGGCTCCTGCCGGATATAAGCACTTCGATGAGCGGGATGAAGGATGGACGAAGGTTATCCTTAAGCCTTAAATAGAGTTATCCGGTATGAGAAAGCAAAAACCGGGAAAGAATGTATGACTTTTGACAGGGTGCAATAAAATATCCTGTCAGGGTGTTATTATTCATACTTTCAGCTGCCAGGCGCTTCCATATCCAGACTTGTTCCCTGATTTTGCCGACGAGACAGCAAAATTAATACATTCAGGAGGAGGCATCTGCGGTTGATCTGTTCCGTATTTATTAATGAATCGCCACGGATAATCTAGACACTTCCGAGCCGTTGATAATACTGGTTTTCATATTCTGTCGGTGACATCTGATTGTTCGACCCATGCCGACGCTTACTGTTATAAAACATTTCGATGTAATCAAAAATATCGCTGCGGGCTTCTTCCCGCGTTCCGTAGAGCTTTTTCTTTATGCGCTCTCGTTTCAGTAACTGGAAAAAGCTTTCTGCAACCGCGTTATCGTGACAGTTACCGCGACGGCTAGGCCGTGTGATTTCAGGAATGACTGCCACTCATGGCTTGTATACTGACTGCCCTGGTCCGAGTGGACCAGCACCTTTGTTTGCGGATTACGCCGCCATACAGCCATCAGCAGTGCGTTCAGAACAATGTCCTTTGTCATCCGGGATTGCATTGACCAGCCGATAATTTTACGTGAGAACAGGTCAACAACCACGGCCAGATACAGCCAGCCCTCGTGAGTCCTGAGTAGAGTAAGAGGCAGGGCGTAGTCGCACTATTTCCCTGCCTCTCCTCCCCGAACCGGACGTGCACCTTTCAGCGCATCCGGCTCTCCATTTAAATGCTGGCGAACGCCATTGCCACTTCTGTAAAGCGCGATGTATACGTGTTTCTGGTCTCCGTCCTCAGATAGGGATTACCTTCGGGTAGCCGCCAGCGGAACAGCTTCTTGCCTTGCCCCACCAACCGGTACAGTATTTCGCCGCTGAGCTTGCCGTGATTGGTTTTACCAAATAAAACCCACGTTTTGCTCTGACCCGGTTTCGGTGATTTACACCACCACCTCATCAGGGAAGCGATACCTGTACGGTATTTGCGGGCCAGCCAGTGAGCCAGCTTCCAGAACACGACACGGTCGATATAACTGAAGACTTTGGCCTTAAAATCAACGAACTGATAGAACATGGCCCAGCCTTTCAGTTTTCGGTTGAGTTGTTCAGCCATATCGACTTTGCTTTCACTGTAGTTGCCTGATAACAGTGCTGTCAGCGATGCGGCGAAGTTTCTGGCTTTCTCCTGCGGGATCGTTGAGACCACTCGCATCTCGCCATAACGACTGCGTTTGCGAATGATCCTGTGCCCCAGAAAGATAAAGCCGTCATTAACATGGGTGATTTTAGTCTTATCCATGTTCAGCCTGAGTTTCAGACTGCCTTCGAGCACACCCCGACACTCCTCCCTGATGGCTTCCGCCTGTGCTTTGGTGCCTTTGACGATGAGGACAAAATCATCGGCATAGCGGCAGTACGCCACCGCGGGTTTCCACTGCCAGTTTTCTCTGACCGCCGTACTTCGGCCCCGTTGGATACTGTTATTCCAGTACCACCGATCTTTTCTGGCTTTCCCGCTCAGGTAGCGCTCATGCAGGTATTGATCGAACTCATTCAGCATGATGTTCGATAATAGCGGCGATATAACACCGCCCTGTGGCACACCTTCACTGACCGCCCGAAAGAGACCGACATCGATATGTCCCGCCTTGATGGTTTTCCACAGCAGAGTCATGAAACGTGCGTCACTGATCCTGCGGCGTACAGCCTTCATCAGCAGTCGATGATGTACGGTGTCGAAGTAACTGGACAGGTCGCCTTCAATCACCCAGCGTCCCCGGGTTTCACCACAGTCTGTGAGCTGTAATTTCACCGTGCGGATCGCGTGGTGGACACTGCGCTCAGGCCGGAAGCCATATGAGAGCGTATGAAAATCACTCTCCCATATCGGCTCCATCGCCATCAGCATGGCCCGCTGAACAATACGATCCCGCAACGCGGGGATACCCAGTGGTCGCAGTTTGCCGTTGCTTTTAGGGATGTAAACCCGTCTGGCGGGCAAGGGCTGGTAGTGGCCTGAGAGTAATTCATCCCTGAGGATTTGCAGCTCAACAGCCAGTCTGGCCTGTAGCATTGTTTTGTTCACGCCATCAACGCCGGGGGTATGGGCCCCCTTTGATGAAAGCGTGATCCGCGCCGCTTCAGCCAGCCATTCTGGTTGTGTTATCAGACGCAGCAGCCGTTGAATCCGTAGGGACGGATCGGTGGCTGCCCATGTGGCAAGCTTGCGTTGCATTTCGCTGATTATCAAAGGTCTTCACCTCGTTAGGTCAGTTAATTCACGTCGCAAACACATTCAAACTGCTTCCCTTCGCCATGTAATGGGCTTTCCCCATCGCGGACTACTACGGAAGCTCCGCCAGCCAGCGCGTCATCGGAGCCATGCCCCCTTAACATCCGTCGCTGACCTTCCCCGGTTTACCTGCCTGGACTCAGGCATACTGAGGAGGCTGCCCGTCGCACTCTTTATCCTTGCTTGCCGCAAGTTGGCAGAAGTCAGCAACGCAAGTGTGATAGACGCTGCTGCCCCGGTGTTTCGCATACATGTCAAAACACCTTCGACCGGCAGTGCTTACGTATCACTGCCAGTTCCTCCTGCACGGCCTGTCAGATCACGTAGGCCGTGGTGACGTTTTCAACCCACAGAGGCGGATTAACGGGTTCATGTTCTTCAGCCTTTCAGTACTTAACCTTGAGGATCATCTCGGCTTAGTGATCTCGCCTCAATCCCCGTTGTCAGCGGGTTACATCACCCTGCGGGCATGCCGCAGGTCACTGCCGCTCAGGTTCTCCACCGTCACACCCGGTGGGATTGTTGGGCTTCCCGTCATGAGTTACCGGTTCAATATTCCAGACAGACTCGTGGTTCATTTGAGCGTCCATGCCCGCCCTGAACTCCGGGCACACTATACGTCACGTCGCCGCACCACACCTGATTAGGCTCTGTCACTGCAAACTGACGCTCAAGGTGATTCGGGATAGCGATGTGTTCATAGCCACCGCGTTTATACCGATGGATGGGCTGCTGACAACTGACCAGCCCCAGCTCTTTCATGAGTCTGCCGGCAAGCCAGCGCCCCATCCGGAAGCCTCTGAGCGTTGCCATTGCGGCGATACTCCTTGCCCCGGTTGAGCCATGACTAATGTTGTATAGTTCCTGAACCTGACTACGTAACTCTGTATGCTTTCTATCCGGCTTATCAGGACGGCATTTCCAGTATTTATAGCTGCTGCGGTGAACCCCAAATAGTTGACCTGCATCAATGAGGCGGGAGAACGCTGTAAATTGATTCTTGAAGTTTGTCATAGCAGGTCTAATATTTTACAAAGTATTGCAAGGGTTTCCTTGGCCGGAACCGCAAAGCGACGCGATTGGAGAGGGTGAGATGAAAGCGC
>OGSN01000483.1_pt1 | contig 9481 bp, 10 predicted proteins | sample 1573891 | NCBI WGS metagenome assembly OGSN01 (sample SAMN03295857, study PRJEB24534) | human gut metagenome | isolation source: fecal sample 7 from infant 8 | host: Homo sapiens | place: USA: Pittsburgh, PA | collected 2014-07 | reverse complement strand
GAAGTTGCAGATTAAAGTCAACAATGAAGGTATCATTGAAGACGCGCGCTTCAAGACCTACGGCTGCGGTTCTGCTATCGCGTCCAGCTCCCTCGTCACCGAATGGGTGAAGGGCAAGTCTCTGGACGAAGCACAGGCAATCAAGAACACGGATATTGCTGAAGAACTCGAACTGCCACCGGTGAAAATTCACTGCTCAATTCTGGCAGAAGACGCGATCAAAGCCGCCATTGCGGATTACAAAAGCAAACGTGAAGCAAAATAATTGAGGTTTGAGTATGTCGATTACCCTTAGCGACAGCGCTGCCGCGCGAGTAAGCTCTTTTCTGGCGAACCGTGGTAAAGGCTTTGGCCTGCGACTGGGCGTACGTACCTCCGGCTGTTCTGGTATGGCTTACGTACTGGAGTTTGTTGACGAGCCGGCGTCTGACGACATCGTGTTTGAAGACAAGGGCGTGAAGGTGGTGGTCGATGGCAAAAGCCTGCAATTCCTCAACGGCACTCAGCTGGACTTCGTCAAAGAAGGCCTGAACGAAGGGTTCAAATTTACGAACCCGAACGTCAAAGACGAGTGTGGTTGCGGCGAAAGCTTCCACGTTTAACCGCGCGTCATCCGAAACCCCACCGTGGCGTTACCCGCTACGCGTGGGGTTTGTTCTAACAGGCTACCCCTGAGATTGTTATGGATTACTTCACTCTCTTCGGACTACCCGCTCAATACCCGATCGATCTCCAGGCGCTGACGATCCGTTTTCAGGATCTGCAGCGTCAGTACCATCCGGACAAATTCGCGAGCGGTACTCAGGCAGAGCAGCTGGCTGCGGTGTCGCAATCCGCGACCATCAACCAGGCCTGGCAGACGTTGCGCCATCCGCTGGCGCGCGCTGAGTATCTGCTCTCGCTCCACGGTTTTGATCTGGCGAGCGAACAGCACACCGTGCGCGACACGGCGTTTCTGATGGAGCAGCTGGAGCTGCGCGAAGAGCTGGATGAGATTGAACAGGCCAAAGACGAAGCGCGTCTGGAAAGCTTCATCACGCGTGTGAAGGGCATGTTCGATACCCGCCATCAGCAGATGGTGGAGCAACTGAACAACGAGACCTGGGACGTGGCGGCAGACACTGTGCGCAAACTCCGTTTTCTCGATAAACTGCGAAGCAGTGCTGAACAACTCGAAGAAAAGCTGCTCGATTTTTAATTTCGGAAGCAATTATGGCCTTATTACAAATTAGTGAGCCTGGCTTAAGTGCCGCACCGCACCAGCGTCGTCTGGCGGTGGGTATCGATCTGGGCACCACCAATTCCCTCGTGGCGACCGTGCGCAGCGGCCAGGCGGAAACGCTGGCTGACGAGCAGGGCCGCCATCTGCTGCCTTCCGTGGTCCACTACCAGCAGCAGGGTCGCGCGGTCGGCTATGACGCTCGCGCTAACGCCGCGCGCGATCCGGCGAATACCATCAGCTCCGTCAAGCGCATGATGGGCCGCTCGCTGGCCGATATTCAAAACCGCTACCCGCATCTGCCGTATCAGCTGCAGGCCAGTGAAAACGGCCTGCCGATGATTGCGACCGCGGCCGGTCTGCTGAACCCGATTCGTGTTTCTGCTGACATCCTCAAAGCGCTGGCGGAGCGTGCTACGGCGACGCTCGGCGGCGATCTGGACGGCGTGGTGATCACCGTTCCTGCCTACTTTGATGATGCACAGCGTCAGGGCACCAAAGACGCCGCGCGTCTGGCGGGCCTGCACGTGCTGCGTCTGCTGAACGAACCGACGGCGGCGGCGATTGCCTACGGCCTCGATTCCGGTCAGGAAGGGGTGATCGCGGTTTACGATCTCGGCGGCGGGACGTTTGATATCTCTATCCTGCGCCTGAGCCGCGGGGTATTTGAAGTGCTGGCGACCGGCGGGGATTCCGCGCTGGGCGGCGATGACTTCGACCATCTGCTGGCGGACTACATCCGCGAGCAGGCGGGCATCAGCGATCGCAGCGATGCGCGCATACAGCGTGAACTGCTGGATGCGGCCATCGACGCCAAAATCGCCCTGAGCGATGCGCAGACGGTTACCGTCAAAGTTGCGGGCTGGCAGGGTGAGATCTCTCGCGATCAGTTCAGCGATCTGATTGCCCCGCTGGTGAAACGCACCTTACTGGCCTGCCGTCGCGCATTGAAAGATGCCGGCGTTGAGGCCAACGAAGTGCTGGAAGTGGTCATGGTGGGCGGTTCGACCCGCGTGCCGCTGGTGCGCGAACGCGTTGGCGAATTCTTTGGCCGCACCCCGCTGACCTCCATCGACCCGGACAAAGTGGTTGCCGTCGGCGCCGCGATTCAGGCCGATATTCTGGTTGGCAACAAGCCGGACAGTGAAATGCTGCTGCTGGACGTCATCCCGCTGTCTCTCGGTTTAGAAACCATGGGCGGCCTGGTGGAGAAAGTGATCCCGCGGAACACCACCATTCCGGTGGCGCGCGCGCAGGAGTTCACCACCTTCAAAGACGGCCAGACCGCGATGTCCATCCACGTGATGCAGGGCGAGCGCGAGCTGGTGCAGGACTGCCGTTCTCTGGCGCGCTTTGCGCTGCGCGGAATCCCGGCGCTGCCTGCGGGCGGGGCGCATATTCGCGTCACCTTCCAGGTGGACGCCGACGGTCTGCTGAGCGTCACGGCGATGGAAAAATCGACCGGTGTCGAGTCGTCTATTCAGGTTAAGCCGTCCTACGGCCTGACCGATGGCGAAATCGCCTCCATGATTCAGGACTCAATGAGCTACGCCGAGCAGGATGTGAAGGCGCGTATGCTGGCGGAACAAAAAGTGGAAGCCGCACGCGTGCTGGAGAGCCTGAACGGCGCGCTCGCTGCCGACGCCGCGCTGTTAAGCGCCGCCGAGCGCCAGGTGATTGACGACGCTGCCGCGCGCTTAAGCGCAGTCGCCGAAGGCGATGACGCTGACGCAATAGAAGAAGCCATTAAAAACGTTGATAAACAAACCCAGGACTTCGCTGCTCGCCGCATGGACAAATCTGTCCGCGTCGCGCTGAAAGGCCAGTCCGTGGACGAGGTTTAATATGCCAAAGATTGTTATTTTGCCTCATGCGGACCTCTGTCCGGATGGCGCTGTTCTGGAAGCGAAGACCGGTGAAACCATTCTCGATGTAGCCCTGCGTGCAGGTATCGAAGTGGAACACGCCTGTGAAAAATCCTGTGCCTGCACCACCTGCCACTGCATCGTGCGTGAAGGTTTTGACTCTCTTGCCGAGAGCACCGAAGACGAAGACGACATGCTGGATAAAGCATGGGGTCTGGAGCCAGACAGCCGCTTAAGCTGCCAGGCCGCGGTGACCGATGAAGATCTGGTCGTGGAGTTCCCACGCTACACCATCAACCACGCACGCGAGCATTAATATGGGACTGAAGTGGACAGACAGCCGTGAAATCGGCGAAGCGCTCTACGACGCGAACCCGGATCTCGATCCGAAGACCGTACGATTCACCGGATATGCATCAGTGGATCTGCGATTTAGAGGATTTCGACGACGATCCAAACGCATCCAATGAAAAAATTCTCGAGGCGATTCTGTTAGTCTGGTTAGATGAAGCAGAATAAATAACAAAACGGGCTGCCTTCAGGCGGCCCGTTTGCTAGTTGCTAATAAGGAAAAATAAAATGACCGAAGCGATGAAGATTACGCTCTCGAATCAGCCTGCCGACGCGCGCTGGGGCGAGAAAGCCACCTACAGCATTAATAACGACGGTATTACCCTGCACCTGACGGGCAATGATGATTTGGGCCTGATCCAGCGCGCCGCACGTAAAATTGACGGTCTGGGCATTAAGCATGTCTCGCTGGAAGGCGAAGGGTGGGACACCGACCGCAGCTGGGCGTTCTGGGCGGGCTATAAAGGGCCGAAAGGCACCCGCAAAATCGAGTGGGCGAACCTCGACGAAGCCGGTCAGAAAGAGCTGGAAAGCCGCCTGAAAATCATCGACTGGGTACGCGACACCATTAACGCTCCGGCGGAAGAATTAGGCCCTGAGCAGCTGGCGCAGCGCGCCGTTGATCTCCTGTGCGGCGTGGCGGGCGACAAGATGTCCTACCGCATCACCAAGGGAGAAGACCTGCGCGAGCAGAACTACATGGGTATCCACACCGTGGGCCGCGGCTCCGAGCGTCCTCCGGTGCTGCTGGCGCTGGACTACAACCCAACCGGCGATAAAGACGCCCCTGTCTTTGCCTGCCTGGTAGGTAAAGGCATCACCTTCGACACCGGCGGCTACAGCCTGAAGCAGAGCGCGTTCATGGACTCCATGAAGTCCGACATGGGCGGCGCGGCCACCATCACCGGCGCGCTGGCCTTTGCCATCACCCGCGGTCTGAAAAAGCGCGTGAAGCTGTACCTGTGCTGCGCGGACAACATGGTCAGCGGTAACGCCTTCAAGCTGGGTGACATCATTCGCTACCGTAACGGCAAAAACGTTGAGGTGATGAATACCGACGCCGAAGGCCGTCTGGTGCTGGCCGATGGCCTGATCGACGCGTCTGCCCAGAAGCCAGAGCTGATTATCGATATGGCGACCCTGACCGGCGCGGCGAAAACCGCGCTGGGTAACGACTACCATGCGCTGTTCAGCTTCGACGACAAGCTGGCCGCTCGCCTGCTGGCAAGCGCCGCTGCTGAAAATGAACCGTTCTGGCGTCTGCCGCTGGCCGAGTTCCACCGCAGCCAGCTGCCGTCCAACTTTGCCGAGCTGAACAATACCGCCAGCGCGGCGTACCCGGCGGGGGCAAGCACCGCAGCAGGGTTCCTGTCTCACTTTGTTGAGAACTACCACGAGGGCTGGCTGCACATTGACTGCTCTGCAACCTACCGTAAAGCGGCGGTTGAGCAGTGGTCCGCAGGCGCGACCGGTCTGGGCGTGCGTACCGTGGCGAACCTGCTGACGGCTGAGTAATCTTTTTTGCCGGGTGGCGCTACGCTTACCCGGCCTACAAAACCCGTAGGCCCGTGCAAGCGTAGCGCCGCCGGGCAAGTGTGAAGTAGCCAAACTATGTCAGAAACCAAAAACGAATTAGAAACCCTGCTGGAGCAGGCGGCGACCGAGCCCGCCCACCGTCCGGCCTTTTTCCGCACGCTGCTGGAATCCACCGTCTGGGTGCCGGGCACTGCGGCTGAAGGTGAACAGGTCGTAGAAGACAGCGCGCTGGATCTGCTGCACTGGGAGAAAGACGACGGTACGTCGGTGATCCCGTTCTTCACCTCGCTGGAAGCGCTGCAGAAAGCGGTAGAAGACGAACAGGCGTTCGTGGTAATGCCGGTGCGTACCCTGTTTGAAATGACGCTCGGCCAGACGCTGTTCCTGAACGCGAAGCTGCCGACCGGGAAAGAGTTTACGCCGCGTGAAATCAGCCACCTGATTGGCGAAGAGGGCAACCCGCTCAGCACGCAGGAAGTGCTGGAAGGGGGCGAAACGCTGCTGCTCTCTGAAGTGGCCGAGCCGCCCGCGCAGATGATTGATTCCCTGACGACGCTGTTCAAAACGCTCAAGCCCGTCAGGCGCGCGTTTCTCTGCTCCATTAAAGAGCGCGCGGACGAAAAGCCGGTGCTGTTGATCGGTATTGAAGCCGATGGCGATTTCGACGAGATCGTTCAGGCAGCGGGAAGCGTGGCGACCGACACGCTACCGGGCGATGAACCAATTGATATCTGCCAGGTGAAAAACGGTGAGAAGGGCATTAGCCACTTTATTACCGAGCACATTACGCCGTTCTATGAGCGTCGCTGGGGCGGCTTCCTGCGCGATCTCAAAACTAACCGCATCATCTGATGACAGCGGGGTGAATATCACCCCGTTGCTTCCAGCAGCAGTAAATCCATCAGCAGCACCAGATTCGACTCAAACGACGTCACCCCTGCGGCTTCGGCGGCGAAGTGTACCGCTTCGTCATAGAGCGCAAAATGCACGTCCGCCATCTCCGCCAGCGTGTTGGCCGAGGCGCGGGTAAACGCGACGATCGTCATGCCGACGTTTTTGGCTATCCGCGCTTTATCCAGCACCTGCTCCGTTTCGCCGCTGCGCGAGACGGCAATAAACACCTGATAGCGGGCGGCATTGCTGAGAAAAATGTTCCGGCTGTCGCCCGGTCCGGAGATAAACGCCGTTTTGCCCATTACCTGCAGCTTCTTGGTCAGGTACTCCGCAAACAGATAAGAAAACCCGGCCCCGTAGAGAAAGAAGCTCTCTTTCTGGCGCAGCAGGTTAGCAAACTGCTGGCGTTTGTCCTGGGTGACCCACTGAAAGGTGTGCTGATAGTTGGCGATAAACTGATTAAACAGCGCCGGGAGTTCAGGACGCGACTGCGCCTGAGCGGCAATATGCGGCGTGTCGGTGAGCAGCTGCTTGCAGTGCCAGATAAACTCGCTAAAGCCGCTGAACCCCAGCTTCTGGCACAGCCGCATGATGGTGGCGGTAGAAACGAATGTCGCCTGCGCCAGCTCGCGAACCGTAATATTGCCCACCAGCAGCGGATGCTCCGTCAGGTGGGCGAGAACGCGATACTCCGCGCGGGTCAATGACGCCCCGCGCGTTAACAGCGTGGCCAGGCGGTTATCCATTATTTCGCGGGTTCAACCGGCAGGTCGTCACGCGCGCCCCATTCGCTCCAGGCACCGTCGTAGAGCGTGACGTCGCTTACGCCGAGCGTGGCGAGCGCCAGAATGACCACGCAGGCCGTTACGCCGGAACCGCAGCTGGCGATAATCGGTCGATGCAAATCCACGCCCTGACGTTCAAAAATGGCGCGCAGCTCGTCGGTGGTTTTCAGCTCGCCCTCAAACACCAGGTCGCCCCACGGCACGTTCAGCGCGCCCGGAATATGTCCACGCTTCAGCCCCGGACGCGGTTCATCCGTTTCGGCATTAAAGCGCGGCGCAGGACGGGCATCGACGATTTGCGCCGTTTTTTCGTGGCTTACAACCAGCACGTCGGTCAGGCGTTTCACTACGTGTGCGTCGAACGTGGCATCGAACTCGCCTTCCGGCAGCGTCACCTCGCCCTGCTGAAGCGGCAGTTCGTCACGTTTCCAGCCCGCGAGGCCGCCTGCCAGAATCGAGACTTTTTCCACGCCGAAGTTTTTCAGCATCCACCACGCGCGCGGCGCGGAAAAGAGGTTACCTTCATCATAGACAACGAGGTGTTTGTCTTTGCTGACGCCCAGCTCGCGCATCGCCACGGAAAACGCTTCCGGGCGCGGCAGCATGTGCGGCAGGGGAGAGGTATGATCGGAGAGGGCTTCGATATCAAAAAATACCGCGCCAGGCAGATGCCCTGCGCGGTATTCACCGGGCACGTCACGATGCTCTTGTCCCGGAGGGGCCATACGCGCGTCGATAATCTGAACTTCCGGATCGTCGCCGTGCTCAATCAGCCAGTCGGCGGCGACAAAATATGAGGTGGACATGGGTTGCCTCCATTCTTTTCCGTAAAAAAGGATTGTCGGTGTTTTTTCTGACACCGACAAGCAAACCACGTTCAACTCGCGAGCAAGCCCCTATTTTTTCACCGGTTCGCCGTCCTGCCAGGCTTTTTGCAGCGCTGGCCAGTAGTCGCGGTTGGCTTCAATCATCTTATCCAGAATCGCTTTTGCATGTTCCATGGTCGGCACGGTGCGGTTCAGGGTAAATGCCTGCAACGCTTTTTCATAGCTGCCTTCGATTGTCGCCTCTACCAGCAGCTGTTCAGACGCGAGCTGCTGTTGCAAAAGGGTCTGATGGAACAGCGGCACCTGGCCGACGCGAATCGGTTCCGGGCCTTCGGCGGTGATATAAGCGGGAACTTCCACCACCGCATCGTACGGCAGGTTGGTAATCGCCCCGCGGTTTTCCACCATCACCAGATGGCGGCTTCGCAGGTTGAACGCCAGCGAACAGGCGACGTCAACGATAAATTCACCGTGGACGCCCACGTGGAAGGCATCCGGTAAAATTCCGGTGCGTTGATATTCTTCGGCGGCGGCGAACAGCTTTTTCTCGCGCCCGTTCATCACTTCGTTGGCGCGGGTATAGTCCGGGTTCTGATGCGCCACAATCTGGTTCGGCATCAGGTAATACTGCAGATACGGGTTCGGCAGATACTCGGGGAAGTTGTCCATGATCGGCTTGATATTGCGCCAGGTTTTCACCCACGACGGATCCGAGTGCTGCGGGTCGGTTTTAGCCGCATCTTCCGTCAGCAGGCCAAACTTCGCGATATGCTTACGCAACTCCGGGAGCTTGTCTTCGCCGTCCACCAGCACGCGGGTAAACCAGCCGAAGTGGTTCAGGCCGAAGTAGTCCACTTCCAGTTTATGACGATCCACGCCCAGAATGGCACCCATATTGCGCATCGCGGCAACCGGCATATCGCAGATGTTCAGCACCCTCGCGTTCGGGCGCAGGCGGCGCACGCCTTCCGCGACGATCGCGGCAGGGTTGGAGTAGTTCACGATCCAGGCTTTCTCATGCGCGTAGCGATCGACCAGATCGATAAGCTCCACCATCGGCAGGATCGTGCGCAGGCCGTAGGCCAGCCCGCCGGGGCCGCAGGTTTCCTGGCCCACCACGCCGTGACGCAGCGGGATCTTCTCATCCTGCTCACGCATTTTGTACTGGCCGACGCGCATCTGGGCGAAGACAAAATGCGCGCCGCTAAAGGCCACTTCCGGATCGCTGGTGACGGTAAATGTGATGCGCTGACTGTGGTCGCGAATGACCTTCTCGACGACCGGCGCAATGGTGTTCTGACGCGCTTCGTCGATATCGTAAAGGCGAATTTCGGCCAGCGGGAAATCCTGCAGGCGCACCATCAGGCTTTTCACAATGCCCGGCGTGTAGGTGCTGCCGCCGCCGGCAATCGACAGAATGAATGGGGGTGTTAACATCTTTAGCTCCTTTCAGAGAAACGTCTCAACGGCTTCTCGCATTTTTTTGACATGCAGCCCGTAGACCACCTGAACGTTGTTACCTTGTTTGATAATCCCTTTCGCGCCAGTCGCCTTCAGGCGCGGCTCGTCGATGATGGCGACATCCTTCACCGTGACGCGCAAGCGGGTGTAGCAGTTGTCCACCACTTCAATGTTTTCCCGACCGCCCAGCCCCACCACGATGGACTCGCCCAGACCGTCGTTATTGCCCTTCGCCTGGTACTCCTGCTTGCTGTAGAGGCGCGTCTCCTGGTCCTCATCTTCACGGCCCGGCGTTTTCATGTTGAAGCGCAGGATCAGGAAGCGGAACACCACGAAGTAGAGGGCGAACATGATCAGCCCGACCAGGATGTACATCGGCCAGTTGGACTTGGCCGTGCCGAGCGGCAGGTTGTAGAGGATGAAGTCGATAATCCCGTTGGCGCCGATGGCGTGAACGCCCAGCAGGGAGAACAGCATCATGCCAATGCCGGTCAGCACCGCATGCACCACGAACAGCAGCGGGGCGACGAACAGGAAGGAGAA
>OGSN01000478.1_pt1 | contig 9592 bp, 9 predicted proteins | sample 1573891 | NCBI WGS metagenome assembly OGSN01 (sample SAMN03295857, study PRJEB24534) | human gut metagenome | isolation source: fecal sample 7 from infant 8 | host: Homo sapiens | place: USA: Pittsburgh, PA | collected 2014-07 | reverse complement strand
ATTATTGTTATTATTCAAATATTCAAACTAGCGCAAAGAGAATGTCAAATAATGTACGTTCATAATAGGGGTTAAGACTTTTCCTAAAGTACATATACGTATGGTAAACGTCCCCTTTCTGGTCCAGAGTTGGATATTTGCATTAAGGACAAATCCTATATAATAGAGAACCTCTGGCTAAGGAATGGGTCATTACTAAATGAAAAAAATAATAGCGCTTGCGCTTATGGCGGTTGCGATCGGGGCTGTTGTGGGAATTCGTTATGCAGTTAATGACGAACCAGAATATATTCAATCAGCAGAAATTCGCGTTGGTTCCTATTTAACCAGCGACTATGGCCTTGTTGCCTGCGGCAGCAAAAAAGTTAACGATCTGCGCTGGGAATTAGATTGCACGCATCAAGAGGGAGGAAAAACATTCCAGTTTGCGGTGTTTCCTTCTGAAAAGGCACCTTATGGCGTAGCGCGATCCTTTTATCTTGAAGCCATTAATGATGATGCAAAACAGAGCGCTGAACAGGGGCTTATGCGTTATTTGCAGATCAATACCCATGCAGGTTAATAAAACTGTTTAACCTTCGTTAAGACAACGAGTGTTAGGTTGTATGGGATCCGCAGCCCGGCCATGGAGTGTCGGGACGTAGAGACCAAAATACAAATCTATCCATGCAAGCATTTACCGCCATTTTTTGGCGGTTTTTTTTTGCGCATAACGTAGCGGTGTTGGCCGTGGGGTTATGGCGTCACCCGATAGTGCGACTGCACCAGACCCGAGGGGAAGCAGCGGCTGGAGACCAGCGTCAAATCGATATCCCCGGGAAGGGCGCCAAACAGCGATTTTCCCGAACCGAGCAGGACAGGAACGGTTGTGATCACCATATCGGCCACCAGTCCTTCTCTCAGGAACGACTGTATGACTTGCCCACCATCGAGATAGACGCGACGGGCGTTCTGTATCGCCAGATCGTCGAGCACCTCCTTTGGCGTGCGGCCGGAAAACTGTACTTTGCCCCTCAGCGCGTCGGGTACGGGCGTGTCGGCCAGCTGTCGGGAGAGCACCAGTACGGGCCGGTCATAAGGCCATGTCTCAAAGGTCCGCACCTTCTCATAGCTCCCCCGGCCCATCACGATCCAGTCTTTGTCCGCGATGAACGCCGTGTAGCCATGATCCTCATTCGGGTCATCGCGCTGCAGCAGCCAGTCGATATCATCATTGTGTCGGGCGATGTAGCCATCAAGACTGGTTGCGATAAAAACGTGTGTGGTGACCATCAGGTTCTCCGTATTCCAGCGAAACCAAAAGACTGATGCCTCAGCGGGCAGTACCGGCATGAGAAAATTGTTTACGGTACTGGGCCGGGGAAATCGCGAACTGCTGGCGAAAATGATGACGCAACGTTGATGCCTGACCAAACCCGGTCTGTTCCGCGATGCTGTCGATGCTTAAACGACTGCTTTCCAGATAATCTTTCGCCCGCAGCAGGCGCTCATTGAGTAACCAGCGGGCAGGCGTCGTTCCCGTTGCCGCTTCGAAGCGACGCAGAAACGTGCGCTGACTCATACCGACACGACGCGCCAGCGAGTCGACGCTGTGCGGCTCGGTAAGATGCGTGTGCAGAAAATCAAACAGCTGACCGAGGCGCTGGCTTTCCCGCAGCTGCGCCACCGGGCGGCTCAGCTGTTGCGGCTGAGATCCATCCCGGTGAGGGGGAATGACAAGCCGCCTCGCCACGCTGTTGGCGGTTTCCATCCCGAAATCCCGACGCACGACGTGCAGACAGAGATCGATCCCCGCCGCGCTGCCTGCGGAAGTCAGGATCTCGCCTTCGTCCTGGTAGAGCACATCCTCGACCACGTCGATGTCAGGGTAGCGGGCTTTAAGCGTCTCAATGTAGCGCCAGTGCGTCGTGGCTTTGCGTCCATTGAGCAGACCGGAGGCGGCCAGCACAAATACGCCCGAGCAGATGGAGAGTAGCTGACAGCCCCGCGCGCTGGCCTGACGTAATGCGTTGCAGAGCGCGTCCGGGACCGGCGAGTCCACCCCCCGCCAGCCCGGTACCACGATCAGATCGGCAGACGCAAGCAGGGAGAGATCGCCATCGGTAATGATGCGGATCCCGCCTGTCGCCCGAAGCTCACCGCTGTCAACGCTTGCCACGGCAAAACGATACCAGTCGTCGCCCAACTCGGGGCGCGGCAGGCCGAAGATTTCCACCGCCACCCCAAACTCAAAGGTACACAGACCGTCATACGCCAGCACCACCACCTTCGGGCGGGCAATCTGTCTTAACGTTGTCATCTTTTTGCTGTTTTCTGGCATAAGCGAGCGCATTCATGAGCTGAATTTGTGGATAGAGTAGTGTTAACACAAACGCCAAAGATGAGGAAGGATCATGAGCTATGTTACTGAATTTCCGGCTGCCGAACCGCAGGAAGCCGTTACCCATTTTCTGCGTCGCCTGAGCGTCGAAACCGACTGCGCCGATGTGCATCATGCCATCACGCATAATGAGCAGGACTTTGTTTTGCTGCACGTGGTGGGGAGCCCGGAGCAGTTTGCCCGTCGCCATGTGCCGGGCGCTCTGCATATGCCGTGGAGCCAGATGACCGCTGAGCGCATGGCCCAATGGCCTGAAGGGACGCTGTTTGTCGTCTACTGCGCAGGGCCGCACTGTAACGGCGCGGACAGAGCCGCGCTGAAGCTGGCCCGTCTCGGGCTGCCGGTCAAAATCATGCTCGGTGGGATCACCGGCTGGGAAGATGAACGCTACGCGTTTGCCAGCGAGGCGTCCGTCGCCGCGCTGTGAAGATGAATTTTTTTCAACATACGTGAAATTTTCTCGTTTGCCGGCACCGGTGAGGTATGACATTGTTTTTGGACATTTAGACATCCAGAAGTCTAAAGCTTCAAATGATGAATTATCACTGCGGGCAATTATCGCCGGCAGACTGAGGAGATTGCCATGCAACGACACCACGCCCCGTACCGCGCCGACGTAGTCGGCAGTTTTTTACGCCCGTATGCCATCAAGCAGGCTCGCCTGAAATTTGCCAGCGGCGAGATTGATGCCGGGCAGCTTCGCGCGGTGGAGGACGAGGCCATTCGCCACGTCGTCGAGCAGCAGTGTGCGTGCGGCCTGCATGTGGTGACCGACGGTGAGTTTCGCCGTGCCTGGTGGCACTTCGACTTCTTCGACGGTCTTCAGGGCGTTGAGCGTTACGATTCCCAGCAGGGCATCCAGTTTAACGGCGTGCAAACCAAAGCCCACGGCGTGCGCGTTACCGGCAAGCTGGGCTTTGGCGAGCACCCGATGCTGGACGATTTCCGCTATCTGAAAAGCATCAGCGGTAACGCCCAGCCAAAAATGACCATTCCGAGCCCAAGCGTGCTGCACTTCCGCGGCGGTCGCAAAGACATTGATGCGACCGTGTATCCGGACCTTGACGTCTATTTCGATGACCTGGCGACCACGTGGCGCGATGCCATCCGGGCCTTCTACGACGCGGGCTGCCGTTATCTGCAGCTGGATGATACCGTCTGGGCCTATCTCTGTTCGGACGACCAGCGCCGTCAGATCCGCGAGCGCGGCGACGACGCCGATGAGCTGGCGCGCATCTATGCCCGCGTGCTGAACAAGGCGCTGGAGGGCAAGCCGGACGATCTGACCATCGGACTGCACGTCTGTCGCGGCAATTTCCGTTCCACCTGGATTTCCGAAGGCGGCTACGAGCCGGTAGCGGAAGTGCTGTTCGGAACGGTCAACGTTGACGCCTTCTTCCTCGAATATGATAACGACCGCAGCGGGGATTTCGCGCCCCTGCGCTTTGTTCGCCCGGGCAAACAGCAGGTGGTGTTGGGTCTTATCACTACAAAAAACGGCGAGCTGGAGAATCCGGAGGGAATTAAAGCCCGTCTTGAGGAGGCGGCGAAATACGTGGCGAAAGAGCAGATTTGCCTTAGCCCGCAGTGCGGCTTTGCCTCGACCGAAGAGGGCAACAGCCTGAGCGAAGCCCAGCAGTGGGACAAAGTCCGGCTGGTCACGCAGATCGCCAGCGAAGTCTGGTAACCCCGTTATACGGCGCTGCATTATAAAAGTGCAGCGCTGTACCATTCTGAGTCGTTCTCTTTACATCCGGCGTTCCCCTCCCAGAAATAGCGCTATCTCCATTCTGGCACTCTTTTTGCTCCTGCTTCGCTGACACTTTTTTTCCGCGTCCACGCCGTACCGGACGTTTTCGCACAGCGTTCTTTTTCAGGAGTGAAAATATGCAGCGTCGTACCTTATTAAAAGCTTTTGCGTTATCCGCGTCCGTCGTGGCGATGGGGATGAGTTTTGGCGCGCAGGCGGCCGATACCATCAAGGTGGGGATCATGCATTCGCTGTCCGGCACCATGGCCATCTCTGAAACCCCGCTGAAAGACGTCGCGCTGATGACCATCGATGAGATCAACGCCAAAGGCGGCGTGCTGGGCAAGAAACTGGAGCCGGTGGTGGTGGATCCGGCCTCAAACTGGCCGCTGTTTGCCGAGAAGGCGCGTCAGCTGCTGAGCCAGGATAAAGTGGCGGTGGTATTCGGCTGCTGGACGTCGGTATCACGCAAATCCGTACTGCCGGTTTTCGAGGAGCTGAACGGCCTGCTGTTCTATCCGGTGCAGTATGAGGGCGAGGAAATGTCGCCAAACGTCTTCTATACCGGCGCGGCGCCTAACCAGCAGGCTATCCCGGCGGTGGAATACCTGATGAGTGAAGACGGCGGCGCGGCGAAGCGCTTCTTCCTGCTGGGCACCGATTACGTTTACCCGCGCACCACCAACAAGATCCTGCGCGCGTTCCTGCATTCGAAAGGGGTGGAGGATAAGGATATCGAAGAGGTTTACACCCCGTTTGGCCATAGCGACTACCAGACCATCGTTGCCAACATCAAGAAATTCTCCGCGGGCGGCAAAACCGCCGTGGTGTCGACCATCAACGGCGACTCCAACGTGCCGTTCTACAAAGAGCTGGCTAACCAGGGGCTGAAGGCGACGGACGTGCCGGTGGTGGCGTTCTCCGTGGGTGAAGAAGAGCTGCGCGGGATCGACACCAAACCGCTGGTGGGTAACCTGGCAGCCTGGAACTACTTTGAGTCCGTGGATAACCCGACTAACCAGGCGTTTGTAGCGGATTACAAAGCCTATGCGAAGGCGCACAAGCTGCCGAACGCCGATACCGTCGTAACTAACGATCCGATGGAAGCCACCTACGTAGGTATTCACATGTGGGCGCAGGCGGTGGAAAAAGCGGGCACTACCGATGTGGACAAAGTGCGTGCGGCGATGGCCGGTCAGTCCTTTAAGGCGCCATCAGGCTTTACGCTCACCATGGATGCCACCAACCATCATCTGCACAAGCCGGTCATGATCGGTGAAATCGAAGGCAACGGTCAGTTTAACGTGGTGTGGCAGACCGAACAGCCGGTACGCGCCCAGCCGTGGAGCCCGTTCATCGCCGGGAATGATAAAAAACCCGACCAGCCGATGAAAACCGCCAGCAACTAAGCCATCACCGCAGGGAGAAACGTCATGAACGCCATGCGCCTGTTCATCGCTCTTGTATGGCTTTCCGGACTGCTGCCAGGGATGGTGCAGGCATCGGATGCCGATCGTTTTGTTGCCGCCAGCCGCAGCCAGCAGGCGGATTTGTTGACGCAGTGGGCCGCCGCGCCGGATGCGTCAAGACTGCCGCTCCTTGAGGCGCTGCAAAAGGAAAATCTCTACGTCGATACGCAAAAGCACGCCTTTGCACAACGCGATGGCAACGTCATCCCGCTGGGGGAGAGTCAGACGGCAGAGGGCCCAACCAAAGCCGTGCGCCTGACGAACCGGCTGCGCGTGCTGGCTGCAACTGCTATCGCCACGCATCAGCTGGTGAGTGACAGTGTCACCGAAAGACGGGCGGCGGCGCGTCAGCTGCAGCGCGATGCCCAGCCCGGGATGCTCGCTTTTCTGGAAAAGCGTGTGAACGATGAGACGGACGCCGTGGCGCGTCAGGCGCTGCTGCTGGCGGTCGCGAATCTCCAGCTGGCCAGCCCGCAGCCGGAAGTGCGCCGCAAGGCCGTCGAATTGTTAGGCCAGTCAGACGATCCGGACGTGCAGTCCAGGCTTACCCCGTTTACCCTGCCACAGACGGAGCCGGATAGCGCGGTGCGCGCGGCCGCAGAAGAGAGTCTTAGCCAGATCCAACACCGCCTGATGTGGGGCGACCTGCTGGGCCAGGCGTTTATGGGGCTGTCCCTTGGGTCGGTGCTGCTGCTGGCCGCGCTGGGGCTGGCTATCACCTACGGCCTGCTGGGCGTGATTAACATGGCCCACGGCGAGATGCTGATGCTGGGGGCATATGCCACCTGGATGGTGCAGCAGGCGATGGCCGGGCTTGCGCCCCAGTGGCTGGCGCTCTATCCCGTTATCGCGCTGCCGGTCGCGTTCTGCCTGACGGCGGGCATTGGAATGGCGCTGGAGCGCACGGTGATCCGTCATCTGTACGGTCGTCCGCTGGAGACGCTGCTGGCGACGTGGGGCATCAGCCTGATGCTTATCCAGCTGGTGCGCATGACCTTTGGTGCCCAGAACCTGGAGGTGGCGAACCCGGCATGGCTCTCCGGCGGGGTGCAGGTTTTTGCCAACCTGACGCTGCCGTGGAACCGCATCGTGGTGCTGGGCTTCGTGCTGCTGGTGCTGTTCTTTACCTGGCTCATTCTGAACAAAACCCGTCTGGGGCTTAACGTGCGGGCGGTGACGCAAAACCGCAGCATGGCCGCCTGCTGTGGGGTACCGACAGGGCGCGTCGATATGCTGGCGTTCGGGCTTGGCTCCGGGATTGCGGGGTTAGGCGGCGTGGCGCTATCGCAGCTCGGTAACGTCGGGCCTGAGCTGGGCCAGGGCTATATCATCGACTCCTTCCTTGTGGTGGTGCTCGGAGGCGTAGGCCAGCTGGCAGGCAGCGTGGCCGCGGCGTTTGGGCTGGGGATCTTTAATAAAATCCTTGAACCCCAGATGGGGGCGGTACTGGGCAAGATCGTGATTCTGGTGGCGATCGTGCTGTTTATTCAGAAACGCCCGCAGGGGTTGTTTGCGCTGAAAGGGAGGGTGATTGACTGATGAGCCAGCCGCTGACCTTAACGCTGGCGCGCAAAGCGCCACGCACCACGCAGATAGCGGGCAGCCTGCTGGTGGTGTGTTTGCTGATACTGCCGTTTTTCGCCTTACTGCCTGCGACGCATCCGCTGGCGCTGTCGACCTGGATGCTGACGCTGATTGGCAAGATCCTCTGCTATGCCATCGTGGCGGTGGCGCTGGATCTGGTGTGGGGCTACGCCGGCATGCTGTCCCTTGGGCACGGCCTCTTCTTCGCCCTGGGCGGCTATGCGATGGGCATGTACCTGATGCGCCAGGCGGCAGGTGACGGTCTGCCCGCGTTCATGTCGTTTCTCTCCTGGAGCGAGCTGCCCTGGTTCTGGTGGGGCACCCAGCATTTTGCCTGGGCGCTGGTGCTGATTGTGCTGGTGCCGGGCCTGCTGGCGCTGGTGTTTGGCTGGTTTGCCTTCAGCTCGAAGATCAAAGGGGTCTATTTCTCGATTATGACCCAGGCGCTGACCTATGCCGGGATGCTGCTGTTCTTTCGCAACGAAACCGGGTTTGGCGGCAATAACGGCTTTACCGGTTTTACCACGCTGCTCGGGTTTTCGGTAACGGAAACGACCACCCGCATCGCGCTGTTCCTGGCGACCGTGCTGTTGCTGCTTCTGGCCCTGGGCACCGGGTTTGCGCTGGCGAAAAGCAAGTTTGGCCGCATTCTGACCGCCGTGCGCGACGCCGAGAACCGCCTGACCTTTTGCGGCTACGATCCGCGCGGGTTCAAGCTGCTGGTGTGGACGCTTTCTGCCGTGCTGTGCGGTCTGGCGGGGGCGCTGTACGTCCCACAGGTCGGCATTATTAACCCCGGTGAAATGTCGCCGACGAACTCGATAGAGGCCGCCATCTGGGTGGCGCTGGGCGGGCGCGGCACGCTGGTGGGGCCGGTGATTGGCGCGGCGCTGGTGAACGGGGCGAAGAGTTTCTTCACCGTCGCGATGCCGGAGTACTGGCAGCTGTTTCTGGGGCTGATTTTTATCGCCGTCACGCTGTTCTTGCCGCGCGGCGTCTACGGTCTGTTGCGTAAGGGAGAGAAATAATGCAGCCAACGGAAGGATTATTTACCCGCCAGCTGCCCGGCGATCGCTACCGGGACCAGACTGACCCGGTGCTTCAGCTTGAATCCATTAACGTCAATTTTGATGGATTCCAGGCCCTGACCGATCTCTCGCTGAATATCGGCGTGGGCGAGCTGCGCTGCGTGATTGGCCCCAACGGTGCGGGTAAAACCACGCTGATGGACGTCATCACCGGCAAAACGCGGCCAAAGAGCGGCAGGGCGATTTACGATCAGTCCATCGACCTGACCGCGCTGGAGCCTGCGGCCATCGCCCGCCAGGGCATCGGGCGTAAATTCCAGAAGCCCACGGTTTTTGAAGCGCTGACGGTGTGGGAAAACCTGGAGATCGCCATGAAAACGGATAAATCCGTCTGGGCGAGCCTGCGGGCAAAACTCAACGGCGAGCATCGTGACCGCATTGACGAGATGCTGGTTTTGCTGCGCCTTAGCGCGGAGCGCGACCGACGGGCCGGGCTGCTTTCCCACGGACAGAAACAGTTCCTGGAGATCGGCATGCTGCTGGTGCAGGACCCGCATCTGCTGCTGCTGGATGAACCCGCCGCCGGAATGACCGACGCGGAAACGGAATACACCGCAGAGCTGTTCAAAACGCTGGCGGGCAAACACTCCCTGATGGTGGTGGAGCACGATATGGGCTTTGTTGAAACGATTGCCGACCACGTGACGGTGCTGCATCAGGGGCGGGTGTTGGCGGAAGGGTCGCTTCGCGAAGTGCAGGCCAACGAGCAGGTGATTGAGGTCTATCTGGGACGTTAAGGAGAGGGAATGCTACAGGTCAACGAACTGAATCAGTATTACGGCGGCAGCCATATCCTGCGCGGCGTGAGCTTTGAGGCGGTCGCCGGCGAAGTCACCTGCCTGCTGGGGCGCAACGGCGTGGGGAAAACCACGCTGCTGAAGTGTCTGATGGGGCTGATCCCGGCGAAAACCGGGGAGGTCATCTGGCAGGGGAAAACGCTTACCCACAGCAAACCGCACCAGCGGGTGCAGTCTGGCGTGGCGTATGTCCCGCAGGGACGCGAGATTTTTCCGCGCCTGACCGTGGAGGAGAATCTCCTGCTGGGGCTATCGCGGTTTTCCGCCCGCGAGGCGAAGCAGGTGCCGGAGGAGATCTGGCAGCTGTTCCCGGTGCTCAAAGAGATGAAGCACCGTCGCGGGGGCGATCTCTCGGGTGGGCAGCAGCAGCAGCTGGCGATTGGTCGCGCGCTGGCGAGTCGTCCGCGGCTGCTTATCCTGGATGAACCGACCGAAGGCATACAGCCTTCCGTCATTAAAGAGATCGGCCACGTGATCCGCACCCTGGCAAACAGAGGCGACATGGCGATCCTGCTTGTTGAGCA
>OGSN01000470.1_pt1 | contig 9727 bp, 7 predicted proteins | sample 1573891 | NCBI WGS metagenome assembly OGSN01 (sample SAMN03295857, study PRJEB24534) | human gut metagenome | isolation source: fecal sample 7 from infant 8 | host: Homo sapiens | place: USA: Pittsburgh, PA | collected 2014-07 | reverse complement strand
GCCCAAGAGCCATTTTTAATTCTGCCAGCGACTGGTCCAATCGTTGCCCCAAAATAGCTTTGATCTTTTAAAACGTCTTCTAAGGAATCATAAGATAATAAGACATTTTCTAAGTGACCATTTTTATCTGGAGCTAGAATTTGATGAAGCCTTGCCCCGTAGTTGAGAAGAACGACTGTGAGTTCGTCGTTCTTCAATGTGATTTGCTTCAAGTTGGTGTTGGGAATGGGGATCACAGTGATGGAAGGTTTAGACATACTGTGTCCACTCATTTTTTAAATAGTCTAGTGTAAGGCAAGTCGTATCAGGTACGACTGGGATATCTTTTCCAAGATCTTCTATTCGTCCAACACCAATTGGAAATGCCCCGCTAGCACGGATTGCTTTGATCCCAGATTGTGCATCTTCGATCCCGATGCATTCTTGTGGGGATAAGCCAATTTCTTTTGCGGCCAATAAGAAAATATCGGGAGCCGGCTTACCCAGTTTGATCGTTGCAGGATCGGCAATTGCATCGAAAAATGGCATTAATGCCATTTTAGCAAGGAGGAAAGATCCGTTTTTACTAGCTGAAGCAAGGGCAATCTTGATCTTGTTTGCTCTCAATTCTTCAAGTAATGGCAATATCCCTGGAAAAACATCTGTAGGCGTGATCGCTTGAATCATTTCAAGATAGTACTCATTTTTTCTGTGCGCTAATTCTTGAAATTCTTGTGGGGAAAACTCACTTTCTTTTTGTCCGTAGGAAAGCAATAAGCGAAGTGAATCTTCTCGACTAACCCCTTTCAATTGTTCGTTGAATGTTCGATCAATGGGAACACCGATTTCCTGACCTAATTTTTTCCAAGCGCGATAATGAAACTCCGCAGTATCTGTAATCACCCCATCTAAGTCAAACAAAACTCCTTTAAACATCTAATTCCTCCTTACGCAAAGGTACCTTTAACTGGTCTTCTAAAAGATACGTTTTTTCGTACACCTTTAATGGGCAACTTTCGCCTGATACTAAGGTCAATTGCACCTGTTCACTAGACACCGAAACAAATAATAAACTACCACGATAATTCACATGGAAGGAGTAGGCTGTCCACGTGTTTGGTAAGAAAGGAGCAAAACGTAACTGTTCGTGATCTGTTTTCATTTGAGCGAATCCTTGGACGATTGCGAGCCAACTACCAGTCATCGACGTGATGTGTAAGCCGTCTTCGGTATCGTTATTATAATTATCTAAATCAAGGCGGGCTGTCCGTTGATACATTTCCACTGCCTTATCCTCCATACCTAATTCAGCAGCTAAAATGGCATGGATACTTGGTGAAAGGGAAGACTCATGAACGGTCATTGGTTCGTAAAAATCAAAGTTTCGTTGTTTTTCTTCTTTGCTAAACGAGTCGTTGAAGAAATAGATTCCTTGTAGCACATCCGCCTGCTTAATGAAACAAGAACGCAAGATTTTGTCCCAAGACCAATGTTGGTTTAATGGAAGCTCGCTAGGAGATAGCTCTGATACCGGCAATAATTCTTTATCCAAAAATGTATCATGTTGGACAAAAATACCTAATTCTTCATCTTTAGGAAAATACATATTTTCTGCAATGGTTTGCCAATTCGTTAGTTCTTCGTCAGTGACCGTTATAGCAGTTTCTGTTTGGAATTTTAAATAGTTTTCCCGGGTATACGTTAATACCCAGCAAGCTATCGTATTGGTATACCAGTTGTTATTGATGTTGTTTTCATATTCATTCGGACCAGTCACGCCATGGATCATATATTTGTTATGACGTTTTGAAAAATGAACCCGATCTGCCCAAAAACGAGCAATCTCAACTAATACTTCTAATCCTTCTTTTTTCAAATAAGCGGTGTCACCTGTATAGTTCGTATAGTTGTAAATCGCATAAGCGATCGCACCGTTACGATGGATCTCTTCAAAGGTAATTTCCCATTCGTTGTGGCATTCGACCCCTGTAAAAGTAACCATTGGGTACAAGGCGCCTTTTAAACCTTGTTGTTGGGCATTATGAATAGCTTGAGGCAATTGATTATGGCGATATTTAAGGAGATTTTTTGTCACTTCAGGTTTTGCTAAAGCAAGATATAAGGGGACAGCGTAAGCTTCCGTATCCCAATAAGTAGCACCACCGTATTTTTCTCCTGTAAAGCCTTTGGGTCCAATATTCAAACGTTCATCTTCGCCGTAATAAGTAGAAAATAGTTGGAAAAGATTGAAACGAATCCCTTGCTGTGCTTCCTCGTCACCTTCGATCACCACATCAGCCAGTGCCCAGCGTTTGCTCCAAGCAGTGGTTTGTTCTGCTTTTGCTTGCAGATAATGACTTTGTAAGTCACTAAATTCTTGGAGGATCTGTTGGACTTGCTGTGCTTCGGGGATGTTACGGCTCGTCAATACAAGCACTTCTTTATCAAGTGTCACGGATTGATTCGTTGTTAAGTCGAAAGAAAATTCCCCAAGGACGGCTAATGTATCTTCGTGGTAAATTGGTTGCGCTAATTCTTCATTCACGAAATGTCTCATGGCAGCTGTTACGGTAAATTGTTCGATCGCAAAATTATTTGGAATCGTTTTGGTCATTAAGTAGGCTGTTTCATCAGAAGTACCTCGACCGATTTCATTCCAAAAATGTTCATCATAGTTACTATCTTCATTTTGAACGTTACTATCCAATTTAGAGATGACTTTGACCGTGCCATTTCCTTCGAGCATCGTAACTGTTAAACGAATATAAGCAGCTTCGCTTTTGACGATACTTAAAAAACGTTCAAAGGTGATCTTTAGTTTGTTAGTTGCAGTCGTTACTGTGTAACTACGTGATAACACACCGTTTTTCATATTCAATTCCCAATAAAAGTCTTCTGGTTCGATTGTAGCAAGGTCTAATAATTGCTCATCGATATAGATATCCATGGCAATAAAATTGATTGCATTAATCACTTTGCCAAAATATTCGGGATAGCCATTTTTCCACCAACCAACACGAGTCTTATCGGGGTACCAAACCCCAGCTAAATAAGTTCCTTGATGATGATCACCTGAATAGGCTTCTTCAAAATTCCCTCGCATGCCCATGTATCCGTTACCAATACTAGTTAAAGATTCCTGTAAACGGAGATTTTCCCGATCTAATGTGTTGGTGCTGATCTTCCAAGGATCAATTTGAAATAGGCGCTTGATTTGTTTCATTGTACTCCTCCTAGATAATTTCATTGATACGTTTATAATAAACGCAACCGATTGCGTAAGTCAATATAAATAAAGCAGAATTTTTTAGCGGGGATTTAAAATAAAGAAATGAAAAGATAATTTTCCTGGAAAACATTAACTGTTTTGATAATAAGTTACTACTAAATGCGAAAAGAAAATGATTCTTCTGATAGCGACTGTTTGGGTAGAAAGTGAATAAAATCAAAAATAAAGCATTTACAAAAAAAGAAACAAAGGCTATAATAACTAACAACGAAACCGATTGCATAAAGGGGAGCAGGAGTTATGAAGAAATTATTTAATTTTGAGTTTTGGCAAAAATTTGGGAAAGCTTTAATGGTTGTTGTGGCAGTGATGCCAGCTGCGGGTTTGATGATCAGTATCGGGAAATCTATCCCGTTGATTGACCCTAACTTAGCTTTTTTAGTAACAACGGGTGGTGTCATTGAAAATATTGGTTGGGCGATCATCGGGAATTTACATCTGTTGTTTGCTTTAGCAATAGGTGGAAGTTGGGCAAAAGAGCGTGCAGGTGGTGCTTTTGCGGCAGGGATCTCATTTGTTTTGATCAACCGGATCACGGGAGCGATTTTCGGAGTGACGAGTGAGATGCTAGCAAATGAAGATGCCTTTACCCATACATTATTTGGCACGAAGATCATGGTCAAAGGATTTTTTACCAGCGTATTAGAGGCACCTGCGTTGAATATGGGCGTGTTTGTAGGGATTATTGCTGGTTTTGTTGGTGCAATGGCCTATAATAAATATTACAATTATCGTAAATTGCCTGATGCGTTATCTTTCTTTAATGGAAAACGATTTGTTCCTTTTGTAGTGATTCTTTGGTCAACGATTGTAGCTTTAGTATTGGCTGTTGTCTGGCCAAATGTCCAAGCAGGTATTAATAATTTTGGTCTTTGGATTGCTCAGTCACAAGAAAGTGCACCGGTTTTAGCGCCATTTCTTTATGGTACCTTAGAAAGATTATTGTTACCTTTTGGTTTGCATCATATGTTGACGATTCCGATCAATTATACGCAATTAGGGGGCACGTATGAAATCTTATCTGGTGCACAAGCAGGAACGCAAGTCTTTGGACAAGATCCTTTATGGTTAGCTTGGGCTACTGATTTGGTCAATTTAAAAGGTGCGGGGGATTTGTCACAGTATGAATTTGTGTTGAACAACTGGACACCAGCTCGTTTTAAAGTGGGACAAATGATTGGTTCTTCTGGTATTTTAATGGGGTTAGCTTTAGCCATGTATCGAAATGTTGATCTTGATAAAAAAGCGCGCTATCGTTCCATGTATTTCTCAGCTGCATTAGCTGTTTTTCTAACAGGGGTTACTGAACCATTAGAATTTATGTTTATGTTTGCTGCAGTTCCACTTTATATTGTTTATTCTGTGATCCAAGGGGCAGCATTTGCAATGGCAGATTTATTACCGTTACGTGTTCATTCCTTTGGAAACATCGAATTGTTAACTAGAACGCCTCTAGCGATGAAAGCTGGACTTGGTGGCGATTTGCTTAACTTCGTCATTTGCGTCATTTTGTTTGGAGTTGTTACGTACTTTGTGGCAAACTTCATGATCAAAAAATTCAATTTTGCTACACCAGGGCGTAATGGTAATTATGATAGTGACAGTAACGATAGCAATGGGAATGGAGAACAAACGACAGTCCAAGCTGGCACGTCAGACCCACAAATCATCAAAATCATTCACTTATTAGGCGGGAAAGATAATATCAAAGATGTAGATGCATGTATGACACGGTTACGTGTGAGTGTAGCTGATCGTGAGAAAGTAGGTTCAGAAGAAGAATGGAAACGTGCAGGCGCTATGGGGCTAATCGTCAAAGATAATGGTGTACAAGCTGTCTATGGTCCAAAAGCCGATGTATTAAAATCAGATATCGAAGATTTGCTTCGATCGGGGGCGCCTATCCCAGCTCCAGTAGAAGAAGTTGTTGTTGAAAAAGAAACAGCTAATAATCAAACGTTAGGTATACGAAAAGAGTTGCAGACTGTAGCAGCTGGTGAAGTGATAGACTTGGCAACAGTCAATGATCCTGTTTTTTCAAAGAAAATGATGGGGGATGGCTTTGCTGTTATTCCAACGACTGGTGAAGTTGTGGCACCTATTACTGGGAAAGTAGTTAGTATTTTTCCAACCAAACATGCTATTGGAATGGAAACAGAAGAAGGTGCAGAAGTACTAATCCATATGGGAATCGACACAGTCCAAATGGATCAACCAGCTTTTGAAATCCTGGTAACAGAAGGTCAAACCGTTGAAGCAGGAGCAAAACTGGCACAAATGAATCTAACCGAAATCAAAAATGAAGGAAAAGATATAACGATTATGGTGGTATTTACGGATGGGAAAGTCAATGAAATGATTCTCAAACATTTAGGACCAACGGAATTAGGAACAGTAATTGGCGAAATAAAACTGTGATCATTATAAAAGACACCCAACAATAATGAGTAAGATGACCAGTACCAAATTTAATTCCTTATTTGGTTTCCGATAGTCAGTTTTTCTGTTTCTCAAATAAGTCTGAAAACACGAAAACGCTATACTTCGTTTTTGAGTTCTCAGACTTATTTTTTTGAATATCTGCGAGCAGGTAAACAATCACAGCTAATAATCCATCGCTATCCTATCATAAAAGAAATGAAGTAAGTTTTAATCAATAAGGAGAATTGAAGATGAAGATGATGACTTTGAATACACATAGCTGGTTAGAAGAATCACCAGAAGAAAAGATGCGCCAGATCGTAGATAAAATCTGTCAAGCAGATTATGATGTGATTGCTTTACAAGAAGTCAATCAATTAATCACTTCCGAAAGTATCGTGAATGAAGAATTAAACAAATTTTGTCCAGTTATAGAACAATCGCCCGTCCATGTCGATAATTTTGCTTATTGTTTGGTGCGCTACTTAGCCAAACAAGGGAAAGACTATTATTGGAGTTGGGAAATGAGTCATGTCGGTTATGGGATTTATGAAGAGGGGAATGCGCTGCTTTCTAAGACACCACTAACCAGTGAAGCAATCTATGTTTCTGAAACAAAGCAAAAAGAGGATTACCACACTCGGAAAATTTTGATCTGTCAGACGATGATCGATGACCAAACAATCACTCTAGCAAGCTGTCATTTTTCTTGGTGGATAGATGAAACGAAGGGCTTTGCTTTTGAATGGCATTGCTTGATGGAACACTTAGCTAATCTCTCAAATCCGCTGTTTTTAATGGGGGATTTTAACAACCCAGCAGGAGAGGCAGGCTATCGCTTGGTTGAAAAAAGCCCTCTTGCGATTGTCGATTCCTATACTGTTGCCCAAGAAGTTCATGGTCAGGCAACCATTGAACAGAAAATCGATGGATGGGAAACGAATACAGAGCAGTTAAGAATCGATTATATCTATGTACCACAGGAATTCTCAGTTCCTTTTTATCGTAGTATTTTTGATGGAAAACAAGAAATCATTGTAAGTGACCATTATGGAGTAGAGATAACGGTCAGCCCCATTCAATAAAATAATCAAAAAGTCCCATAGAAAGAAAAATGGATACATCCTTTCTATGGGACTTTTTGTTTGCAGCAGCTTCAGCTACGTGCAGAAATTTGATTAGATAATGAAATGACTGTTAGTGCGATGGGAAGCACCAAGGAGGAAGGCAATAAAATTCTCTGTTTCTTTGGTCTCTGCATTATTTTTTTAACTCGGCTGGACTTTTTTTCCGATTGGCAGAAATGAATTCTCGGACATTTTTCAAGGAGTCGGACTCTTTAGTTACCGGTGTATTTTTTTGTAAATTGGTATTATGTAGTACTTCCTCATGTAAAATATCAAAATGGTCTATAAATCGATCTTTATCGGAATCGGTTAGAATTGGCAAGTTATCTAAAAGATTCAAAAGTACAACGAGGGAATCTTTGATTTTAGGCTCATGAGGTTGCAGAACTTCACCGCTAGGCTCACGATGTGGCAGTTCATTAATTAACTGCTCTATGATGCTTGTCAGCTCTTTTACCTCTTCAGGAGAGTTTGCAGTTTTTTTTAAAATGTCTAAAATGGTATTTCTTTTAGAATAATCTTGGTCATTAATACAAGTTGATTCACTCGTTGACCGAACATTTGAAATGGGCGTAGGTGATCGATCACCAATTACAGTTACATATAGCGGCTCAGTCTTACTATTTGGCAGCTCATACAGCTGTTCATTAGTTGATTCTTTAATTGATAGCGAATCCTCAGGTAGATCTTTAAGTATCATTTCAAGGTGAGACTCAGTATTAAGGGTAGTATTCGTAGATTGATGAACAAAAGCATGTCCGATTTTTTTTTTCAAAGTCAATTGTCGATTCGTTGTTTGAGGCATATGTATCACTCCTTCTTTTCTGTATTCTAGTATAGTTTATAAAAGAAGAGAGTAAATAAATATTTTTTCTTATGTTTAGAAAAAAAAGTAGCTACTAACACGATTCGTTTATTAGGACTACTATATTTGACGATTTGTTTGCTATTTTATAAAAAGGTATAAAAAAGAGACAGCTTCCGTGTTGAGAATTTATCTTTTTGATCCACAGAAGCAAGTCCCTTATTTTTTAGTTATCCTCCCAACCTGGTAACGATTTTTGACAAAGAGTCCGATCAAAACGAACCAACCAATCAGGAAGAATGCCATCACAAAGTAAAAGAAAATTGGTAAATCATAATAGAGAGTGATCTCATTGATTCCATTGTGCTGTTTGACGATAGGAGTACCGATATCTGTTAATTGATAATCTGTCAATTTTTTGCCGTGTTGCAGTAACACTGTGCGGTCATAGACAATGACTGGTAAATGGACAGTTTCTTCCCCAGTGTTTTTCCATTTGATCGTTAAACGTCCTCCAGGATGAGATTTAATGAACGTGGTTTCTCCTTCCAAGATTTCTTCATTATAGCGATCATATTTATTTGCTTTAGTTTCATGATAGATTGGTAGATAATCGGGTGTTGTCTTTTGAAAAACGAATAAACTAGTAGACATATCATGGTCATAAAATGTTTTTCTTGCCTCTGCTGGTGTATCAAAGAGATACGTGTGACGGCTGACAAATGTTTCGTCTTGCCATTTATCCAGATGCTGATAGAGGTTTTGGATCGTTTGTGCAGAAGCGACAAAGAGAAATAGGACACTCAACGCACGATACCAATTTTTCTTTTCCCATTGATTTAGCGCAAGTGCTAAAAAGAGTAGAAAGAGCAAGGTAAATGGGACAAAGAAACGAAAAGGAAACTGGATCAAGCTTACGAAAGGTACCTCTTTTTCCACTAGTGTTGTCCAAGGGATCAAACTGGTTGAAAGTAGGAAGAATCCAAGACTTGTGCGTAAAAGTAACTTTGTAAAAATGTCGTAGTGACGGTGGAAAAGAAGATACAGTATTAGTCCGATCAATAAAAAAATTGGGAAAATCTTGGGATACGCTAGCCAATAGCTGCCATCCAGATTGATTGCTTTTTGGCTCATCTCTCGGTTGACAAAAGGTGGCAAAATCTTATTTCCACCATAGACGATAGCTAATCCTGCCCAAATATTTGCTGTTAGTACAAAATAAAAGAGGACAGATTTGATCAGTTGCCCGATTGCTTTGCCTTTTTCTGTCTGAGTAAAGAAATAATAAAGATAAAAAGGGATATACATCAGTACCAACATAACGGTGGACAGTAAGTGGATCTGAGTCATCAGTGCAATTGAAAAGGTAACTTTCAAGACAGGAAATTTTTTATGAACAACAAAGTCCACTAATGGAATCATGCATAAGGGATAAAAACAGGTGCCCCAACTGGTAAAGCCCTGATTGACTGCCCAATATTGAATGGAATAAGTCGTCATAAATAATACCGAGATTGGTATGCTGACCCATTTTTTCACCTGAACATAATTCAATAGTGTCAACATCGACCAACCAGAAATCACAAAGAGAATAAAGTTTGATAAGATTTGATAGTGGAACCAACTGCCTGAAACTAAAACGATCAAGCCTTGAAAATAAGCAAACAACGGACCATAGATCGCATTGACGATACGCCCGCTTTGCTGAAATCCATACATGGAAGGGAAATAATGGAAATCCCAATTAGCGAATTGTTCAGCGGCATCGTAAAAACGGTTATAATGAAATGGTGCATCTGCTCCAATGATAAGGTCATGTGTTAGGATATTTGGCATAACAAATAAGAATGCAAATAGTAAAATTGTCAAATACGGAACATATTTTTTCAATTGTCATACTCCTTTTTTGATAGTGTAACTTATTTAATCATAAAGCTTACCTAAAAGAGTGGCAAGAAATTCGAAAAAATATGAAAAAAATTATCATTATTACAGGAAATTTTCAAAATACATCCTTTGTTGCTCGCTTTATTTAGATCAATAGTTAATTAAAAAAACAGCCATAGTATGAGATGCTATGGTTGTTTTTCCCTATTCGTATAAGAC
>OGSN01000450.1_pt1 | contig 10052 bp, 12 predicted proteins | sample 1573891 | NCBI WGS metagenome assembly OGSN01 (sample SAMN03295857, study PRJEB24534) | human gut metagenome | isolation source: fecal sample 7 from infant 8 | host: Homo sapiens | place: USA: Pittsburgh, PA | collected 2014-07 | reverse complement strand
TGCGCCACAAATCGACCTGAGATACCCGCTACCTCCCGGCGCAGCAAGTTAACGCCAAGAGATACCAACCCTGATGTGCCTATACATAGCCAGAACACGTCAAACCTGCCTATCTATAGGCAGAGCACACCATTCCTGCCATACATAGCCAGAACACACCATTTCTGCCTATAAATAAGATATAGGCAATTTATAAGATGGTTCGATTCTCGGTCTAATGTTCAAACTACCATGCAGCGATGGCCACCAGCATGAACAGAACTGCAAGGACAGCGCCCATCACCCTGTGCCTCGTATGTATAGAGTGCCGCTCCTGCAGAAAGACCAATTAATGTCATTGTTACCGGCCAGGCGGCAATTGCCGTCAGGTAGGCCACAATCAGATAGCCCTCTATCAAGGAGATCTCCTCTGGTTTGTTTTCTTCCCGTTATAGGGTGATCGAAAAGTTGATCCATAGAGTGGGGATAGCTACCCCACCTTTTTTGGTAGGATCGCTAATGGGAAAAACTGAAGAATAGCAGGAAAGCTCTGTTTGGTGGGTTGCCACGGAAGCCCTGATAAATACCCAGGTATACCGTCTCAATTTTACGATCTAAGATTCATCTTAAATTCATTGCGTAACATCTACTCATTATGCGGGCACGTGGCTTTAATTAGCACAAGATTAACAAGGGCAAAAAATGGAAGAAGAGTCACGGCCAGCAAGTGATATCACCATCCAAGAACCACTGTTTAGTTTAGAAGTGATCGATTATCGTCCTGCAATGGGCACTGCTCACCTACGACATACTGTCATCGCTTCTGATGGACTTGAGTACGCAATCAAAGGAGTCACTGATGGGGAGGCGTCGGTGTTGACCGGCGTGCCGCATCCAAAGCAAATACCAGCATCGGAATGGCTTTGTACTAAATTGGCTGAAGTAAGCGGCATCCCCACGCCTGCATGTCGTGTCATCAAAGACATAGAAACAGGAGAGAATTTTTTTGGTTCCAGATATGACCTAGCTGCCACCAGCAAACCAGAGGAGGAGGTGAATTTTGCTGTAGAGTTGATGTCTGATTCACCAATCCTACGCAAGCAAGTTTGGGCTGTTTATGCTTTTGATCAGTTTGTTTTTAATATTGATAGGCACTTAAACAATTACCTATATACCAAGAATCGCAACGGTAATACCACTATACAAGCCTTTGATTTCAGCCTAGCAGCAATGGTCATGGGATGGCCGAACAAAACTGATATAGCACTAATACCACTTGGTTATAACACAACAAATTGCTGGCAGGCAATAAAGCAGTTGACTTATCATGATAAGTCATGTAAAGAGTCCGCACTCCAGGTGCTAGACAACTTATCGAAGGTATCTGCCGATTTCATTGATAGAGTTTTCGGAGAGATGCCAGGCACTTGGATAAACCCTCTGCAAAAAGAGGCCTTGTTAACTTGGTGGTCAAGCGACAGTAAGCAAAAACGCATTGATATTGTTAAAGGGGAGGTGCTGAGATGACTACATACCAATACAGTATTATCAGAGTAACGCCTAACCCCGTTCGCGCTGAGACAATCAATGTTGGTATGATTGTCATGCGACCTTCAGGTGCGGATGTGAGGGTCATCGAAACCACTGCCAAGATTAAAGCAATCACAAACGCTTTTGGCTTAGATGCCCTGGAAAACATCAGGAGCCAGCTTGAAAAGATTCTGGGTTCCGGCCTTTCGTTGGAACAAGCAACACTGCTCTTCCAAGGAAAACTAACACTCTCAGCAACTGGTACTTTTCACGCTGAAAACGATGCGGAATATAACAAAAAAATCAATGAGTTAAACAAGCTATACATAACACCCGAAAAATCCAAAAAGAAAACCGAAGTAACTCAGAAGAGAATTATTACTGAGTTAAAAGATCGCTTTGAAGCTGAGGGGATTCTGGGAAAAGACATTCGCGATATATCGCATCATAAGGTTGTACAAGGATATCCTTTGTCTGAAGCTGAAGGATTATATGCAGAGTTGTTACTAAAAAATGGAATCTACCATTTGACAGAAACACTGGATTTTAGAATTTCAAATGTCCGACAAAAAATAGGTGAATCCGCGGTAAAGGCTATCACCATGAATACAGCCAAAACACTCTGGAAAGATGAAGTCAAAACTTTTGTCGTCTTTGCAGCAGATACAACTCATGAAAGGATCCACTCACAACAGCTTAATCTAGTGGGCGGATACTCTGATGGTATGTTCAACTTGCTCAGCGATCAGGATATGGCAAGATATTACGATCACATGCTTTTCGCTGCCGGTAAGAGCTTAAATTTCATACAATAAACATAACCCCGGTAGTTCTTCCGGGGTTATGTCGCTTTTTCATGCAACTAAATTCATCAGTATCGCATCCATCTCATATCGCCCCTCGTGCCGATCACTTTTGAGTAGCCATTTCAGTACATCGATAGCTTCCTGCTGGTGAATGGGGCTGATAGTAGCAAGTTGAGAGTCAAGCCAGTCTTCGCGGTCATAGACCTCCTGGCTCAGCCCTTCAAAATGCTTGTGCCCTAATTCTCTCCCAGCAGCATCGCGTACCCAATAAAGCCACGTCCAGTAATCAAATTCGCGGACAACATCGGATAGTGTGTGAGGTGAAGGCAGTACATCCGTGAAACCATGATGTGCATCTTTCCGAGCATCATCCAGTTCCAGATATCGCTCGATACCTGAAATACTTCCATCGGCGACTTCTTCCCTCGTCAGCCCAAAATCCTCATCTACCAGAAATGCAGATCGTGAGATGAGCAACTCTGCTTCTACTGGTTCCATAGCAGCTTCATAACTACCAAACACAGCACGAACTTCGCTGGCCTTCCTGATATTCTCCCTGGCAAGCTTGAGGTAGTGCTGAGGATCATCCATGAAAAAGGTACCGAAAGCGGTTTGCAATATGTCAGCACCATTAGCGACCATCCAGTCACGATACCGTTTCTCTACGTCTTTTGGGCTAATGGTAAGCTTCTCAAGTGCTGCCTCTGCGGCATCCAGATGTGCTGGCTCATTCAGCTTAATCACTTCCAGCACCCACAAATAAGCATCGGTCTGCTTATGACCAGTGATGACCTTTTGGGGCGGCAGTGCCTTTGTTAACGCAGGTACGTTCGAAAAGCGCGCCTCAGGGATAGTGAAAAGAACCTTGTGAGCCGGATTATCAGCGAACAATCCACTGCGCTGGCAGAAGCTACTCACAGTGCTGGGCTTAAGTCCCATTTTATTCGCGATGGTGCGATACCCTACACCACTACGTTTGAGGCGAGCGATTTCCGCCTTCTGTTCTGTAGTCAGTCGCATGTTACTGATCCATACCCATGTCAAAAATCATCGTCATACGGAGGTGTCTGGTCGTATCCTTCATACCCGTTCGCGGGCGGTTGCTGGTCCTGGGCCCGGCGCAGGGCATCAGTAGCCTGTCCTTGTTGACCTACTTTACCGCCTGGGCGGACCGTTCTGGCACTGAGTACACTGTCCGCAATAACCTGATAACCTTGCTGCATACCACCATCCTGACCAGTCCACTGATTGAGCTGCATATTGCCCGCCACGCTGACAAGGTCGCCTTTATGGTGTTTGGCCAGCGCGTCAGCCTGCTTACCAAAGGCAATCACGCCCAACCAGAAAGTAGCCTCTCCGTTATCTGCCGCATTACAGGGCAGAGCTACCGCCAGGCGGGCCATTGTCATGTTCGTACCTTTTCCCGTTGTTCTGGTCTGCGGGTCGGCCACCAGCCGGCCATACGCTGAAATTTGAGCTGTCATCGCAGTGATCCCTCTTCTGATACCCTGTACCTGATTCAGTGTTGGTTCAAACTGGTAGTTTGTTGCCTCAATGTTGGTTCATTTTTTAAACATGAAACCTTATTAAACAGATAGATATAACTACTGAGGCAACTGAACCAACTGAACCAACACCTAAACTACACACATGGAAGAATGCTTTTACTCTGGCTGGTCGTCGTCCGGCAGATACTGCAGGACATAAACCCGAATCTGTCGCCCATCAATGCGTGGCGACTTTCTCTGGAATCCCCGGCCTGAAGTCGGTGGCGTTAGCATGCCAGCTTTCTTCAGGACTTCTGCAAACTGACGAGTGTTAAAGCCGCGGGCGATCTCCCCTTCGAAGGCTGCCGGGAAGGTGTAGAACACCATCGGGTCAGTCTCATGACCGCCCTTCTGCCGGTATCCCGCCATGTTGGAGATGGGGAGACAGGTCGGGTCATACGGGAACGGTGCAAAGCGGCTCATGCCGTAGGCATTCAGGAATGCCTCTGTCTGCTCGATAATTTGCTGGTGTTCTTTATTGCCGGTACCAAACTCGCGCAGCCAGGCGTTGTAGCTGTACTGGATAGCATCCCGACACGTCTGCTCATCCCAGCCGGTGATCACATTACCTAACAATAGTGCGGCCTCCAGAATGGCAAACCGGGCGCCAACACGATGGACCTGCTCCCCGTAATCCGACGGGATCAGGCTACGCCAGCGCTCTTCCGCTGCCCTGACAGCGCTTACAGCCTCTTGCTGGTGGTCAGCCAGCCATTTCACCCACTCACGCCCGGTCACTCCGTGGTTATGCTGGTATGCATCTTTGAGGGCATCGGCATGGTGTTTGCCGTTGGCATGCTCATGGAAACGAACAGCCCGGCGCATCGGGATATTCAGCAGGCGAACCAGCTGGCCTGCTTTAGCCTTGCGGCCGGCGCTCGCGATGAAGGTTTCCAGATCCATCTCACCGGTACTGATGGCCACAGTACGCCAGCGCTTCAGGTCACGGTTTCCACCTTCCTTCGCTCCCTGCAGCTTACCCGTGCCGTTAAACAGTGCGTATGCCGATTTGTAGACCTCCACCGGGTCAGCGCCCTGGCCGATTTCGTCTAGCGGCATCAGCGCGTCGTTGTGTGCGGCAGCTTCATTCGCCAGCCCCAGCGCAGTACCGTACCAGGTGAGACGCAGCACGTCAGGGTTACCGTAAAGACTGGAGGCCACATTAGCAGTGGTAGTCTTACCCGCGCTCGACTGTTCGTAGAGGTGGATGCCGAATCCATCCGCGCCAGCAAGGCCAATCAGCGGGGCGGCCAAAGCTGCGGCCACACCAGTCATCATCGAGTAGTTGCCAAAGGCCAGACGTCCAACGCTCTCTCGCCAGCTCTCAACAGTACCGCTGGTGGTATAACCGGATGCGGCAGAACTTCGTCCGTTAAACAGCACCGGTTGATCTGGAGTACCGATGATCTCGCCATCAGGCATGATATAGGCGCCACACTGCCAGCCCGTAGCATGCGCAATGCGCCATACCTCACCATTGGCACAGCTCTGCAGCCAGTCGGCCAGCGTTGCACGTAAACCACTTTTGGTTGTGACGTTCACCCCACCAGCCTTGAGCGATCGCCAGCCTTCGCGTTCACCGATATCAGCAAACGGTATTGCCTGGACAGTATCCCCCTTGGAACCGAATGGGCGCCAGCGCAGGATCAGATACCGGGTTTTACTGTCATCTATGCCAGTACCTATGACCTCCAGAGCAGAACACAACCAGCTTTCACGGGTAGTTATTTCCCCGGTATCTTTGTCTGATTTTGGCTCAACCCAAAAAATACCGTCAGCTCGGCTTTCAACATGTGGCTTCAGGTTGTCGCCATTCACAGATTTATTGGATTTCAGAATTGATGTCGTTGTGTGCTCGCCCTGTTCTCTGAGCCTGGCCAGATATTGCCTCCAGTTTTCCGGTTTTTGGTCAGGAATTCCCTTATATAATTTCGCTTCCAGTACACCTGCCTGTGCAAGTTTTTCCCCAATGGCATTAATCATTATTGGCTCAATGCTTCCAGCCAGATAAACACGAGCACTGCGACGCCCTTGATCAATAATTTGCAGGTTCTCCAGTTCCGCCAGCTGCTTCGGTCCAAGATAAATGGGAGGTGTTCTGTCCTCAGCGACTTGTTTACCTAGGCCCTCTTCCCAACCTTTTGCGTGTGCATACGCATCGGTTCCAGCAAAAATAACTGCTTCAGTAAATTTTTCTTTTGGCAAATGTTTCAGGTTCGGTGCCAGTTTCATTGACGCTTCTCCCGATGAGCACACAAGACGTAATCAGCAAGTTCTTCATCCGCCGTTTTAATAGCTTCCGGTACATCCTGGAGTAACGAGATCAGAGCACAAATTAACTGAATATCTCGTTCAGATGCTTTCGTGCCCTCTAACCATATGGAGAGCAGAGCCTGTGCTTGTTCAACACGACATTGGGCGTCAATGAGTGGTAAATCTTTCATGATTTCCCCCCTTTTTCATCAGCGACCCGCCTGAGATACATCGCATTCTCAGATGTATCACGTAAAGCTCTGGCTACATCACTAACTACTCCCAACATGGCGCCTAAACGATACATATCCTCTTTCGCTGTTTCCTCGCTGTACTCTTGATTGTCGGAAGCCCAAAACATCAGGCTTCCAATTGCTTTAACACCCATCATCAAATCGTTAACTGCTTCACTGGATCTGTTTTGAACCCCCACAATCTCCTCTTGTGAGCAGGAATCCAGATCATGCCGTACTAAATCGTTATACAGGCTCATGCTGCCACCTCCAGACGGATACGGCCTGCAAAGAAACAGACGTGATCCCGTGTCAGTGTGCGGCGGGCTTCCTGCTCTGATTCTGAAATGACATGGTGGATTTTTGCTGTGATTGTCGGGCAATCGCGGCGAACAGCGGCGATAATCCAAATAAATTGCGGATTTTGGTTAGGGGTAGTAGCCATGGCGGCAGCCTCCGATAACTGGTTTTTGTAACCACCACCGAAGAGACCAATCTTGCGGGTGGTGGACTGTGCAGAGTTGGTCTTACCGGCGTTATCGGAAACCGGCGCTTCCGAAGAAGCCCCTACACAGCCCACCATAATTTTGCGAGCGGCACGGATTATACCCGTATCGCAGAAAAAAGGGTGTACTGAGCTAACGACACAAAAAAAGACGCTTGGCGCGTCATGTATCGCCGATAACATTACCGGGAGACCAATCCCGGCACCAGATTTTGCTGGTGCGCTATAACCATAGACCGGTCTACCTTCAGACCGCAAGCCCTTTTTGTCACGGTGCGGCAATTTATAGCTGGCGGTGTGATGGGCCCCGCATCCACCGCCGGCGCCGGACACGCTATCTTCCCGATAGTCAGTTTCCGAACCCTTACCCGCGCGCTTACTTGTCTCGAAATACACTTCAACAGAGCCACTATCAGTGGCCCACAGAATGACAGGTTTTGACAGGTTCCCGCTGTGGCGCACCGCCTGCAGAGCGTTAACTTTTGCATACATCAGGCCAGCCAGAGAGAGGCTTTTGCGCCGTGCACCGGTAATCATTGCTTCACCTCCGTGTACTCCTTCATGAAGCGCTCAATGGTCTGCACGCATGGGAACTGATAGCCCTCGCGATAGAACGTCACGCGGTTATGCGCTACAGCGGTTACGCTCACCATCTGGCCGTGAGCGTCGCGATAGGAGTGGTTTGGCAGCGGTGTGCTGGTGGGCTTATTCATCGTTAGCCCCCAGACGTTTAGCCAGCCAACGCTGAGAGAGGCGGGTTAATTCCGCTTTACGCTGGGCGTACTCCATACCCATATCGATCAACGTGATGTTGGTGCTCTCCAAGTAGCTGAGGTGCTCCAGTTGGCCGACGCTCATGCTATCGCGCGGTTCGCCGTCGATACCGTTCACCTTCGCCCACTGCTTGGCGGTCATGCCACCCAGCACAATGCGGGCGATCATGTTGCTTTCATTGCTGTAGTGCCGGGCTTGCGTCTCTTTCCCCTGTTCTGCCCGGGCAGCATCCAGAGCGGCACACATCGGCTTGAAGAGGTTGGCGGCACCAATACGGGCCTTAAGCTGGCGGCGATATTTCGCGGCGATTTCCGGAGCACTAAGCCGTAACGCTTCCTCGCACTGGATGAAGTACCTGCGCACGGATCGCCCCTGCTCGTTACGCTCAACCATTGCCACTTCTTTAGCCATATCCAGCGAGAGAAGATAATCATGCTCAATTTGCTGGCGAAATTTTGCGCTCCCCGAAACGGGTGAGCTCAAATTTTCAACGGTGATGTAATCCGCACCAGCGGCAAAACCATACTGACTAATGCGCCCTTTAATCCAAGTGGTGAAGTCGCGGCCCACCCCCAGCGCCTTATGCAAAGCTCTGGCGCTCGCAATATTGGTTTCACGCCCACCAATCTGACCGGAAATAACAGGGACAATAGCGGCAAAGTCGTTACCATTAATTACGCCCGGGTTAACGTTGGGTTGAGGGGCAGCCTCAGAATTGAATCTGCTTTTTTCGATTTTCATTTTGTCGGCTCCGTTATGCGGCGGTGAAGTTATCCGGGTAGAGGTTCAGAATGTCGGCGATATCCTGCTTAGAAAGCCCGTAATGTTGGTTGACTGCGGCCATGCGGTTAACGAACTGAATCACCTTCAGCACGTCACCACGGCACGCAAACCGGTAACGCATGTGCGCACCGATACCATCAGGGTTTTTCTCTTCCAAGCGTTCCAGGCAAATATCAAGCTCGCGCTCAAGTTCGCTCGCATAGTTGCGGCCAGATGAGAGGCGGCAATTGCGCAGGATATCGTTTTCTGTCCACCCACCAGCCCCCACAACGCAGCATGTAGGTGCGAGCACGATGTTTCTTCGGAATGCGCTTTGAGGCTTGAACGGTGTAGGCTAGTGGCGTAACATCAGATTCGCGAGTATCTATGTTAGCCGCCTGTAATGGGCGGTTTTCTTTTTGCATCAGGCCACCTTCCCGCGACGTTCAGTTAGCCAGTTGTTAATTTCAACAGCATCGAATGCGGTAACATTTTCTGTGAGCTTAATCGGACGTGGGAGTGTGCCATTTTTAACCCAGCGATCAATGGTAGGCATAGATACGCCAAGAAGCTCTGGTAAACGGAAACGGCGAATGTATCCAGTGGTTGGAATGGTAGATGGTTGTTTATCACTTGCTCTCATTAGTCCCATAACTCCTGTGATAGCTCTTGAAGTTATGGGCATTAAAAATCAAATGAACGCGTCTCTGTTCCAAATTTGAAGTAATTTGTTCTAAATTTTGAAATACTTTTCAAGAGTAGCCGAAGACGGCGGTGCGACATCAATGAATTCACCTTTCGCATGTTTTTTGTCGAAAAAATCAACAATGCGTTTATGCCTGTCATGGACACTAGTTCTCATAACCTTATCTCCTAGCTCTGGTACAGAACGTATCAACACACTAATAAAATCGCCTATTTTATTAGCATTAACCTTATGCTCGATTATTTCTTCTTGATTGAAGCTTTCCTCATAATTATAAACCCCATTAATGCCTGTATTCGTCTCTAGTTTTTTTCCACCAGACTTAAGGAGTTCAATTTCATCCTTAGTTATGAGTAGATCAGTCAATTTTAAATCAACCGATTCATAATCACGAACCTCAAATCCCATCAAAATATAACCTTCAGTTTTTTCAAACACTTTGGAACGAGGAACCTCAAACTCAAAAACACTTATAACAGCGTCTTCAGAAATCAATAATTCAATTTCATTTTCATAAATATCCCTTTGTTTCAAAGCTAAAAAACCCTCAAGCTTGTGATCCACCTTCCTATCTGTTTTTTTGTTAAAAGATTCAACAACTCTTATATAGTCTGATAAATAAACACCTTGAACATAATCGAACGCAGTAGCAACATTACTTTCACATTCAAAATCATATTCACTTAAAATATTTAAACCAGGAGAAGACACCTCTTCCTCTTCACCAGTTTCTTCGTTTAAGATAAAACAGCAAAATCCATTTTCAGGAAACTTCACGCAAAGTTGAAGTAACCCTATCGCAGCATAATGAATTAAATCATCTACCTCACACCCCAATTCGATTCCAGCCTTTTGCAAGGTGTAATATTTTCGTTCCGGCAGAGCCATAGCATTACCTCTAAGGAAGGTGCGAATAAGCAGGTCATTTCTTCCCAAGCTGACTCGCTGATTAAAATT
>OGSN01000445.1_pt1 | contig 10174 bp, 5 predicted proteins | sample 1573891 | NCBI WGS metagenome assembly OGSN01 (sample SAMN03295857, study PRJEB24534) | human gut metagenome | isolation source: fecal sample 7 from infant 8 | host: Homo sapiens | place: USA: Pittsburgh, PA | collected 2014-07 | reverse complement strand
TTCAGGCGAGTTTTGTACATAGAGGACCTCCGAATATTATATTTTAATATAACATTCTTGGCGGGAGGTGTGCAATTATTCATCAGATTCATGGTGATCTCCTTTTCGAAATGAAGTGGGCAGAAAGCCGTTATCCATCGGAGGGCGGTGCTGGTGGGAACGAAATGCGTCACTAAGAAGGCAGATAATAGAAAACTGTTTTTGCGGTTCAAAGGATTATGGCGGATCGGATAAACGAAATACGAGGCGGCTTCCGGATCAGGGCTGCTTCGGAGGAGCATCAGCAGTAGCGTGAAGGTTAGATTTATCCGGGCTCGAAGCCGTAGGCTTAAGCAATCAATCTTCCGCTTTTGGGCCAGCGGTGGGTAAGCGTATTAGCCAGCGCGGGGCTTTCTTTTCCACAGTAACCAACATTTCTCGGGGTTCCAATACCGGCCCCTGAATTTGAAGGCACGGGCATAAGATTTCACTGTCGGGCAAAAACAGCAACAGGAAGTGGTGTAATACAGTTCGCAGATTGTTATAAATATAAGCACAGGTCGCTAATCTGTCATCTTCACCAATTTTACGGAGGGAGTCAGTTGAATACTATTGAACAACAGATTGTTAAGCTGGGACCACCAGTAGGAAAAGCAGATGCTTATATACCTCTGGAGCTTATGGAGCCGAAAACGTTTGAACTATTTTGTTGTGAGCTCATAAAAAAACGGCTAAAAAGCGGAGAAATAGTTGATGCCATGACGATTGGCATTTCCGGTCAATCACAATTTGGAGCGGATATTTTTACACATCATCAGCACGGCAATCAGGATATTTATTCGTTATACGAAGTGAAACGTTGTGAAAAATTCACAACGAATCAATATCTATCCACTATCAATCGCTTTAATGAACACAGGGAGAAATGGCATGTTAAAATCAATGAGTTTCACATTTTCCTCAGTGAGAAAGCATCAGCGAAATTAATCACAGAATACAAAAAACAAGAGGCTCTTTTTAAGGAACTGAATATAGTACATCGTCTTCTTGATTCGGAACTGATCCACGACTGGCTGAAAAATCTGCATTGCCCAGAGCTGTTGTATCGTTTTTGTCACGAGAGCTGGGTATCTCTTTTTTATGGTGAGCGAGCACTGTTAAATATCAAAAACTATGGCTTGTGGGACTATAACGAATCTTCTGCCTGGCGAAATTACACGCATCCATATGAACACATTAATGGTGATACCTATACACTACAGAATGATCACGTGTTTATTCAGGCGTTTTTACCTAACCTGAAGGGGAATCCCCTCTCCTGTTTCATTGATTTTCGTAATGGCCGCTATAGCCATGTTTTGCTGACGATGAGTCAGAATGATCTGCTAAATTCTGCCTTCGAAGGGGTCGGTAGCCCACCGGAGGCGGGAGTCAGACCGTGGGTTTTAAAAGAACTTCATGGCGAAAATTATTATTGTGATATCGGTAATTGCCGCCTTGTACTTACCCTAAATGAAACTCAATCTCTCTGTGAAGCTTTTGATAAGTTCTGGATGTGCTATAAACTGCGCATGGAAGAAATTGACCGGATTTGTCGCACCGTTGATTTCTCGAACAGTACTCCCCTCGGTGATAATATTCATCTTATTTCCATTCCTTACTGGCTATGGGTTCGCATCAGCACCTTTTGTCAACATCATGACTATCTGGATACCGAAGGCGAGTGGTCGATATTTAATCCTGCCCGTGAGCGCATTATGGTCTTTACCCGTCATAAAGATGAAGTAATGAACGAAGGGCATCATGTCACACTATTAGCCAATCGCGACCCTAATTTTAATAGCCTTACTAATTATCGCGTGGTGCTAATCTGGCAACCTCCCAGTCGCTATGATATCTATAATATGGAAGAGGACGCCATCGGGCCTCGTAATTACTGGGATGCGTTGACGACATATCGCTGGCTTATAGAGAAATTAATCCCTGAGGCAGATAGCTGGTACTGTGCCAATTACTTTCCAGAGCGCAGGGGCTGGCGACGACTGCCATTTTGCGCACCTCGCCATATCCCCTATACATCCGATGATATTTACTCCAACTACCAACCGGAAAGTAATATCTCTGTTGAACAAGTAGACAGCAAACAGAGTCTGCTGGCGTTGCTGACTGAACTACAAGATTTTTTTAATATCCACACTCACCGGGTGTACTTTAAGGCATATGAGTTTGAGCAACTTTGCGACGCTTTTCTCTATTTGTTAAACAAGACTACTGTCAATTACTGGGGTTATATCCGCAGTAGCGTCGGCGCTTCGCAGGAAGACCATGAGTCCGTGGTAACAGCATTGCAAAAATATAGGACGGAAAGTCCGGTTCATGAAAAAAATTCGTCCCTGTATGATTATCTGCTTCGCGGCATGATGGCGCTCTTTCGCGATGGCGACTGCCATATCAATGAAATGGAAGCGCTGAAGGTTGCAATGCTGGTGCGCCCCTTTGCGGATAAGGTGTCAGAGGGGCGTTTTTTGCGGCGCTGTCAGAGGCGGTTATAGACTAACCTGTCAATATGCTTTCCTCACAGCCACTCTGTCGTGGTTTTGTGTTGCTCGATTATGCATCCAACAAAGATTGGTTTTCTAAATGGCAGGTAGTAAACAATGCTACCTGCCATTCAAATATTTTTTATCTTTTTGTTTTATTAACAAACTATCCGTAAAATGAGACCCAAGAACAGGTAGGATGGTGCCTCAGCACCGCATTCATTATATGAAGGTGAAACTTGTCTGATATGAATCTGAACGGCCCCGCAAACGGCGGTGGAGCAGCAACCAGTAGCGGTATTTTATTTCAGCAACAACTGGGAGCTCACTTTGCTGCTCAGATCCTTTCTGGTCACCGACTGGATGCAAGATTAGGACTGGGCGAAGCATCCCCTGTCTGGTTGCGCTTTGAAACGGAAGCGCCCGTTGATGATATACTGGTGGCTACATCTGCGGATGGTTTTATCGCCATTCAGGCAAAAACAACGCTTTCGCTTTCAGATGATAAAAAAAATCCTTTTTATCAAACTGTAGAACAATTTGTCCGCCAATGGTTAACGTGCCGGGACGGCAATGGTTCTCTGGACTGGAACAGGCCTCTTGATTCAGATAAGGACCGTCTGGTTTTAGCCGTAAGTACCAGAGCACCAGCGTCAATTCGGGAGGAACTTCCTGTAGCATTGTCTCTTTTTTCTCAGCACGGTCTTGGTGCAATGAACAAAAGGCAGGCAAAGGCGTTTAGCATTTTTGAACGCTGTATTTCCGCTGCCTGGGGCAACATAACTTCTGAGCCCCTGCCTCCTCACCTCGTTTCTGAATTTTGCCGCCTGGTTGTTGTTTTGGTCGTGGATGTTGAAAATATGGCTTCACTGGCCTATTTACAACTTGCTCAGAGCCTTACTAAGGATTCTGACGCAACGACGGTCCTGAGTATTTTTACCGAAATTTGCGGCACAATGATGTCCTATCGTGGTGGCGGCGATCTGTCAATATTTCGCAATGAGCTTGCAGGAAAAGGGATTGAGCTCGCAGCACCACCTCGATACAAGCATGATATTGCCCAACTTCAGCAACATTCTCAGGAAATTGCTGATTCCCTAAATCGATATGAAGCTATTGAAAGTCAGACCGGTCAACCTGTTACCCTCCACAGAGAATGCCAGAACGAAGTTGAACAAGCGGTGCAGTCAGGTTCCCTATTAATTATTGGTGAACCCGGAGCGGGTAAAAGTGGAGTTCTGAATGCACTGGCACGCAGTTTGCGCGAGCGGGGAGACGATGTACTAGAGCTGGCGGTCGATCGCTATTCCGTTGAAACACTTGAAGGTCTGAGTCGAGAGCTCAAACTGGAGCATAGTTTGACCGACGTGCTTGAGGCATGGGATGGCCCATCTCAGGGCTGGCTGATTATAGACGCGCTGGATGCTACCAGAGGGGGTAAGGGAGAAGCGGTTTTCCGCCCACTCATTGAACAAGTGTTGGCCTGGGGTGGTCGTTGGAAAATCATTGCTTCAATACGTAGTTTTGATCTGCGCATGGGAGTAAAGCTTCGTGACTTGTTTAAAGGTGTCCCTCCTGTTGCTGAACGTGCTGATACTCTGTTTTCTTCTGTTCGCCATATTGTTATCCCTCGCTGGTCAGATGATGAATTTCGCCAACTACTGGAAGCATCCCCCTCTCTGGCTACGGCCCTAGAGGGGGCCTCCGACAAACTGCAAGATCTGGCGAAAGTTCCGTTTAATACCAGACTGCTGGCAGAACTGGTTTCGCAAGAAACTGGTGTCAGGTTCACGGCTATCTCATCTCAGACAGAACTATTAAAACTGTACTGGCAACGTCGAGTTGAGGGACATGGACTTAACGCAACGCGAAATATAAAAGCATTAGTGGATGCCATGATTGACGGGCGCTCACTGAGTGTTTCATCCCTGCTTACTGGCACGGACCCAGACATGCTCGATACACTGTGTCATGAAGGCGTATTGAATCGGGAACAAAATGGCCGCCGGATACAATTTCGCCATCACCTTTTATTTGACTATGCTGCGGCACAGACATCGTTTGATCCAGATGCGCTAATTGTGGGGAGATTGCATTTTCAGAAAGAACACGCTCAGGGATTAATGCTATCCCCCGCACTTGGCTTTGTGCTACAGGAAATCTGGGGTTATGACGATAATCATCGAAGCTTTTGGCAGGCAGTGAGTTATCTGGTCAATGACAAAGATGGGGATCCGATTATTCGTAGTTCAGCTGGTCGAATTGCAGCAGAGTATCCCATAGAACAGGACGATTTGCTCTGGCTTGCTGAACGTGTAGCAATTGACGACGAGAAAATAATAACCACTTTGGGCCATATATGCGGCGCGCTGGCAATACGATTTGAGGATGAAAGAAATGTTGCCCTGCTACCATGGGTGCATTTGGTATCAGCCCTGACGCCTCAGGTGAATAAAGTTACAGAAACTTTGCGACTCTTATTGCATCCACTCATCAGGCAGGTTGCTGAGCCAATCTTACGTAAGATGCTCGGTACAACCAGCCGTGCAATGCTTTCGCATGGCTTAACGTTAAGTGATCCGGAATACTTTGTCGGTAACGCTATTAAGTTCGTTATAGATACAATCGACACTGATGTTCAGGCTTCCTGTAATTTACTGGAACAAATCATTTCTCCTGAGCGGCTTCAACGTTTTGGCTCCGAAGAAATCCCTACACTTTGTCACAACATCAAGAAAATCGGAGAACATGCACCGGATTTCGTGGCCCGTATCTTCGAATTTGTCTATAGCCATGACATCGTAGATGATCGGGAAACAAATCTGGGAAGTAGTCAAATCCTGCCGTTGAGATCAAATGCCCGACAGGATTATGAGCTGGCAAGATATTCACTTAGTGAGTATTTTCCTTATTTTATTGAACAATATCCCAGTCAGGCTATTAGCGCTGCGGTGAGTGCTCTCGATGGTTACGTTGCTCGAAGACATCCGATGGATACGCCTGCCGAGCATGTAACAATTTCCGGATACAATATTGTTTTTCAGGCCGATCGCAGCTGCGTTTGGGCATATAACCCAGACAGCCAGTACGCAGATGACGGTGAAGAACTGGTTAATAAACTTTTTCAACGTTTGCAAGTTGCTCCAGATTCAGATGCGCTTATTCTTGCCAAACTTATATGCGAAAAAGCGTCACTGGCAATATTTTGGAGCAGGCTCTTTCTGGCTGCAAATGAACGGGATGGCGACCTGATTGATTTTCTGTGGCCTATAGCTGCGCAAGAAATATTTATCCGAAATGAAGATACCAGCAAAGATGCTATTGATATTGTGGGCAAGGGAATTACTCGCCGCTCAGAGGAAGAACGGGAGAAGCTAGAAAGCTCCGCTTTCCAGTATGATTTTTCTAATTATCATTGTCCACAAGAAGCAAAAAACAGGCTGCTATGTCGTCTTTTTAACGCTATCGGTACGGAGAATTTATGCACCCAGTCTGCCCGAGACTTTTTGAGAAACTTTTCGGATGATATTGAGATATCAAGCAATGAACGGCTTTTTAACGTTTCTCCAGTCAGAGTAACAACCGGAATACCTTATGATTTTATTGATGATTTAGATCAGAAAGAACCAGACAATACGATCCTTATCGACGCTGTAAAAACAGCAAGAGAAGCGTTGAGACTTGAGTCGAACAACATTCTTCCCTCCGAACTATCATTAGAAAATATCTTCAACATTCTTGAACCCGTTCATAGTCTCCTCTACCTGGAAAATACTCATAACTATGTGCGTATTACCGCAGAAGATGTAATTATCAGAGCCTGTAATGCAATTATTGAACAAAAATTATTGCCCGCAGAAAATGAAGAGCAGGCAGAAGAACTCACATCACATTTTTTAAAATTCCTCGACATCGCTTCCCATTCTGCTGCCCCTGAATTTCAGGAAAATACAGAAGAAGAGTTTGAAAACAGTACTGGTTGGGGCTCTCCTGCACCAAGAATTGATGCAGCGCAGATTATCCTTGATGTTATTCCCTTGCGTCCCGATCTTTATGGACGACTAAAATCTGATATTGAAAGAATGCTGGTTGATCCTCATCCGGCGGTTCGCTTTCAGGCATCAATACACCTTTTGCGGCTATGGGATATTGATCAGGATAGCGTATGGCACTATTTGAACGAAAGGATTGAACAGGAAACCAACACCGGTGTTCTTGAGCATACTGTGGCGTATGGTATAAGGCGTTTGCTACATGTTAATCCTTCACGTGCTTTCAGTCTCATTCAGAAATTGCTGGATCGGTTTAGTGGCGATCCAGAACGCCAAAAACGTATTCGTAAAATTGTTAGCAGCGATATAACTATTCTCTGGGGAGTACACGAAACCAGAGATGCTTATGACATACTACAAAGTTGGGCTAATGCCCCCACCATTTATAGTGATGAACTTAATCAGGTTTTGTTCACATTAAGGGAAGGGTTCGTTTTTGGACTTACCGGGCAAGCGGCACCGGAAGATATAAAAATAAGGCAACGAGCACTGGATATTGCCTATAACATTATCGATGCAGCCGGGATAAAGCTGGAAGAGTGTTATCGACAAACAAATCTGACAGACGCTGACAAAGAAAGTGTAAAACGGTGTGCAGAAGTCATCGACAGAGCCTGTTCGCAACTTCGCTTTGCTTGCGAAGGTAAGCGTAATTCCGACGAACCGCCGTTGAAAAATGAGGGACTTAAGCAATTCCTGAATGAAACCGAAAGGCACCTGAAGCGTATTGGTGATTGTGGTACGCCGCACACTATCTACTATCTTCTCGAACTTCTTGAAACACTGGTTCATGTCTCACCCGAAAAGTGTTTCGATCTACTGGCTAACGCGCTTTATCACAGCAGGAAACTCGGTTTCCAGAACGAAAGACTGGGAATGGATCAACTGGTAAAAATGATGGGGATATTTCTTGCCGATTATAAAACCATCTTTGACGATCAAAACAGACGTACCCGTTTGATAAACAGTCTGGACATCTTTATGGAGGCGGGCTGGCCTGCGGCCCGGCGTCTGCTTTATCGGTTACCGGAGTTGATTCAGTGAACGAAGCACAACTTCGTAATCAGTTTCGTGGGGATTTATCCAAGTTAATGGAGGATATTGTACGCTTTATTGAATGTGGAATTATTAACCCTTATTCAAAAGATAGTGCAAAGACTCTCCATGAACATGATACTCGAATCTTGTTTTTCGATCGGTTGCTAACAAGTCTGGGCTGGCGATTAGGTGCCTATGGTAATGTTCAAGAAGAAGCCAGAATAAAAGCAGATACAACACGATTTATGGACTATGTCGGCATAAATCAGGAGACTAAAACACCATTAATGATTTTTGAGGCGAAAGCTTGGGACGTTCCTTTTGTTTCTGCCCGCAACCCTGAAGACAGAGCCAAGGACGAAGATCTCATCGTTATGGCAATTCGTCATATACTGAATGACAAATCTGAAAATGAATCACCAGTTTCGAAACAATGGCATGGTTTTTTGAAACAGCTTATGGATTATGTTCGAACCATGAAAACAATAAACAAACATGATACTCCTTGTGCTGTGTTATCCAGTGGACGATGGACTATAGTATTTACGAATCCTGTTCTTACTTTTTCTGATGGTAGGGTAAGCTCAGATGATATTAAAATTTTCAACCTGCAATCTTATATGAGTAATGCAGATACATTATTTAACCTTTTACACTGTTCAGTTTTAGCGAAAGAAATCACATTTCCTTTACGACCTGCACAAATAAAAGATTATATTGATGGTGATTCTATAAGCACCACATATTATGGTGTACATGTTCACTATGAAGAAACAGGAAGCCGCTTTTTTGGACCGAAGCCTCAAGTATTAATTTATCCAGTATTAGTACTCCAGCGCAATGATGGCGTTTTTGCAGTTGTAATTAATAAAGCAGAAGGTTTCACTCTGGAATATGCAAATAGTGCTTATGCAAAAACAGAAGATCTTACATTACATTTGAATTCTGTTACTGCTTGCCTTCAGGAACTTCATCGTATTTGTGAGCAAGAATTAGATTGTAAGCTAACTATTTCTCCAATTAATTCTTTCCCAGGATTTCCCTCTGAATCCTATAGAATGGGAAACCAGGCATTAATAGCGAAGCGTATGAAAGGTTATCATGATGAGTGGTTATTAGTTACCGGAATAGAAAAACATTATCTACGTAATGATCCCCTGATTGAACACTGTCGCTTCCACTCATGGGCTGATTGTCTTGCTGAAGGTTGTGAAAATGGAACGTCAGCTATTAATATCCGCTCAACAAATCCGCGAATTATCTTTATTGACAAACAAATGCATCATTGTGCCAACCAGACTGTGTACGATCGAAAGAGGAAAAGATGCCATATTTTACAGATAGATGAAAGGATCTGCTGTCAAACATGCAATTACTCCAGCTTGTGCTGGTCGCAGGAGGAACAAGAAAAGCTACCTTGCGGCAAATAATATAATCGGCATGGTTCTTTGACTCATCAAGCTAATCAATATTAACAATGAAATTATTTTTTAGTTTATTAACAATGGGAGAATAATTCATAATATTACCCCTAGATAAAAAAATCCACTTAAAAGGACCTGTGCCTGTAACAATTGTGGATGATAACTCTTTACAAGGTCCTATTTTTCACCCAAGAATCCCCCTCAATTCTTCATGGAAAGCTGGCAACAATGCAGCTTCGCAATATCAAGGTATCCAATCCGTATGGAAAAATATGGTAGGTTACTTTAATAAGTCACAAAATGAACATGGCTATGATAAAAAATTACAGATAAAATCTGGGATTTGTAAATTAAAAACTTTGTTAGACATACTCCCTCAGACGCACAAAACTATTGTTAGTCATCCAATATACAATAAAAATGGTTTAAAACCTTATTTATCAATAACACAATCAGAATTGGATGAAGCTGGGTTGTTTTATAAAAATGTAAACATTGAAAAAAAACAAAGCAATAAACAACATTCAAAAAAATTAGAAAAAACATAGGATCTCATTTCTCCGATGTCCAGATTGCCAAGACTATTCCTTACGAAAAGATTGACAAACGTTCATCTAGAGAAAAAACATCGTGGAATGAAATTATCCTTTTATGGGAGTCATTAGAATTAAATAGCTTTATGGATCTTATAACATCCATACATGCATACTTGAATTTCATTAATATTTTACCGATATATGAATGGTACAGATATGAAGAAAATGGAACCATAAGAACTCATGTTCCTCGTACTGGCACGGTCGATGAATCAGGTAAGGAAAAAATATGCATAATGAGTGAAAGCATGAGAGTAGCACTATCAATTGACTCATCAGAATAGTCCATTCTCAGTATTACAACAGCTAATCGTAGTTTATATTTGGTAGATGGTGGTCATTCTGGTGGTCTTGACAACCCCAATATTTAGGTTTAGCTTCCTAATCCGCCAGTTAATGGCTAAGGCGATCCCAGCCAGAGGAGCCACATTTAAAAAGCCTGCTTTCGAGCCGGCTTTTTGCTTTTTTGCGTCGCTGACGTTAACTCAGCATCGCATCCAGCCTGGCAAGCACTTCATTGACAACGGCGTCAGGTATGCGTTCCA
>OGSN01000433.1_pt1 | contig 10439 bp, 10 predicted proteins | sample 1573891 | NCBI WGS metagenome assembly OGSN01 (sample SAMN03295857, study PRJEB24534) | human gut metagenome | isolation source: fecal sample 7 from infant 8 | host: Homo sapiens | place: USA: Pittsburgh, PA | collected 2014-07 | reverse complement strand
TTTGACGAGCTGATTTGAAATGTAATTTATATAAATTAAAATTTAATAAACTTTAAATTCTCATTTTCAAAGAAATTATTTAATTCATGTCCATATTTATGAAAAACAATATGTTTCTTTTCACATTTTGCATTATTAAATATGGCATATTGAGTGCTAGGTGGACAAATATTATCAAGTAATCCAGTACCAACTAATAAATTACATCTAAGTTTTGATGCAAAATTCACAGCATCTATATACCCAAGCTTTTCAAATATCTCTTTTTCTTTCAAATGCATTGGATCAAACCATCTGAAATAGTAACGAATTCCTTCATATGCTTCTATGTCTAGATCCATATCCCATACACGTTTAAAATCACTTAAAAATGGATATTGAATTGAGCATTTTTTTATATTTTTATTAAAGGCTGAAACCATAAGAGATATGGCACCACCTTGCCCTTTACCAAAAGTAATCATCCTGTTTTTATCTACATTTAACAGCTTTTCAGCTATTTTAGATAATATATATCCATCTAAATATGTCTTAGTATAATACATTTGATCTACTTCATCATCGATTCCACTTATTAAGTGACCGCAAACCGTTGATCCTTTTACACCACCTAGATCTTCACTCTTTCCACCTTGACCTCTGCAATCCATAGCTAGTACTGCATAATCAAGTGCAATATATCTAGTGAGATGATGCCATCCTCTACTTGATTGCTTATAATCATGAAATTCTAATACTACAGGTACCTTACCTTCATGATTTGGACATATATACTTAGCATATATATTAGCTCCATCTATACCTTTAAATATTATTTCATAATAATTTGCCTTTTTATTTTTAAATTCTTTTTGTGTAACAACATATTCTAAATCCAGCATATCTGCTTTTTTTATTTGCTTATCCCAAAATTCTTCAAAATCTTTAGGTTTTATTCCAGATCCAAAATATTTTTCAAGCTCCTTTATTGGCATATCTAGTACTGGCATATTAATCATCCTCCTTTAAGAAGAAATCAATTAACATATCATCAAATGCGGAAATCTCTTCATGAGTATAGTCAGGAAATATTACATGCTGTTTTTTAGAATTTATATTATTGTATATAGCAAACTGTGTTGATGGAGGACAAATATTATCTACTAAACCGGTTCCAAATAAAACTTCTGCTTCTAATCTATGAGCAAAATTATGAACATCTATATATCCTAATTTAGTAAATACTTCATCTTCTCTATTCTGCATAGGGTCAAACCACCTTGAATAATAACGTAGCCCCTCATAAGCAATCATATCTAGATCCATTTCCCAAACTCTTTTATAATCAGAAAGAAATGGGTATAATGCGGCACACCTTTTTATTACTTTATTTAAAGATGCACATGCAAGTGCAATTCCAGCTCCCTGGCTAGCACCATTTGCATAAATCCTATCAATATCAATTCCTTTTAATTCTTGAACTATTCTACATAATATTGATGTATTTTGAAATAAACGAACATAATACATATTCTCAGGTTCATCATCTAACCCAGCTACTATATGTCCAGATACTGTTGTTCCCCTTTTACCGCCAACATCTTCACTCTTACCACCTTGTCCTGGACAGTCCATTGCAATAATTGCACATCCCATTCCTGCAAATGATGATTGCTCAAACCATCCTCTGCTAGCTCCTGGATATCCATGAAACTGTAATATTAAGGGGAGTTTTTCATCTGACTTAGGATGAATATACTTAGCGTATACTTTTCCTCCATCAATACCTTCAAACCATAAATCATAATAATCACATGATTCATATCCCTGTATTTCACTTGGTTCTATTTTGTAATTTAGTTTACAGTTGTTTACTTCTTTAAGCCTTTCATCCCAAAACAAATCAAAATCAGTAGGTATCGGATTTGTCCCAGTATACTTTTTTAATTCTTCCAAAGGCATATCTACTACTGGCATACATTTCCCTCCTATTCGAAATAAACATCTATATCATCATTAATTTCTACAATTATCTTCTTATTCATATTAATATTAGCTTCCTTATAATCACTACGATAATGTGATCCTCTGCTTTCTTTACGCAGATCAATTGCCATTAAAATACATTTAGCCAATAATAAATTAGATTTTAATCTATAAGATTTATTTATATTCTCCATATTAAAATCCGACTTATATACTAATTTGTTTTTTATATTATCAATTTTTCTAATAGCATCTTGAACTGAAGCTTCATTTTTCTCAATCATTGCTGACTTAAACATAATTTCCTGTAAATCATCAAGAAACTCGTCTACATTTTCAATACCATAAGGTTGAAATTCTATTTCGTCTATGTTGCTCATCATATTATTTGAACTATATATACTAGCAGACTCACCTGCTATTGTTCCAAATACTAGTCCATTTGCAGTTGATAGACCTCCAATCCTGTCAGCTCCATGCATTCCTCCAGTTACTTCCCCTGCAGCAAATAGACCATTTACTCCAGTTTGAGCCTTCTCATCAATTCTAATACCGCCATTGGCAGCATGAAAATAAATTCCTAATTTTATTTCATCATCAACTGTTAAATTTTTATTTTCCTTTAACCAGTCAAAATATACTTTAATAAACTCAGATTGTTGATCCTTTATTTCTTTTTTATACCTAACTGTAACTCCATTACTATCCTTCATAAACTCACTAAAAATTCTATAATCGATTTCTCTTGAATTTAATCTAGAAGTAAAAGGTCCATGGGTTGAACGTTCTTCTAATTTTTCTAGCTTATTTTCCATTCCTTCAAAGATGTCTTTCCCATCTTTATTTAAAATATCTACATATTTAAATGTTTTTTCATTAAATATTGTTTTTGGACATGGATTTATATATCCAGGCATCATTTGCATAAATTCTATATTAACTAATTTACATCCACTTTTTAATGCCAGTGCTTGTCCCATGCCAGTAATATCATTTGTATTTAGTCGATACTTAAATAATCCACCAATTCCACCAGTTGCTATTACAATTGCTTTACACTTAATGAATTCTAATTTTTTATACTCATTAATTAATACAACTCCAATAACTTTTTCACCATCTTTTATAATTTCTATTACTTCAGAAAATGGTAATGTTTTTATATTTTCTCCGTTAAGTTTATTACTAAATACTTCTTTTGCACTATCAAACAAGATTCCATTCCAATTCCTTGCTTTATGATCAAAACAAGGAATAAATTCTTTCTGGCCCTTGTTATCTGCTTCTTTTAGTTTTATGTTCATTGATTTAATTAACTGTATTCCTTTTTGTATGTTGCTTACAAAAGTTTGAACTAGATTTTCATCAACTACATCACAACCTACTTCTTTAATGGTTCTTGCTAAATCCTTCTCATCTTCTTTATTTTCTGGACCTATAAGACCTAGTCCCCATGTACCAGGATAAAAGCTAGAACCTGATAAAATATTTGCACTACTTGCTATAATTACTGATGCTCCTTTTTGTGATGCTTGGATTGCTGCCATAACACCAGCAATCCCTGCTCCTATCACAAAGACATCACATTCACATGACTTATTTAATTTAATTTTAGATAGCATCTATAAAATCAATTCCTTTTAAGTCATAAGTTTCTTTTAATTTCTTAAAGCCTTCTTTGAATTTAACTTCATCTTCTTCAGTTAAATTTTCAAATGGTCTACGGCAATAACCTGCATTTATACCCATCCATTTTAAAATCACTTTCATTCCAGCATAGAATGATGGTAATTGTAATGCATACATTATTACTTCAACAGCTTGTTTTTGTAGTCTTTGTGCTTCATCTAAATCTTTATTTTTAACTGCATCATATATATTTATAAATAATTCTGGCATTATGTTATAAAAAGATCCAACTATTCCATCTGCACCTGCAATTAATCCTGACATAGCCATTTCATCAGCACCAGAATAAACTAAGAACTCTTCTCCCACTTCATCTTTTATTTGTGTTATTTCATATTGAGATAATGCAGTATATTTAATTCCCTTAACATTTTCAATTTTAGCTAGACGTTTTATAGCATTCATTCCAAGAAGTCCTACAAGAGGTACATTGTATACTATCATGGGAATACTACATGAACTTGCAATATCCTCATAGTACTTAATTATTTGATTCTCATTAAATTTCCAGTAGAAAGGTGGTACACTTGAAATACCATCTGCTCCAACACTTTCAGCATGTTTTGCAAGATCAATTGAAATCTTTGTTCCAATAGCACCTACATGAACTACAACTGGTACTCTACCTGCTGTTTCATCAATAACTATTTCAACAACTTTTTTTCTTTCTTCTGAAGTCATTGTAAAACCTTCTCCAGTTGAACCTGTTAAATATAATCCATTTACTCCTTTGTCTATTAAAAATGAAACTAATTGTCGCATTCCCACTTCATCAATGTTCTCTTCCTTATCAAACACTGTTAATACAGCTGGAATTACCCCTTTAAATGCCTTAATATCAAATTTACTCATTGTTATTCTCCTTCTTACTCATGCTTTGTTCTACTAAATGGCATGCAACAAAGTGATCTTCACCATCTATAACATATTTCTTTAATTCTGGTACTTCTTTTTTACATATGTCCATACATTTTCTACAACGTGGATGAAAATGACATCCTGATGGTGGATTTACCGGACTAGGCACATCACCTTTCAAAATGATACGTTCTGTTTTTTTATCTAAATCAGCTATTGGAATGGCTGACAATAGGGCTTCTGTATATGGATGTAATGTATTATTAAATATTTGCGATGTTTCTGAAAGTTCTACAATTTTACCTAAATACATTACTGCTATACGATCACTTATATATTCAACAACACTTAAATCATGAGTTATAAATATATATGTTAAATCTCTTTCACTCTTTATTTTCATTAATAGGTTTAATACTTGAGCCTGAATTGATACGTCTAGTGCTGAAACTGATTCATCACACACTATTAATTCTGGGTTTATGCAAAGTGCTCTAGCAATACCAATTCTTTGTCTTTGACCACCAGAAAACTCATGTGGATATCTATCCATATATTCACGACGCATATTTACAGCTTCTAAAATATCTCCAATAAGCATACGTCTATCTTCTTTTTCTTTTACACCAAATTTCTTTAATGGGTCTGATAATGATTGATATATAGTAAAAGATGGATTTAATGAAGATTGGGGATCTTGAAATACTATTTGCATCTTTTTACGAGCTAAATCCATTTCCTTAGGACTTAACTTTCTTAAATCTTTTTTACCACCATATTGTTTAAAATCATAAATCATTTCTCCATGTGTAGGCTTTACTAATTGAAGAATTGATTTTCCAAGAGTAGTCTTACCACATCCAGATTCCCCTACAAGTCCAAGGGTTTCTCCTCTATATATAGTTAAATCAATACCATTTACGGCTTTTACATAATTAGATACTTTATTAAAAAAACCTGTTTTAACTGGGAATAAAGTTTTAAGATCTTTAAGTTCTAATAAAGCTTCTTTTTTACTTACTTCCATTATTTATCACCTCTTTATGTTTCCAACAACGTACCATATGTGTTTTACTTATAATCTCCTCACTAGGCATTGTATTACATTTTTCACAAGCATAATTACATCTTGGGGCAAATTGACATCCTATAGGTCTATCAAAAGGATCTGGAGTTGAACCTTTTATTGGATGTAACTCTTGTTCTCGTCCCTTTCCTAGAATCGGAATCGACTTTAATAAAGCTTCTGTATATGGATGAGCAGGTGTTTTTAATACTTCTCTTACGTCCCCAGACTCAATTATATTTCCCATATACATTACAGCTACTTCATCAGCTAATTCAGCAACAACACCCATATCATGAGTGATTAGAAGTATTGCTGTTTCATAATCTCTCTTTAGCTTTTCCATAAGTTCAAATATTTGGGCTTGAATTGTAACATCAAGGGCTGTTGTAGGTTCATCTGCTATCAATACCTTTGGATTACAACTCATAGCCATTGCTATCATTGCTCTTTGACGCATACCACCTGAGAACTGATGTGGATACTCATTTATTCTTTGTTCTGGGAAAGGAATTCCCATTCCTATTAATAAATTAAGCGTTCTATCATATGCTTCTTTCTTGGATACCTTTTCATGACCTAATATATTTTCCATTATTTGATACCCTATTGTATATACAGGATTTAATGCGGTCATTGGATCTTGGAATATCATTGCAATATCCTTTCCTCTTAAATTACGCATTTCTTTCCCATTTCTCTCTAACTGATCTATTCTTATATCACCATTTTCGCCATGATATATGATTTCGCCTTCTTCAATACGTGAAAGCTTTGGTAATAGTTGCATAATTGATGATGCTGTAACACTTTTACCACAACCAGATTCACCTACAACACATAAAGTTTTACCTTTCTTAACTTGGAAAGACACTCCATTGATTGCTTTATTGCATCTTTGATTAGTATAAAAGTAGGTTTTTAAATTTTTTACTGTAATAATAGGTCTATCTTCCATATCTTTTCCTCCTAACCTTGTTGTGTTGGATCTGTAGTATCACGAAGACCATCACCAAGAAAGTTTATACCCATAACAAATGATGAAATTACTATACCAACAGGTAACCATAACCACCAGTTATTTTGTAATGTATACATATCTTGTGCAGCGTTTAAAATATTTCCCCAGGTTGCTATTTCTAATGGAACTCCTAGTCCCAAGAAACTCAAAGATGCTTCCTGTAAAATAAACATTGCTGTACTTAATGTTATATTAACTACTATTGGTCCAATTGCATTTGGTAACATATGCTTATAGCATATTATAAAATCATTTAAGCCAAATGCATTAAGTGATTGTACATATTCTTCTTCACGAATTGTTAATATTTGTGAACGAGCCATACGGTATACACTACCCCATCCAGTTAAAATAAATATTACAATTAAGTTTGTTAAACTTTGTCCAAGTATTGTTACAAGTAATAATACAAGAACTAATTGTGGGAATGACATAAAAACTTCTGAAATATGTAGAACTATTTTATCAAACCATCCGCCTTTATATCCCCCATAACAGCCAAGTAGTACACCTATAATTGCACATCCAAGTGAACTACCTAAACCTATTAATATTGAAATTCTTCCACCATATAAAACTCTTGCAAATACGTCTCTTCCAACTTTATCAGTACCAAAAATATGCTCTAAAGATGGTGCTTGTAACACACTACCCATTTCAGCTTTAAGTGGATCATATGAAGTTAAAAGTGGTGCCAATATTGAAGCTAACAAAATAACTATAAATATTCCTGCTCCTACAATAGCTAGTTTATTGTTAAGAAATTTTCTCAACGTACGATTAACATTTTTTTGTTTTAATTCACCAGACTCTTCTAATTGTTTAATTTTATCAAGTTTTTGATTAAATCTATTTTTTCTAACATTTACTTCAGCCATAATACTACCTCCTAATCTAACTTAACACGTGGATCAAGTACAGCTGTTGCAACGTCAACAATCAAACTTGCAAGTAAAACTGCAACTACTGAAAATAATGCGATAATCATAACTAATGGGTAGTTTTGAGCACGTATTGCTGTAGCAAATGCACTACCAACACCTGGCCATCTAAAAATTGTCTCAATAACAACTGACCCTCCAATTAAAGTAGGCAATCTAAACCCAACTAAAACTATTACTGGTGTTAAAGCTACTCTAAATCCATGAACTAAATTTACACGCCATTCTGGTAAACCTTTACTTCTTGCCGTACGTATATATTCTTTATTCATAGTATCTAACATACTTGAACGAGCATATCTCATAACTCCGGCTGTTAAAGATATACCTAAAACAAGGGCTGGCATTACTAAATATTGAATTCGATCAAAAAAGGCTGTTTTCCCTGGCATCATACGTCCACCTACTGGAAGCCAATCTAAATTTAATGCAAAAATTAATATCATTACCATACCAAAGAAGAACTCTGGAATAGATACACCAATCATTCCTGCTACAGTTAATACTCCTTCTGAAAGAGTACCACGACGAATTGCACTGAATAAACCTAATGCACTACCAAGTATTGTAGAAATTAATAATGCTGCTATTGATAACTCTAAAGTAGCAGGTACTAATTTCTTTAATTCATCAGCTATAGGAACTCCACTTGTCATACTATATCCAAAATTCCCTACTAGGATTTGTCCTAACCATTTAAAATAACGAATTATAAATGGATCATTTAAACCATAAGCTGAACGAATTTCATCAAGCTTTGAAGCATCAACATTTGCTAACATTTCTGGACTAATCATATGTGATACAGCATCTCCTGGTGTTAGCTCAAGTGCAAAATATATAATAAATGTAATTATAAATACCATTGGAATTAATCCAAGTAATCTTTTTATAATGAACTTTAACATATTTTCCTCCTTTTATTATATTTTTGGTTGCACCGAATCAAATCGATGCAACCTTTATTTTATTATATTTATACTTATTTAATTTTCCAATTTTGAATATTCCAGTTGTAATTAAATTGAGGGTTACCATATTTCTCAATTCCAGTATCTACTTTATTACTTTGAACTACGTAAATTGGTTGATAATATAGTGGTATATCAAATAATGTCTCATTTTCATACTTCTGTAATTCATAGAATGCCTTCTTTTGAACTTCTGTATCCATAGAAGAATTTGTTGCATCAATTAATGCATTTAATTTATCATCTGCTGGAGTATGAGAATTTGATGCTGAGCCTTCTCTGAATCTATCATAATATTCATGCATTGATAATGCTGCAATAGCTCCATAAGCCATATCCCAATCTACAGCAGTTGGTCCAACTTTCTGATCATTAGGTGCTTTCCATAGAAGTGAAGCTAAATCACCTTCAACTAATCTAAATTTCATGTTAATACCGATCTCTTTTAATTGAGATTGAATTGTTGTCATAAGGTCAACAGTTAATTGATCTGTATAATAGTAAACAACATCTAATGTATAATTAGGATCCCAGCCTGCTTCAGCTAATAATTTTTTAGCTTTTTCTGGATTGTAATCATAAGTTTCCAATCCTTCAACTTTGTCACTTCCATTTGGAGTTAAGCTATTTGCTGGAATTGCTGTTCCATCATATAAATTTTCACATATAGTCTTCATATCAATACCATATCTAATAGCTTGTCTTACTTTTACATTAGCAAGTGGTGATTTTGTTCCATCTGCTTTATCGAATTTATTTGCATAAAGTAAACGAGTATATCTAACATCAACCTTATTTAATGTAATTCCTTCAGCATCTTTAAGTCCTTTAATATCAGAAACAGTCTTTGTATATCCAAAATCTAACATTCCTGATTTTGCATTATTAACTAAGTTAGAATCACTATCTCCAGGACTTGGAGTTAATAAAATTTCATATTTAGGTTCTCCATTGTAATACTTATCAAATGGTGCTAAAGTAGTATAGTCATTCATTTTTACTTCTTCTACTTTAAATGGACCAGATCCAATAGGTTTTTGGAAATACTCTGATTGTTGGAATTTTAATGGATCTACATCAGTAAAGTATTTTTCAGGTAATGGAGCAAATTGTGTGAAAGTTAATAATGCATCTGGTGCTACTTTATCAAATGTAATAGTTATTTTGTTACCATCAATCACTATACCATCAATAGATTTAGCAGTTCCTGCTAAGTAAGCATCTGCACCTTTTATAGCTTTGAATGTATTAATAAATACTTGGTTTAATACAGCGGTTTTTAAAGAATATTCTATACTCCATTTAACATCTTTTGGAGTAATCTTTTCTCCATCATGCCAGTAAATATCATCTCTTAAATTAAATATCAATTCTTTACCATCTTCACTTAAAGAATAATCTTTTGCTAATTGACCTTCTTTAGGTTGAAGATTCTCATCAGCAACTATTAAGTGATCATACAATACCTTTGAGTAAGTAAAGGTACCAGGGTTTAACCAAGGTGTTTCAAAGAATTCAATTGGTCCTCCATTTGAATACATAATCTTTATTTCTGCATCTCCACTAGAAGTCTTGTTTGCAGATCCACATCCAATCAATGATAATGACATCACGCCAACTAAAGCTATAGCCATCATTTTTTTCATTTTCATTTTTTCCTCCTCCATTTCTTTTAATAAAAACCTTGTAAAATTTCACTCCTTTTTTTCTTTGAATTAAGAAGTATTACTTCATTTGCTCTAAGTATATCACCATTTATTTCTCTTGTAAACGTTTTTTAAGTATATTTTTACATTTTATCAATTTTGATGTTTTTTTAGTAAAATTAAGTACAAGTGTGTGAAATTTATAATTTTTTTACTAATTTTTAAACTTAATCTTTCATTTCTAATATTTAAAAGTTACCAACATATTTCACTGCATTATGA
>OGSN01000430.1_pt1 | contig 10476 bp, 7 predicted proteins | sample 1573891 | NCBI WGS metagenome assembly OGSN01 (sample SAMN03295857, study PRJEB24534) | human gut metagenome | isolation source: fecal sample 7 from infant 8 | host: Homo sapiens | place: USA: Pittsburgh, PA | collected 2014-07 | reverse complement strand
GTTACGGTTTGTTCACAAAAAAGTTACTTTTATTAAATAAAACTAAAGAAGTAACAAAAACTTCGCTTTTTTCAGTTATTTCAAGTAACATAGAACGTATCTTAAAAGAAAAAGTTTGGATGATTCGATGCGTAGAGTAAGAAAAATAATTTATAAAATCATGCTACTTTTGTTTGTTGGTTTAGTTGCTGGTCTTGGCTATCTTGGCTATAAAATACATCAAAATGTTGAAACGGTAATGACCTTTGAAAAACAAGTAGAAGCAGAAGTCAAAAAAAATAAAATACCTGAATACAAAACATTAGCTTTAGCGATTATCTATACAGAATCTAAAGGGAAATCTGGCGATATTATGCAGAGCAGTGAAAGTGTTTATGGGCAACAAGAAGTGATTGAAACACCAGAAGAAAGTATCGCACATGGCGTCAAATTTCTCGCGGAAGCGTTAGCGAAAGCAAAAGAAGCTGGCTGTGATGAGTGGACAGGCGTACAAGCATATAATTATGGACTGGATTATATTCAGTTTGTTAAAGAACGCGGCGGGAAACACACGACAGAATTAGCAGAAGAATATTCAAGAGAAGTCCTTTCACCGTTGTTAGGGAATGACCAAAATACGAAATATCGTTATTATCGTTGGCAAGCGTTAGTTTACAATGGTGGTTACCTTTATCAAAATGGTGGCAATATGTTCTATGCGGAAATTGTCAAAATGAATCGTTGGTTTATTGAAAAGTTAAATTAAAACGAGAAAAGTCTAAATAATTCTTTCAACTTACAGGAATTTTTTAGGCTTTTCTTGCAGTTTCATGAAAATGCAAGTAAACTAGAAGGGATGTAACTGATTAATTGAAAAGGTAGGGAAAGAGCTGGATGTTGAATAAAGTCGACCTGAAAAAAGGGTTAAGTACAGAAGAAGTTGCCAAGCAGAAAGAGTTAGGCCTTCAAAATAATTATGAGGAAAATGTAGCAAAATCTACAAAAGATATTATTTTTGATAACGTCATGACGTTATTCAACTTTTTAAACTTTGCAATCGCTGTTTGTTTACTATTTGTCGGAGCGTATTCCAATCTGGCTTTCTTAGCGATTATTATTGTGAACATGTCAATCGGAATTTTCCAAGAAATTCATGCCCGTAATTTAGTTCAAAAATTATCTATTGTGGCAAAAGAAAATGTTCATGTTGTTCGAAATGGCGTACAACAAGAAATTGATACAAAAGAACTAGTTATGGAAGATATTGTTATTATCTCTGCAGGGGAACAAGTTCCTTCTGATATGGAAGTTATCGACGGTAAAGTCGAAGCGAATGAAGCGTTGTTAACAGGCGAATCAGATTTAATTGAAAAGGAAATCGGCGATACCTTGCTTTCTGGAAGTTTCATTGTTAGCGGACAAGCCTATGCCCGTGTTATCCACGTTGGTGCCGAAAACTATGCTGTGAAAATCACCCAAGAAGCCAAAGTGCATAAACCAATTCAATCAGAGTTAGTCAATTCGATTCGTAAAGTCTCTAAATTTACAAGTTGGGTGATTATTCCTCTGGGGATTATTTTATTTGTTGAAGCTTTTTGGTTAAGAGATGCTGGCATTAAAACATCTGTTGTTGCTTCTGCAGCTGCTTTGTTAGGGATGTTACCAAAAGGATTAGTACTATTAATTAGTATTGCGCTGACAACAGGTGTCATTAAGTTAGCCAAAAAACGTATTCTAGTACAAGATATGTACTCAATTGAAACATTGGCCCATGTGGATACTTTGTGTTTAGATAAAACTGGAACGATTACAGAAGGTAAAATGAAAGTGCAAAAGGCGATTATCTTGCATGACAAATATGAAGAACTCTTCCCGCAGATTATCGGAAGCTACCTATCTGAAAGTACGGATAATAATATTACAATGCAAGCAATTCGTGATCATTATGAAGTATCCAATCGATTTGGCGCAAAAGAAGTCTTGGCTTTTTCTTCTGAACGAAAATGGGGGGCTATTGAATTTCCAGAAATTGGGACAGTTTATTTAGGGGCTCCTGAGCGTTTGGTAGACGATAGTCGGTTGCCAGAAGCTGTTTTTACAGCACAAGAGAATGGTTATCGCGTCTTGATGTTAGCCATTGCGGAACAACAACCGTTAAACGAAACCAAAATGCCTTATTTAGAGCCATTAGCAATTCTAGAAATTGACGATCCAATTCGCCAAAATGCCAAAGAAACACTGGCTTATCTAAAAGAAGAAGGAATCGACTTAAAAGTAATTTCTGGTGATAATCCGGTGACTGTTTCAAATATTGCTCGTCGTGCTGGGCTACCCGGTTATGAGTCTTATATTGATTTGTCGACCAAAACGACAGAAGCAGAAGTGCGTGAAGCAGTTCAGCAATACACAGTGTTCGGACGTGTATCGCCTCAGCAAAAACGAACCATTGTACGTGAGTTGAAAGACACAGAGCATGTGGTGGCGATGACCGGCGATGGCGTTAACGATGTTTTAGCGTTACGAGAAGCGGATTGTAGTATCGCCATGGCAGAGGGAGATGGCGCTACTCGGCAAATTTCTAATCTAGTTTTGCTAGATTCTGATTTTACAACGTTACCAGATGTCTTGTTTGAAGGACGACGTGTGGTAAATAATGTAACCAGAGTTTCCAGTGTTTTCTTCATTAAAACGATTTATTCGTTTATTCTCTCAATCATTTGTGCCTTAACGGCCATTGCGTTCCCGTTCATTCCGATTCAAGTGACCTTGATTGATTTAGCAATTGAAGGGTATCCAGCCTTCTTCTTATCTTTCGAAGGGGACAAACGAAAAGTTGTCGGGAAGTTTTTACCAACGGCTTTGAAAAATGCGTCTGTTAATGCGCTTTTAGTTGTAGCGAATATCATTGCTGTTTATCTGATTGGACAAAATCAAGGATTTTCTTCTTTAGACACCACGACGTTAATGTATTATTTATTAGTCGGAATTAGCTGTATGGCTGTTGTTCGAGCATGTCTGCCTTTAAATCCACTACGCATTTTCTTGGTTTTCAGTACCATTATTGGTATTTATGTAGCAGCTATGTTATTCCACAACATTTTAGAAATTGGTTTCTTAACTTCGCAAACAATGGGTCTCTTCTTTATTATGATGGCCATTAATATTGTAGTGCGTGTAACAATTGGTTTCGTACAAATGAAACGTGCTGGAAAAACAATTAAAGATTTATAAAAAGCAGAGGTTGAGCTAAAAGCATTCGTCTCCAGAAATGCAGTTCTTCTTTAAATCTTGAAGGAAGTCGGAGCAAGTTTGATGTTTAACTGATTATTTTAAGAGTTAGTGTCTGGGGCAGGAGTCAGGATGACTTTTGTCCTAGATACTTTCTTTTTTTGTTGAGTTGAAACAAGATACTTGAAAAACAGAGATTATGTGATACAATAAATCATGTGTAAATGTGTCCATTGGAATTCGCACTGAAATGACAGTGCGTTTTTTAAACGGTCAATCACATGAGTTAGCACAATGCTATTCTTAGGAGGTGAGGACAATGGCACAACGCATTCCTCAGGAAGTCATTGAGGAAGTTCGTCACCGAACGAATATAGTAGATATTATTGGGCAGTATGTCCAGTTAAAAAAATCCGGTAAAAATTATATGGGTTTATGTCCGTTTCACGAAGAACGTTCCCCTTCATTTTCAGTAGCAGAAGACAAACAAATTTTTCACTGTTTTGGCTGCGGGAAAGGTGGAACTGTTTTTAATTTCTTGCAAGAAATTGAAGGCATTAGTTTTCCAGAATCCGTGAAACGTGTTGCAGATTTGGAACATTTATCTGTGGACTTTGATTGGTCAGAGCCGCGTGAAGTAGCGGATACCCCAGAAAACCAACAAAGACGGAGTTTGTTACAACTGCATAGTAAAGCCGCAGAACTTTACCATCATATTTTAGTGAATACTAAAATTGGCGAACCCGCATTAAACTATTTATTAGAGCGGGGGTTAACACAAGAACTAATTGAGACCTTTCAAATTGGATTTGCGCCGCAAAAACGTGATTTCTTAAGTCAAGTTTTTAAAAATGAACAACTGGATGAAACGCTTTTTGAGCCTTCTGGGCTGTTTGTCCAAAGAGATAACGGTACGTTTTTGGATCGTTTCTATCAACGAATCATGTTTCCAATTAATGATCCCCAAGGCAATATCATCGCCTTTTCTGGTCGCTTGTTAAAAACAGCTGATTTTCCAGGGGATGAGATGCCTAAATACTTGAATAGTCCTGAAACAACACTTTTTAATAAGCGAGAAACGCTGTTTAACTTTGATAAAGCCAGAAAAGAAATTCGTAAAGAAAATACAGTCTTGCTTTTTGAAGGATTCATGGATGTTATCGCTGCTTGGCAATCAGGCGTAAAAAGCGGGGTGGCTTCAATGGGGACTAGTTTGACCAATGAACAAATTCGGCGTTTGGAACGGGTCGCTAAGGAAGTAGTTATTTGTTACGATGGCGATAATGCCGGTGTTCAAGCCACAAACCGTGCGATTCAATTATTGCAAGAAAACAGTCATTTTGACTTGAGTATTGTCAGCATCCCTGAAAAGCTGGATCCTGATGAATATGTGCGGAAATATGGCGCAGAAGCTTTTCAAAATTTAGCCAATCATGGCCGAGAAACAGTTTTTAGTTTTAAAATGAATTATCATCGGTTAACTAGAAACATGAATAACGAAAAAGAACAATTGGATTATGTGAACGAATTGTTACGGGAGTTAACCAATGTTCAATCTCCCTTGGAACGTGATCGTTATTTAAACCAAATTGCTCAGGAATTTCAACTTTCTGTTCATAGTTTAGAAGAACAATTCAATCAATTGAAGCAAGAGCAACGTTCAGTCCAACGGCAAGAAAGGCAACAATTTTATCAAGATGAAATGATGCCACCACCAATGGAAGAACCTGTTTTTGAAGAGAATCACGTCCAAAACAAGTTACCGTTAACACAAGTTCAAAAAGCAGAACGTTCTTTATTATTTCGTTTAATGAATGAACAAGGAGTACGGCAAACCGTTCAACAATTGCCAGATTTTTCGTTCGCTCATGATGAATACCAAGAATTATATTTCTTGCTAGAAAGTTATGCGACACTGCATCAAAGTTTCGACATTGCCGATTTTATTAATTTCTTGCAAGATAATCAAACCAAACAATTAGCAATTGAAATTGCGTATCAGAATTTATCGGAAGAAAGCTCTGAGCGAGAAGTTGCCGATTTATTACATGTAATTGCCTTATCAAGTATTGCAGAGGCAATTGAGCAGAAAAAGATTCAACAGCAAGAAGCAAAACGAGTGGGCAACCAACAGCTTGAAGCCGAATTAACAATGGAGATTATCCAATTGGCTCGACAGCTTAAAGCTCAACGAACATTTACTTAAGCAATAAATGAATAGAACTAAGCGTTTTGTTCATTTTATTTTGATAAGTCCCAGTGATTTATCAGTTATTTCAAGCGTGAACCGAAAAATGAAGGGGGCCTTCTTTCATGGAAAAAGAAACAAGTAAAAAATATGAAGCTGCAGTGGCAGCATTTATCAAAGAAAACAAGCCTAAAGGAACAGTGGTTTATGATGATTTAGCGAATCAATTAGCCACACCGTATACTTTGGATGCAGAAGCTATGGAAAAATTGATCCAAAAAGTTGAAGATGCTGGTATCAGCGTGGTCGATGAAAATGGAGACCCAAGTGAACATAGCTTGAAAAAAGATGAAAAAGAAGCGGAAAAGGCCCAAGCAGAAGACTTATCTGCGCCAACAGGTGTTAAAATTAATGATCCCGTGCGTATGTACCTAAAAGAAATTGGGCGCGTTCAATTATTAACTGCCGCAGAAGAAGTTGAATTGGCACTTAAAATTGAAGAAGGCGATCAAGAAGCAAAACAACGTTTAGCAGAAGCTAACTTACGTTTGGTTGTTTCAATTGCCAAACGATATGTAGGTCGTGGTATGCAATTCTTGGATTTAATTCAAGAAGGTAATATGGGCTTAATGAAAGCTGTTGAAAAATTTGACTACCGTAAAGGATTCAAATTCTCTACGTATGCTACTTGGTGGATTCGTCAAGCGATTACGCGGGCAATTGCGGACCAAGCTAGAACGATTCGAATTCCTGTTCACATGGTTGAAACAATCAATAAATTGATTCGGATTCAACGCCAACTATTGCAAGATTTAGGTAGAGAACCAACGCCAGAAGAAATTGGTGCGGAAATGGATTTACCAACAGAAAAAGTTCGTGAAATCCTAAAAATCGCACAAGAGCCAGTCTCTTTAGAAACACCAATTGGTGAAGAAGATGATTCACATTTAGGTGATTTCATTGAAGACCAAGATGCTACCAGTCCTGCTGAACATGCAGCTTACGAATTGTTAAAAGAACAACTAGAAGATGTTCTGGATACTTTAACAGACCGTGAAGAAAATGTTTTACGTTTACGTTTTGGTTTAGATGATGGTCGGACACGTACGCTAGAAGAAGTCGGAAAAGTTTTCGGTGTCACTCGCGAACGTATTCGTCAAATTGAAGCAAAAGCGTTAAGAAAACTAAGACATCCTTCTCGTTCAAAACAATTAAAAGACTTTTTAGAATAAACATACCGTTTAGCGGCTCTTTTCGTGCATGCGAGAAGAGCCGCTTTTGATTTTTAAAAAGTCTCTAAATGTCATTGCTAGTTATTGGAAGAAGGCGCAAGTTGTGGTAAATTAGAAGTAATGGAATATTAGCAGAATGTGAGGCGGAAGAATGACAAAAAAATGTCCGAAGTGCGGGAACGAATTCGATGCAGAATTAACGACCTGCCCAACATGTGGCTATTCACTAACTGACACAACAGTTGATAAAGAAGAAGCGGAAACGACTTCAACAAATATAGATTTTGAAACACAGGAAAATGAAGAACACGAAGATCAATTAAATGAGAATATTGAGTGGTCTGAGTTAAAAGATATGAGCTTAGGCCATGTGATGGAACTGTTTGGCGAATCACCAGAAGAAGAAAGTAATGATGACAAAAAAGAAGAGTCGACAGAAGATAACTTAATAGTCTCTGATTCAGAGGATGTTTCTGGTCTAGAAGCATCGCTTCAAGAAGGGGCTAGTGAGGAGACTCATGATTCGGTGGAGGAGTCGATACCAGCGACAGAAGAGACGCCTACTCATTCAACAGAAGAAAAACTAGCAACGGACGAAGCAGTTAATTTAGAGGAAACAACAGAAGAAACAACGGAAGAAACAACTACTGTTGAAGCAGAAACAGCTGAGGTATCTGAGACGGTGAAGTCAGAAGAGGAAACTTTAACAGAGATTTCAGGAACTGAAGTTATCTCTACCACTTCTGAAGAAGAAATTTTTTCACAACCACCGATAGAAGATCAAGATGTAACACCAAACGAAACTTTGCAAGCTTATATTCAAGCGCATCGAGCAGATACAGAAATGTCTGAAAATCCATCAGAAGAAACAGCAGAGACCCAAGAGTTAGAAAACAGCGGTGAGGCAGTATTAACCCAAGCCGAAACACCAACTGAATCCATTTCAGATTCTGAAGAAGGGTTAACAAGTGCAGCGTCGCTAGAAGCACCGAGTGAAGCTGATGCAACCGAGGAAAAAGTTTCAGATTCAGGTGTGATACCACCGATGAATGAAACTGGGAATGCTCAACCAGCGCCTGCTCCGAAGAAACCATCAAAAAAAGTAGTTTTCGTTGCGCTTGCGGTTGTTTTATTAGCTGGAGGTAGTGCTTGGGCGTATCATGATCAAACGCAAAAAGCTGCCGCACAAGAGGCGGCGGCACTAACCAAGAAAACAGATACGCTGAAAGATGAACTAGCAGCCTTTTATACCACGAAGGAGCAAGTTTTTATTAAACCCGATATGGTGACTGTTAGTCCAGAAAAACTCTCAAAACAAGTCGCGGAAATTAAAGATTCAGAAGAGTATTCTCAATTAAATAAACAAATTCAAACATTGAAAGAGAAGCAACAAACCATTCAACAAATCAACCAATTATTTGAGGCGCCGATTGTCAATGGCAATGAGTTGAAACCGGCGATTCTAGCTGCTGATCAACCAATTTCCGTAAAGAAATTAACAGGAAATGATCCATTTGACCAATTGATGAACCAAGCAATCGATCAAGCGAACCAACAATACAACCAATTACAAAAAGCTAAAAAAGCGGTTGAGGTCATTTATAAAGATGGAAAAACTACCAATCAGCTGAATCGAGACACGTATCAAGCTGCTAAGGCAGAAGTAGATAAAGTAACAAGTGATAAGCTGAAAAAAGAACTGGTCAAACAAGTCACGACAGCTGACCAAGCGTTAACCAAGGTTGAAGAAGAACAGAAAAGAATTGCAGAAGAACAAGCTGCCGCAGAGCAAGCAAAACAAGCAGAAGAACAAGCGAAACAAGCTGCTGCCGCGAAAAAAGAGAACGCTAAGAAGGAAGAAACAGCAAAAACAGAAGCGAATGGCTACACGGCGCCGAACAGTGACGGGGTTTACACTAGTCCGCTTTATGCGCCAGATGCTGCCGATATCGCTGATAGTAGCAATCCAGCGTGGACATGGGCACCAGGTGTGAAAGAAAAAGTCTTAGACACAGTGATTGCTCGTGGCTATGTGGTTCCTGGCGGATATTCTTTAGAACCTGCCAAAATTGTGAATGGCGAAGGTTACTACAATCTTTATGCAACAAACAATCAATCAAAATTATTAGAAGGCACTACAGAGAAAAATGTTCACATGTATTTAGTTACAATCAATGCTAAAACAGGTTGGTTCAAAGGGAACGCTTCTCGTAATGCAGGGCAATAAAAGAAAATAGAAACAATCGAACAAAAGCGGAAATCTTTTGTTCGATTGATTTTCCTTGAGGAGTTAATGATAAATGAGAGAATTACTAGCAACAACATTTACCGGCATTGTGGTCGATGAAAATGAACAATTTTATTTTGTTCAAAAAAATGGCATCACATTCCGTTTAAAAAAAGAAGAAGGTACGCATGCCATAGGAGAGGCTGTAGAAGGCTTTGGTTATTTAAATCAAAAACAAGAGCCAGCACTGACAACTACAATTCCTACTGTGCGCATTGGTAGCTATGGCTTTGGTACTGTCACAGGAACGAGACGTGATTTAGGTGTCTTTGTGGATGTTGGCTTACCAGATAAAGATGTAGTTATTTCGTTGGATGAATTACCAACTATGCGGGAACTTTGGCCTAAAAAAGAAGACCGAGTAATGGTTACTTTAAAAGTGGACAGTAAAGACCGCATTTGGGGCGAATTAGCAGATGAAAAAGTCTTTAAAGCAATGGCAAAACGCGGGAATGCTGAAATGCAAAACAAAAACTTAACTGGGCATGTGTATCGTCTGAAACTTGCAGGAACGTATATTTTAACTGATGATTTATACATTGGATTTATCCATCCTTCTGAACGATTCCAGGAACCACGTTTAGGTGAAAAAGTAGTGGGACGTGTGATTGGCGTGCGGCCGGACGGCGTATTGAATCTTTCATTAAAACCAAGAAGTCATGAAGTAATCAGCGATGATGCGTTAATGATTCTAACTTTCTTAGAAAGAGCAAACGATCACCAAATTCCTTTCACCGATAAATCAAGTCCTGATGAAATTAAACAAACCTTTGGCATTAGTAAAGCTCAATTTAAACGCGCCTTAGGCCATTTAATGAAACAAAAATTAATTAAACAAGAAGATGGTAAAACAATTCTAATTGGCTCGTTGGAACAATCAAAAGAAAAAAATTAAGGTAGCTAATTGAGAATATCTTGCAAATTACAGTTATTTCTTTTATAATTATTTTAATTTGATTGATAAATTAGGTTTCTTAATTTGTAATCATTCTAAACAAGGAGCTGTAATAATGGATTCGACTGCTGCTTTAAAAAAGACAAAAAAACAATTACATGAATCAGGCTTTAAATTAACACCACAACGGGAAGCAACCGTACTTGTATTATTGGAAAATGAAAAAGATCATTTATCAGCAGAAGAAATTTACTTCTTGGTAAAACAAAAAAGTCCGGAAATTGGTCTAGCAACAGTCTATCGAACGCTAGAAATTTTAACAGACTTAAAAGTCGTTGATAAAGTGAGCTTTAACGATGGTTTAGCTCGCTATGATTTAAGAAAAGAAGGCGCCAAACACTTTCACCACCATTTGTTATGCTTAGAATGTGGCACAATTGAGGAAGTGGAAGAAGACTTGCTTGGTGAAGTAGAGCAAATTGTTGAAAGTCGGTATCATTTTTTAGTCAAAGATCATCGCTTAACTTTTCATGGTATTTGTCAAAGTTGTCAAAGTAAACATTAAAAAAACTGCCTTGCATTAATTTATGCAAGGCAGTTTTTTATTTATTGGCATTATAAATTAGCGAATTTTTCCAATAAGCGAATCATTTGGCAAGTAAAACCA
>OGSN01000418.1_pt1 | contig 10656 bp, 7 predicted proteins | sample 1573891 | NCBI WGS metagenome assembly OGSN01 (sample SAMN03295857, study PRJEB24534) | human gut metagenome | isolation source: fecal sample 7 from infant 8 | host: Homo sapiens | place: USA: Pittsburgh, PA | collected 2014-07 | reverse complement strand
TTTTCTTTTAAATAGTCTTTCGCCACTATGCTAGGATCTTGCCCTTCCACATTGACTTGATAATTCATTTCACTCATTTCTTCTTCGCTAATTTTTCCTGCCAATTTATTCAATATTTCTGCTAATTCTGGATATTTTTCCAACGTTGCTGTTTTAATAAGTGGTGCTCCTTGATAAGGCGGAAATAGCGCTTGATCATCTTCTAACGTTACTAAATCGTATTGTCTCAATTCACTATCCGTTGAATAGGCATCAATCACATTTACCTCACCATTATTAATCGCTTGATAGCGTAACGCCGGTTCCATCGATTGGACATTCAGATTTAAATGATATTTTTCTTGTAATCCCTTATAACCATCTTGCCGATCAATAAATTCTAACGTAAAACCTGCTTTCAACTGATTGCTAATTTTCTGTAAATCACTAATCGTTTTTAATTGATGCGCTTTTGCAAATGAGCGCTTAACTGCGACGGCATACGTATTTTCATAGCGCATCGGTTTCAACAAAGTAAGGTTTTCTTGTTTTTTCAAGCCAGCGCGTGCCGCTTCATAGACTACTTGAGGTTGATTGTCTAGCTGAGGAGGATTTTTTAAAAAGGTTTCGATCACTGTTCCTGTAAATTCCGGATAAAGATCGATTTCATCTGATTTCAAGGCATTATATAAAAAAGTAGTCTTGCCAAAGTTTGGCTTTAACGTCACCTGAATGTCGCTATTTTCTTCAATTAAGGCTTTATACATATTAATAATAATATCTGGTTCCGCTCCTAATTTGCCAGCAATTGTCAGCTGCTTTTCCTTTGAAGAAGTTTGTTGATTCCAGAAAAATGAACCACCTAACAAAAGGCCTAAAATAGTACCGCCAATGATTAGTCGCCGCCCATTCGCTTTTTCCAACCAATGAATTCCATAATTAAATAAGACTGCTAGTGCAGCCGATGAAAGGGCTCCAATAAAAATCAACGATAAATTATTTCGATCAATTCCTAATAAAATGAAGGTCCCTAAACCACCTGCTCCAATTAACGCCGCCAACGTGGCCGTACCAATAATTAAAACGGTAGCCGTTCGAATCCCAGAAATAATAAATGGTAACGCCATTTGCAACTCAAACTTAAACAGTTTTTCTTTTTTACTCATCCCAAATGCTTCTGCAGCTTCTTCTAACGAAGGATCAATTTCCGTCAAACCAGTATAGGTGTTTTGTAAAATTGGGAATAAGGCATAAATCACTAGCGCAACAATTGCCGGTGGTCGACCAATACCAATTAACGGAATCAGTAAGCCTAGCAAGGCTAAAGAAGGGATGGTTTGGAAAATCCCAGTCACTTGTAACAGACTTTCCGCTAACTTACGATGACTTGTTAAATAAATGGCTAAAGGAATTGCAATCAACGCAGCGAATAATAACGAGATAAAGGACAATTGCATATGCTCGATTAACGCTTGCAGATATTCTTCTTTTCGAGCGAAAAAAGTTTCAATCAGTGCTTGCATCTACTGTCCCTCGCTTTCCAACAGCTGTTCCATAAAACGAGTAATCGTTTTTGAGGTGATACACCCTAAAACTTGTTGTTTTTCTACTAAATTTGCTTTCTCTTGTGCATTAATGAGTTGGACAATCTCTTTTAAATTGGTTTCCATGAAAACAGTTGGCACTGGCTCAATCGTCTCATCTGCGGCTTCTAAAAATGCAGTCAAGTCAGCGCCACAATAGTTCGCTAGTTCTGGCGAAGATTGTTTGAAAAATTGACCGACAAAATTATTTTTCGGATGTTTTTGAATGGCTTCTGGCGTATCGACTTGAATAATTTTGCCAGCGTCCATAATACAGATGCGCTCTCCTAACAGTAAAGCTTCATTCATATCATGGGTCACAAAAACAATGGTACTCGCTAATTCCTGATGAAGTTCTTTCACCAAACGTTGAAGATGATGTCTTGAAATCGGATCTAGCGCGCTAAAAGGTTCATCCATTAAAATCACTTCTGGTTCAGCTGCAATGGCGCGTAAAATTCCAATACGTTGTTGCTCGCCTCCTGAAAGCGCTGCTGGCTTACGATGCAGATATTCCTCAGGATTCAGCTGAACTTTTTTCAATAGTTCAATGGTTCGCTCTCTGCGTTGCTCTTTGGGCCATTTTTTCATTTCAGGAATCAACTCAATATTTTCCGCCACGGTTAAGTTAGGAAATAAGGCAATTTGCTGAAGAACATAGCCAATTTTTAGTCGTAATTCACGTAAAGGATAATTGGTTACCGCTTGTTCATTGAGAGCCACTTCACCTGTCGTTGGCTCAATGAGCCGATTAATCATTTTCAAAGTCGTCGTTTTTCCACTACCACTCGGCCCTACTAATACAAAAAATTCGCCTTGTTGGATTGTTAAATTCACATCGGACAAAACAGCATTTTCTTGATATACTTTTGAAACATTTTGAAATTTTATCATTTATTTTCACCGCATCTTTCACTTCTTAATAAACAAAATCTTTGGAGGATCGTCACTCTTTCAGTATAATTTAAGACTAACATCCTGCCTAATTTTTTGTTTTAAGCGCAAGTATGTGGGGCTCATTTAACGGCTGCCGGTTCGTATCTACAATTATCTACTCAATGAATGGAAAAATTGTCCTCTTCTGCCTTAAACAAAAGTGAACTGTTTTCTACTAAAAGGAGTGATCGTTATGGAAAACGACAAGCGAATTTATAAATGGGACAACGTGAAACTTTTTTTAATTTTCTTAGTGATTTTTGGGCATATTTTAGATCGTGAAGCTTCTCCTTCACGACTCATGGAAACGATCAACTTTTGGATCTATTCATTCCATATGCCAGCCTTTATTTTTGTCTCTGGACTCTTTAGTAAACATGCAATTAAACAACGAAAATATCTACGCTTACTTTCCTTTGTTTGGCTTTATCTCTTAGCGAAGTTGTTGATTACGCTTGCTAATTTCGCCTTTGCAAATAAAATGAATTTTGATTTACTGAACGAAACAGGCGTTCCTTGGTACTTACTTTCCTTAGCAAGTTTCTACTTAATTACCATCTTTCTTCAGCGCGTTCAGCCGAAAATCATGTTGCCAATCATCATTGTTATCGGCTGCGCCTCAGGCTATTTACCTGTGGAAGGTTTCTTGTCTTTAGGACGGACTCTGGGCTTCTTCCCTTTCTTTTATTGTGACTACTTAATGGATATTCAAAAGCTACAAACCTTTTTAGATCATCGCAAAGTCAAATGGGCAGCGATAGGCGTAATTTTAAGCTCCTTTTTATTTGTAAATAGTCAATGGTCATTGGCAACGAAATTTTGGGGCTTCTTAACTGGTTGGGCTTCCTACGCTGAAATTAGTCCGGCCTTTGAATACAGTAGTTTCATTCAGCTGTTCTTTTACGTTGCTGCAGCATTGGTGTCTCTTTCTTGGTTTGCATTATTGCCGAAACGAAAGTTACCTTTAAGCGCCCTCGGAAAAGATACCCTCTACCCTTATCTCTTGCATATGCCCTTAATTATTCTGTTGGAAAGTGGTTTGCAATTAGACACACTCTTTAAAGAATGGTTTACTTTCCGAATCCTGGCACTTTTCTTCTTAGCCCTCTTCATTTTAGCTATTACGAATATGCCTGTGGTGAAACGGGGAGCGGATTATCTTTTTAATCCACAATCAATAATGATTCCCAAGAAAATATACAAATAAAGAGCATAGGAAATTAATCCGCTTTCTATGTTTCATGAATCTCATTAAGCATCTTTAACCACATTGAAAGTTCTATCTTTCAATGTGGTTAACTTGACTTTAATTGGGGCCTCAGTTTTACTTTTTTGTATCATCAAATAGTACAACAAAAGCATGAAATATTAATAAAACAGGGAGTGTCATTTTCAATAAATTGGGGATTAATTCTTGATTTATAGATAATCGTATTCTCTATTCGTAAAGTAATAAATAACGTGACTCTAAAATTAAATAATTTCGTAATCGCATCACTTGCTTTAGCAAAGCTTCAATTTATTACTTATATTTTTTATATAATAACCATATTTATACATATTAACGATATTTTTACATCAATCAAATCGTATCTGCGAAAACTAAACAACATGACTCTAAAACATATGTAAATCATAATGAGCATTTACATTGGTTTTGGTACCATTCTAAACAACATGACTCTAAAACCAAGCGATGGAGCAGGTTGGTCTGCTATGAGTTTTGGTACCATTCTAAACAACATGACTCTAAAACCTATAATGCCTGTGAGTAGCGTGTGTGTGCGTTTTGGTACCATTCTAAACAACATGACTCTAAAACCCCGTCTGTAATACACGTAACAACAAGCCAGTTTTGGTACCATTCTAAACAACATGACTCTAAAACAACTTCTTTCCCGCAAAACGGACAATAGTTGTTTTGGTACCATTCTAAACAACATGACTCTAAAACATACGTGCGTTCTCAATTACAATGTTGTCAGTTTTGGTACCATTCTAAACAACATGACTCTAAAACTCATTTACTAACATATCGTTATATGCTTCTGTTTTGGTACCATTCTAAACAACATGACTCTAAAACCTCGGAGAATTATTTTTTTCCAAAGTTCCGTACTCGCATCACTTATCCATAGCTAGATTTCAGTTTAGAATGAACCACTAATCAGTAACAATTTAAGCTTTTTCATAACTCAAATAAAAGTTTTCGTCCAAAATATATTGGAATCTGTTCTGGACCACCCTTTGTTCTAAAAACAGGACATCCACATTATTTAAAGAGATATATTCTACCACTTGTTGCACTTCATCCTCTGTCAAATACGTACACGCATTAATAAAAATCAATAATTTTTTCTTTGATAAATAACGATGTACTTGTGTAATTTCCATAACTTTTTCAAAAATCGTATCACTCGTTGTTTCGATTTTGATTCCAAGAGCTTTGAAAAGTTCCTGCACAGTGATGCCATCTTCTTCCAAATCCATTTCATGTTCCAACAATTCATAGCCAATTAATTGACTAATTGTTCCAGTTAACTTCTCAATCATTGATTTGACTTCTGGTTTATCATTTAATTGTGCTTCTAAATCCCCATAGATTAATTTCAGCGTGGCAGCCGAATTAACGTCATAGCCTAAAATATCCGTAACAACAAATAATTCCGTTGGTTTCAGCCCTTTTTGTTGCGCATCAAATAGTTTTAACTCATTTTCCCCATCATATTGATAAATTAACTTCACTAGATGGGCAAAGGTTTGAACGTCTTTAATCGTTAAAAAGGTGGCTTTTTCAATTTCAATGGGTTCTTCCAATAAAGAAAAATTAACTCTCATCTATTCTTCTCCTAAAAAGACAATCCGTTCATCTGAATTAGCAACTCGATTGTCTTGTTCTCCATGCAAATAAATCATTCGAGAAAATTGTTTTTCTGTTACATTTAATAGTGTAATTAGTCCTCTTTGCGGATTATTCTGCTTTAAGCGAGCCAACATTGCTTTATTAGCAGTATCATTCAACAAAATTTTGCTGTAAACCGAAAATTGATGCATAATAAATCCTTCATTAATCAAAAATTTCCGGAACTTCCGATACGCTTTCCGGTCACTGGCTGTGTCCGTTGGCATATCAAACATTAATAATAGACGCATATATCGATAACTCATATCCCAAACTCTGGAACTCCTTCCTCCTCTTGATTCAGAACTTTTACTACATGTTTTGTATAATCGGTAGCAATATTGGTTAAAAACATTTGTTTTTTCTTGTACATATACGTATTCATAAACAAAGCAAATAACTTACGTTTCATTATCGGAAATGCTTCTTTTCTATTCTCATAAATGATTTGATCTACCAATGGACGAAAAGGCTCCATAAGATCACTTGCTAAGTTAAAGTCATTAAATTGGTTGGCATGTTTTAGTCCTAGTTGTGTAAAACAACCTGTCTGGACTAACTCTCGAGCAAAAATACTTAATAACAACGTATAACCATAATTTAAACCAGCATTAATGTCATTTTCTTGTTCACGTGTAAAATCATTGCCGAAGAGAGTATTAAAATAACTTCGAGCTGCATGACCTTCTCGATTGGCTGGATCAAACAGACGTAATTCAGCGCGCATAGCTAACAAAGCAGCAGCCTTTTGACCATAGTCTCGTTGCGCTAAGTGTAAACTCTGATTGGTGATTTTTTGTGCAATGATCGCTGTCCAAACTTGACCTTTTCGTTCTTCCGTCCAAGCCAACTGGCGTGTCAATTGCAAGCTACTATCATGCCGTCCATAAAAGGGCAAAATTTTACCAATTGGCAAACGCTTATCATCGCAAAATAACACTAATATTTTTTCATCAATTAATCGTTTTAATAGCATCGTGGTTAACGAAATGTCCGTTGTTTCCAACAACAAAACATCAATCTCAGACAAATGAATTAATTCTTGGTGATCAATTGCTTTAAAAACAAGATGATTGTTTTTATAGGATAATTTTGAATGCTTGTTAACCACTACCGTTCGCCAGCCCATCTAGTCGACAACCTTTCTGCGTGTTTCATACAGTCCCGTAGTCGATTGGTAAATGATAGTGGCATCAAAAATTTCTTTGATTGACGTGTAGCGTGCTCGCTCAATGTCTTTTTGGAAAAATTTAAACGTACTTGGTGCGCCCATCGCATTAAACTGCATAAGTTGGATAAAGGATGCCGCAATCTCTTTCACATCTGCTGTTTGATTTGCTTCAAAAAGTTTCACAATTTGCTGGACTTTTGACTTGGCTAATGTATGCACTTCAGCAAAGTCAACCACTCTCTCTAAAATCTCTTGAAATTCTGGTTGATGTTGTTCTACATAAGCCAAACTTTCTGATTGATTTGGTAACAAACATTGTTTCGCATGGTACAGTAATGTAAGTAAATGTTCAGGTAAAACCATCTGGTTCCCTTTTTGTGCTTCTTTAGCGCTGGCTAATAAGCGCCGGCGTCCCTCTGGAAATTCATACAGTGTATACTTAGGCAATTTCATTAATACACGAGGCCGTAGGAAGCCTTTCTCCTCTAAAAAAAGAATAGGATTTTGTTCAAACCTTGTTTTTTCCATAATCGTAATGCCCAGTATCTCCTGTTTAATAAGAGGTTTTTTACCTTTTTCATGCGTGAATAGCACTGTATAAGCAACTATAGGACTATCAAAACCGCCATATTTTTGGGGATCCAAACCATTTTTGACAGGAATCAATTTATTCGATGGTCCTTTGGGTTTAATCGACTCTTTTGAAAAACCGCCTTTTTGCACTTCTACTTTTTTGACAATATTCATTTGATGGTAATTTAATTCTTTTTTGATAGTTTTTAAATAACTGTTACTCCAAAGAATTTCGCCATCCTTCGTGAACCGTGGTTCATCTTCCGTGAAAAAGCGCAGCAAATTTGTATAAATTATAGCCTTCGCCGTGGCTTTATTTTCTTTAAAGGTCTGGAACTTAGGATATTCTCCGTAAACAAATTCTGGTGCTAAATTAGGATAAACTTTTAATAACGTGGTTGCGACCACACAGTTTAAATAAGCATCTTGTCCATGGTGATAATCATTCACTTCACGAACTTTATACAAGCCAAAAATCGAACGAAATTGGCTCGTTAAACTAGCTTTCAAGGTGATGATTTGGACTTTTTTCTCTTTTGAATTAGCATTGTAGCGTTGATCTAAGATCCCTGCAACATTTTTGGTAATTTGACGAGTTTCTACTAATTGTCGTTGGATAAAATGCGCTTTGTCTTCGAGAGTCAAGCCACCTTGCTCCCCCTTGGTCAGACGTTGGAATTTCCGTTGACTAATTAAGCCAGCAGCATATAATTTCTCCCAATAAGCTTTCATATCCTTAACAACTTCCTTGCTAGGTACATCATCGGATTTCCCTCGATTTTCAGTAGAGCCCACTAAAACTAGGTTATCCAATGAATCGTCTTTCATAAAGCTTTGTGGGATAATATGATCAATATCATAGTGAGATAAACGATGAAGCGATAATTCATCTCCCGTGTACATATCTTTACCATTTTGCATATAGTAAAGGAAAAGACGGGTATCTCGTAACTGTTCATTAGTCGTTGGTTGTTCTTTTAATAAATTGCTGCCGATTTCGGCCATTGCTTTTTCAACTATTTTCAAGCGTTGGATGGATCTTCTCTTGCCAGTGCTAGTCGTTTGATTTTCACGTGCCATTTCGACAACAATCCGCTTGGGCGCATAACCCATAATCGCGACTAGTTCATCGACAATTTTTAAACTTTGATAAATTCCTTTTTTTATTGCTGGACTACCAGCTAATTCATTGACAGTTTCACTTAATGTTTCTTCATGTTCACTGGACTGTGCTTTTTGAATAGCATTTTTAAAAGATAATTGTGAATCATTAATCAGTTGCATAAAATTGCGATTATAGTGTTTTGAGACCCCGTCATCTTTAATTAAATAGCCCAAAATTGTTTTACCCGATTCTTTATCGTAGATACCATTGATTAATTTCTTCGACAATCTTCCCCAGCCAGTGTAGTGCTTGCGTTCTAATTTTTTTAGTACTTCTGCTGAGAACTGCCCTTTGAATGTGGAAAGTTGCGTCCGAATTCGTTGCCGATCTTCAAAAATAGTTAAAATTTTTATGATATCTTCCAATTTTTCGGCATTATCTGGGTGGTCTAATTCTGCTCTTGTCAAACCACATTTCAGTAAATCCTGATACGTGCTAAAACTAGCATTAAATTGGTCTTCTTCAAGTCCACTAAGCGTGACAATCTCCGTATTATATTCGTTTCGATAGAATTGAATTATATCCTTTTTCTTAACTTTTCGACGCGTCTTAAACAGATAATCAAAGATTTTTTCTTTTTCCTTACCTGAAAAATTGGCTTTGATTCCTCGATCATCCGTATAAGAAATCTTGGTCAATTCATTAAATACCATAAACTTTTCATATAACAAACTATGTTTCGGTAAAACTTTTTCAGAAGGTAAATACGTATCAAAATTGGTCATTCGTTCAATAAAGGCTGTCGCTGATTGGTCCAAATCAACGGTTTCTTGAAGGTTCCAAGGACGAATTGGTTCCTCACTTTGACGTTTTAACCAAGCGAAGGTACTTGCATCTCCTTTTGATAATGGTCCGACATAATAAGGAATTCGAAATGTAACCAGTTGTTCAATTTTTTCTTGATTTTCTTTTAAAAATGGATAATAGGCCGCTTGACGATGAATGATTGCTTGTAACTCAGCCAAATGAATTTGATGAGGAATCACCCCATTATCAAAGGTCCGTTGCTTTCTTAAAAAGTTTTCTTGAGCAATTTTTTCTAAAAAATATTCTGCTCCAGCAATATCTTGAATGATTTTCTTAACATACTGGTAAAATTTAAGCTGTGAAACCTTACCTGCGTGTGCAATGTAGCCTGCATAGCCGTCTTTCTGTTCATTTTTAAAGAGATTATCATATTCGTCTGGACAATTTTCACGAATAAATCGTTTGAATTTTTTTAAATCTTCTTGGTGTTCTGTAAAACGGACAATCATGCTAGAAGATAATTTCGCGTGACTTTTTTTATCCGAATCTGCTAAAATCGTTGATAATTCAACTGCATCGTACACATTTTTAGCAGCTAAAAACACGTCACTATATTCATCCCCAACCTTTGCTAAAATGCCTTCTAAATCTTCTTCATAGCTTTCACTAGCGTAGGTTATTTTGGCTTCTTCTTCCAAACCAAAAACTTTTTTAAAGTCAGCTTTATTCCCTACCATTAGCTTTAAGAACTGACCAAATAAGCCATTAGCTTTTTCTTGAGGAAATTGTTGTAAGACTTTTTCAGATTTTTTAGTCTTAGAAGCTTTTTCAGTCAACTCTTCCTCAATCAAGACAGATTCAGGTAATGGCGCACTAACTAAGCGACTCTCTCCATTCACAAAGGTTTGGTTATAAATGATCATAAATTGTTGAAATTGTTCTTTAACAGAAATATTTTCTGTACTTAATTTTCCTTCAATTAAAAAATGTCCACGATATTTGACAATATGTGCCAACGCCAAATAAATTAGTCGTAAATCTGCTTGCTCAGATGAATCTGCTAATTTTTTGCGTAAATGGTAGATTGTCGGATACGTTTCATGGTAAGCTACTTCATCTTCCAACTTAGCAAAAATCGGATGTCTGTGCCACTTCTTATCTTCAGGCACTAAAAAACTCTCTTGTAAACGAGCAAAAAAGTTTTCATCCAAATCTGTCATCGCTTCTTCAAAAAAAGCTTGTAAGTAGCGTAAACGATTCCGTCGACGACTAATTCTTCGTCGTGCTGTTCTTTTTAATCGGCGATCTTCGGCTGTATGCCCTTCTTCAAATAAACGCACACCCCAAAAATTTTTCTTGATTTTCTTTTTTTCAGTGTTTCCATAAATAGGCATTTTTTTCTTCACCAACTGATAGTCTTCTGTCATAACTGCCCAGCCGACAGAATTAGTCCCTATATCCAGACCAATAACGTAGTCTTTCTTCATTTTATTTCCACTCCTTTTTTTAAATTACTACTTGAATGATTTTTATTCTATGCTATAATTTAGTTAAGTTCTTTTGGGACTATTCTAAACAACATAGCAAGTTAAAATAAGGT
>OGSN01000416.1_pt1 | contig 10752 bp, 10 predicted proteins | sample 1573891 | NCBI WGS metagenome assembly OGSN01 (sample SAMN03295857, study PRJEB24534) | human gut metagenome | isolation source: fecal sample 7 from infant 8 | host: Homo sapiens | place: USA: Pittsburgh, PA | collected 2014-07 | reverse complement strand
GCGCTAAAACAATTACCAAATGAACGATTAATTTATTTAGGAGATACAGCCCGTTGCCCATATGGTCCACGACCAGCCGAACAAGTCGTTCAGTTTACTTGGGAAATGGCCGATTTTTTATTGAAAAAACGAATAAAAATGCTAGTAATCGCATGTAATACCGCGACGGCTGTCGCATTAGAAGAAATTAAAGCTGCCTTGCCAATTCCAGTTGTCGGTGTTATTTTACCTGGCGCACGAGCAGCCGTTAAAGTCACAAAAAATAACAAAATTGGTGTCATAGGTACCTTAGGGACAATCAAAAGTGCTTCCTATGAAATCGCCATTAAAAGTAAGGCACCAGCAATTGAGGTGACTAGTTTAGCTTGCCCTAAATTTGTCCCCATTGTTGAAAGTAATCAATATCGTTCTTCCGTAGCAAAAAAAATTGTGGCAGAAACACTTCAAGCACTACAATTAAAAGGACTTGATACGTTGATTTTAGGTTGTACCCATTACCCGTTGTTACGTCCGGTGATTCAAAATGTGATGGGGAGTCATGTGACATTAATTGACTCAGGAGCCGAAACAGTTGGCGAAGTCAGCATGCTTCTCGATTATTTTGACATTGCCCACACGCCTGAAGCGCCTACACAGCCCCATGAATTTTATACAACTGGTTCTGCAAAAATGTTTGAAGAGATTGCAAGCAGTTGGCTTGGTATAGAGAACTTAAAAGCACAACAGATTCACTTAGGAGGAAACGAAAATGATTAGACATGATAGTCGTGCACCAAAAGAATTGCGAAAGATCACTATTGAAACCAATGTTTTTAAACATCCAGAAGGTTCGGTGGTTATTTCGTTTGGCGATACCAAAGTAATTTGCTCAGCCACTGTCGAAGAAAAGGTTCCCCCATTTTTACGAGGCGCGGGAACAGGTTGGGTAGCAGCTGAATATAGCATGCTCCCTCGCGCGACGAACACAAGAAATATTCGGGAAAGTGCGAAAGGAAAATTAACAGGGCGAACAATGGAGATTCAACGTTTGATTGGGCGGTCATTGCGAGCTGTTGTTGACTTAGAAAAGTTAGGGGAACGGAGCATTGTTGTCGATTGTGATGTGATTCAAGCAGATGGGGGAACCCGTACTGCTAGTATTACAGGCGCTTTTGTTGCTCTACGCTTAGCAGTTAATCATTTATTGATGACTGGTGCGCTAGCGGAAGACCCAATTAAAGAGCATTTAGCTGCTGTCAGCGTGGGTATTTTACCCGATGGTTATTGTGTGCTGGACTTAGATTACGCAGAGGACTCGAATGCTGCAGTGGATATGAACATCGTGATGACCGAGTCTGGTGAATTTGTGGAAATTCAAGGAACGGGTGAAGAAGCTACCTTCTCAGGAGATGAGTTAAATGCCATGCTCTTTTATGGAAAAACAGGGATCGAGGAATTAATTGCGTATCAGAAAGAAGCGCTTTATGCTTTAGCCTCTGAAGAAGTCCCTTCGCAAGATTCAGAAGAGAAAGTGATTGTCATTGCAACTAGAAATCCTGGTAAAGCGAAAGAGTTTAGTTCAATTTTTGGTGAAAAAGGATATACAGTTAAGACGTTATTAGATTATCCGAATTTGCCAGATGTAGAAGAAACTGGTCGAACATTTGAAGAAAATGCTCGTCTAAAAGCTGAAACAATTGCAGAAATTTTACAGAAACCAGTATTAGCAGATGATTCGGGATTAATTGTTGATGCGTTAGGGGGAATGCCAGGAATCTATTCTGCTCGTTTTGCTGGTGAACCAACTAATGATGCTTCAAATAATGCGAAACTATTGCACGAGTTAACGGGCGTGCCAAAAGAAAAAAGACAAGCGCGTTTCCATTGTACATTGGTTTTTGCTGAACCAAAGAAAGAAAGTCTGGTGGTCGAAGCTGAATGGCCAGGAGAAGTCGGCACGATTCCTCGTGGTGAAGGAGGCTTTGGGTACGATTCACTTTTCTATGTCCCAGAGCTTGGTAAGACGGCAGCTGAATTGTCTGGAGAAGAGAAAAATAAAGTTAGTCATCGTGGACAAGCAGTGGCAAAATTAAAAGAACAATGGGAAGAATGGCTAAAAAAATAGGAGTTGAAACGTATGAAAATCTTGGTAGTAAGCGATAATCATGGCGACCGTGACTGTTTAGTTGACTTAGTGAATCATTATGAAGGACAAGTCGATGCACTCTTTCACTGTGGTGATTCTGAATTAGAACCGACAGATGAACTTTGGCAGAAATTAATTGTAGTCCAAGGAAATTGTGATTTTTATGATGAATTTCCCAAAACTGTGACTAAAAAAGTGGGGGATCAAGTTATTTATATGACACATGGTCATTTGGCCAATGTTAGAATGGGGCTCACGACACTTGCTTTACAAGCGGAAGAAGCAGGAGCGACAATTGCCTTATTTGGTCACACTCATGTACTGGGCGCAGAGCGACACAATAACATTCTCTTTGTTAATCCGGGAAGTATTCGTTTACCTCGTGGACCAGTTCAAGAGAAAACATATGCCATAATTGAAAGTACACCTGAACAATATCTCGTTCAGTACTATAACAAAGAGCACCAACCATTGGAACGATTAAAGGCAACGTTTACGAAGTAAGTGAATGTTAAGAAATAAGTGCTACTTTTTTATTTATCAGATTTTGAGTGTAGGACAAAAATCTCTTTTTGATTTTTGTCCTACGCTCTTTTTTTAGTCGACTTGGATAACCTTTAAGCCGGTCTTACGAAGTTCTGTAATTAAAGTTGATGAGCAATGTTTGTCTGTAATCAAACAATCAAAAGCGGTAATATCAGCAATTTTAAATTTAGATGTCAAGCCGATTTTTCGATGGTCCGCGACCAGAATTTTTACTTTTGTTGTTTGTTTTATCATAAGCTCATTAATTTTTGCTTCATTGAAAATTTTTGTAGTGACGCCATGTTCTAAACTGACCCCGCTACAGCCAATTACGTAAACATCGGCATGCGTTGCGGTGATTGTGTTAATGGCAATATCTCCTACCAGAACTTCTTTGGGAAAACGTAATTCGCCTCCGGTCAAAATATAATTGTATTGAGAAACATGAGGCTTGGTGGCAATTTTTAAATTATTCGTTACGATGGTCAGATGGTCGGCCTTTAAATAATGGAGAATATTCAAAGCAGTGGAACTTGAATTGATGAAAACGGTATCATAATCACTTAGATAGCTACAAGCAACACGAGCAATGGCTTGTTTTAATAACTCCGGTCCTGATTGATCAAAGTCTTTCTGATTTTGGTCGTTGTAAATACAATACCCATATTTTCGAATGATGTCATTCTTAGTTTCTAAGACATTTAAATCACGACGAATTGTGCTTAAGGAAACATTTAAAACATCTGCTAATTTATAGGTAGTCATTTGTTTGTTTTTTTGCAGCAGCGCGAGAATGTTTTGTTGCCTTTTTTCAATGGTTTCTAATGAACTTTTCAAGTAATACAACCTCCTTTAGTTATTTTTTTGGACACGGTCCCCCATGAAATAGTATAACTCATAGGAAAACAAAACACGTAAAAGAATCATTAAAAGTGCAAACAATCATATAAAAGGGTTTTCATTGTGATTTTTTGCGGCTATGATTTTCTTATAAAGCATAACACAATCATTTGAGAAGAGGAGTGGTAGCATGAGCAAATCGATTCATGAAATTACAAAAGAAAGTTGGTTGAAGGCGACATTTCCAGAATGGGGCACTTATTTAAACGAAGAAATTAATCAGACAAATGTGCTTCAAGGAACGGTTGCACTCTGGTGGCTTGGTTGTACAGGCATTTGGCTGAAAACGCATGAGAACACGAATATTTTATGTGATTTATGGTGTGGAACAGGAAAACAAACGCACGGGAACGGCTTAATGAAAAATGGCCATCAAATGATGCGCATGAGTGGTTGCCAAAAAATGCAACCTAATTTAAGAACACAACCTTTTGTGATTGATCCTTTTGAAATAAAAGAGGTAGATGCTTTAGTTGTCACACATATTCATTCAGACCATTTGGATATTCACACAGCTGCTGCTGTTCATCAAAATTGTCCTAAGGCTCTATTTATTGGTCCAAAAGAAGTAGTGAAAACATGGCAGCGTTGGGGTGTTCCGTCAGAAAAAACACGGGTTATAGAGCCTGGTCAAGAAATAAAAGTGAATGATGTGAACGTATTGGCCTTGGAAGCTTTTGATCGAACCGCGCTAATTACTTCTGATGATCCTGAAAATACATTTAAAGGTAAAATGCCTCAGGACATGAATGAACTAGCTGTCAATTATCTATTTGAAACCTCAGGTGGTACGGTATATCACGCCGGAGACTCTCATTATTCTAACTTGTTTGCGAAACATGGTAATCAATATGCAATTGATGTTTGCTTAGGAGCATATGGCGAAAATCCTCGCGGTATCACAGATAAAATAACTTCTGTTGATATGTTGAGAATGGCAGAATCTTTAAATGCGAAAGTAGTCATTCCTGTTCATTATGATATTTGGTCTAATTTTATGGCGGATCCAAAAGAAATCATGGAAATTTGGAAATTTAAAAAAAAACGTTTACATTATCAATTTAAACCATATATTTGGCAAGTGGGTGGCAAATTTGTTTATCCAGATGACAAAGACAACTTAGAATTTAACTTTGATCGTGGCTTTGATGATGTTTTTGTTAAAGAAAATGATACACCATTTCCTTCATTCTTGTAAGAAAGGCTGGATGTACAATGTTAACTTATTTTTGGGAGCAAGAGCTTATTCATTACCCTGATAAAGAACCGGTTAGTTGGCAAGAGGCGATTCAGGAAAGTTGTTTGATTTTACTCCAAAAACACATCATCGATCAGAGTTACGTCGATGAGATTATCCAGTGTGTCGAAACGTTTGGACCTTATATCATCATTGCTCCTGAAGTAGCCATGCCACATTCATCAGAGGAAAGCGCAGGCGTTTTTGGAACGGCCATTTCTTTTACAAAATTTAAGCAAGCAGTCACTTTTGCTGGCGATCAAGAAGCAAAAACAGCAACATTATTTTTTACATTGGCAGCCCAAAATCCCGCCGAACATCTTGAAAATATTCAGCAATTGATGGATTTATTGATGACGGATGGCGTGATTGCTGACTTGTTAGAAACAAATACGCCAATGGATTTTAAAGAAGTTATGGAGAAATATCAATTATAGGGGGAAAAATCAATGGGGGAGTTCTTGTTAAATAGTTGGACTTATTTTGCTACGAACGTTTTAACACAGCCAGCATATTTGATTGGTTTCATCGTGTTATTAGGTTATCTCTTGTTACGGAGGCCCTTTTATGAATGTTTAGCAGGTTTTCTGAAAGCGACAGTTGGTTATTTTATTTTGAGTGTTGGTTCTGGTGGTTTGGTTAATAATTTTCGCCCTATTCTAGTAGGCTTGAAAGAGCGATTTAATTTACAGGCAATGGTTACCGATCCATATTTCGGGCAAAATGCAGTCGATGCTGGATTGATGAAAACCTTTGGACGAACCTTTGGTGATGTGATGATTTTGTTATTGATCGCATTTATTATGAATATTTTGTTGGTTCGTTTTCAAAAATATACAAAATTGAGAGCCGTTTTTACAACAGGGAATGTTCAGATTCAACAAGCAGCTACCGCTTTCTGGATTTTACTCTTTTGTTTTCCTAACTTAGGTAGAATCGAAGTACTAATTTTTATGGGCTTAATTCTTGGGTGTTATTGGGCAGTTGCTTCAAATTTAACGGTAGGGATTACGCAGGAATTAACAGAAGGTGCTGGTTTTGCGGTAGCCCATCAACAAATGTTTGGCATATTTATTTTTGCAAAATTAGCAGAATGGTTGAAAAAACGTGATCAAAAGAAACATCGTTCAGAGAAGGCCGATAAAAAATTGGAAGATATTGAATTACCAGGATTTCTATCCATTTTTAATGAAAATATGGTTGCTACGTCCATTTTGATGCTCTTTTTCTTTGGCATTATCTTGCTTGTTTTGGGACAAGATTATTTAATTCAAGCTAAATTTATGCAAGAAGGGCAGAGTTTCTTCTTTTATATCATGACCACTTCATTAAATTTTGCTGTCTATTTAGCTATCTTACAATTAGGCGTTAGAACCTTTGTCGACGAGTTGACGCAGTCATTCCAAGGGATTTCAAATACCATTTTACCAGGCGCTGTTCCTGGGATTGATGTAGCAGCGACTTTCGGGTTTGGCTCGCCCAACGCAGTAACAATTGGGTTTCTCTTTGGCGCATTAGGCCAGTTTTTAATGATTGGCTTACTGATTCTATTAAAGTCTCCGACAATCGTTATTGCGGGTTTTATCCCATTGTTTTTTGATAACGCTGTCATAGCTGTTTATGCAAATAATCGTGGCGGAGTAAAAGCTGCTTGTTTATTCCCCTTCCTTTCAGGTTTAATCCAAGTAGGTGGCTCAGCTTTATTTGCTACATGGATTGGATTATCTCAATATGGCGGTTATTTGGGTATGTTCGATTGGGCAACAGCTTGGCCGTTATTTACAATCATTATGAAAGTTCTAGGCTATGTTGGCGTAGCAGTGGTGGTGATTGGGTTACTAATAATTCCGCAACTTCAGTATCGGAGAAATCCAGAAGGTTACTTTATGATTGTCAATGATTATGAACAATATGCTAAAAAATTTCAAGAGAATTAAAGGAGGAATTTAAAATGAGAATACTTGTTTCCTGTGCCAATGGTTCTGGCACGAGTCTAATGATGATGCGGAGTGTTGAAAAAGCAATGAAAGAACTAGGTGTACCGATTACAAAAATTCATCATTGCGCCATTTCAGAAGGAAAAAGCTCTGCTAGCCAATACGACGTTGTTTTTACTCCAGTCAATTTTTTACAAATGTTTCAGCAAGCAGAAAAACGTGGAGTCACAGTGATTGGCATTAAAAATGTAATGTCTGCAAAAGAAATTCAAGAAAAATATATGGCTTCAGATCGTTATCAAAAATCTGAATAAAAGGATGGGAAAGATGAAAAGACCAAACTTACAAATCGCTTTAGATCATAATAGCTTAGAAGACGCTTTAGCAGATTGTATGAAAGTCGGAGAAATTGTCGATATTATCGAAGTTGGCACTATTTTGTGTTTACAAGAAGGCCAAAAAGCAATTCGTTGTTTAAAACGCATGTTTCCTAATAAAACGATTGTTGCTGATACAAAATGTGCTGATGCGGGCGGTACAGTTGCTCGTAATGTCGCACAAGCAGGCGCTGATTTCATGACGGTCATTTGTTGCGCCACCTTACCAACGATGGCTGCAGCTCAAAAAGAAGTCCGAGAATTACAAGTAGAACTATATGGAAATTGGACAATGCAACAAGCTCGACAATGGCGAGAATTAGGGATTAATCAGGTGATTTATCATCAAAGTAGAGATGCTCTTTTAGCTGGCGGCAGCTGGGGAGAAAAAGATTTGAATAAAGTTCAAGAACTAATTGACTTAGGCTTTGAAGTGTCCGTCACAGGTGGTTTAACTGTCGAAACGCTTGAATTGTTTCAAACAATGGCAGTTGCAACATTTATTGCGGGCCGTGGGATTACTGAATCAAAAAATCCTGAACAAGCAGCCAAAGATTTTCAAAAAAAAATCGATCAGATTTGGAAGTGATAAAATGGCACGAATTGGACTGTATGAAAAAGCACTCCCGCAAAATTTAACTTGGGCAGAACGATTAACATGGGCCAAAAAGTTAGGGTTTGATTTTTTAGAAATGTCAATTGATGAATCCGATGAACGTTTAGCACGATTGGCTTGGACACCAAGCCAGTTACAAGAACTTTCTCAATTAATGGTGAAAGAAGATTTTTTTATCCATTCTTTGTGTTTAAGTGGTCATCGGCGGTTCCCTTTAGGCTCTTTAAATAAAGAAACACGTGAAAAAGGACGGAAAATTTTATCTCAAGCGATTCGTTTGGCTCATCAATTAAACATACGGGTAATTCAAATAGCTGGCTATGACGTCTTTTACGAAGAAAAAACTGCCGAAACAAGGGAATTTTTTCTTCAAGGTCTGAAAAAGGGCGTTGAGGAAGCTGCACAATACGGTGTCATTCTGGCTGTTGAGATTATGGATGACCCTTTTATGAATAGCATACAAAAATTTCTAGAAATTAAGGAACAAATTCCGTCTCCTTTTTTGCATGTCTATCCTGATTTAGGTAATTTGTCTGCTTGGCCGGAAAATAATCCGGCGGTTGAGCTTGAAAAGGGAATTGCTGAAATCGCTGCTATTCACTTAAAAGATACCTTCGCTGTAACAGACACATTTGAAGGGAAGTTTCGGGAAGTTACTTTTGGAGAAGGCTGTGTTGATTTTACAGGCTTATTGAAAACACTCAAGCGTTTAAACTATAGTGGTCCTTTTTTAATTGAAATGTGGAATGAAACGGATTTGAATTTTCAAGAAAAAATTCAAGCCGCGCAGCAGTATCTCTATCCCAAATTAGCAGAGGTGGGTTATTATGAACAATAAAGCGATCATCCAAGCAATGAAACAACGTGTTTATGAAGCGAATCTGGCTTTGCCAAAACTGGGCTTAGTCAAATTAACGTGGGGCAATGTTAGTGAAATCAATCGGTCATTAGGGATTATCGTAATTAAACCAAGCGGCGTCAAGTATCAAGAAATGTCCAAGGAACAGATGGTAGTGACTGATTTAAACGGACAACTATTGGAAACCAATGCATTAAAGCCGTCTTCTGATTTACCCACGCATCTTTATCTTTATCAAAAAATGCCAGAAATTGGAGCGATTGCGCACACGCACTCCCTGAATAGTGTTACGTGGGCTCAAGCAGGGCGAGCCTTACCTCCTTACGGTACCACCCATGCGGATGCTTTTTATGGCGCTGTACCTTGCACAAGAGCGCTCTCTGAAAGTGAAATTAAAGAAAACTATGAAGAAGAGACTGGCAAAGTCATTGTTGAAACATTTCATGAACAAGAACTAGATCCTTTAGCAGTTCCAGGAGTGCTAGTTTATGGACATGGCCCATTTACTTGGGGAATGACTCCGGAAAAAGCAGTTGAAAACAGCTTGATTTTAGATGAAATCTGTTCAATGGCACGTTTGACGGAAATAATTAATCCAGCTGTTGAACCAATTGATCATTTTTTATTGGATAAACACTATCTTAGAAAACATGGGATTTCCGCTTATTATGGTCAGTGATGGCTGTGATGAAACGTGTGAAAAAGAAGGATAATTGACTGATTAATTGGTCTTTTATAAAAACTTAGTTGTCTGTTATGGGACAACTAAGTTTTTATTTTTTTAAGAAAGCGTTCTCTTTTTTTGGGGAGAATAGAACAAAACGTTAATTTTCGTTTGTTAAGTTATGAAGAATTTGCGAATTCCAAGACTTTTTCCGCAGAATTAGGTACAATAAGTTACGTGTTAAAGAATTAGAAATGGAGGCAACCCAATCATGATAGGGACTGCTGTAAAAGAATTATTATTAGAAAAACAAGAAACGTTTTTAGTACCCGCCGAAAATGTCGCCAATGTAATGTGTTTAAATCCGTTAAGTCACGCGGCATTAGTCTTATCGCAAGTTCGCTATTCCAAGATTCCTGTGTTAGATAAGGGAGATCGCTTTGTTGGCTTAATCGGCTTGACAGACGTTGTAGATAAAATGTTTGATTTGACTTCAGTGGATTTTGAAAAATTGAATGAATTTACTGTGGCCGATGTAATGGAAGTCAATGTTCCTGTAATTGGTGAATCGTGGGATTTAGAAGAAGTGTTACATTTATTAGTAGATGCTTCTTTTTTACCAGTGGTTGATGATAATCAACGCTTTAAAGGTATCATTACACGCAAAGAAATTTTAAAAGCGGTCAATCATATGGCGCATGAATTAGAAAAACATCATCTTGTTCTGCCTAAATCAGAAGAAGAAATGAAAGTAATTTAAATAAAACGCAAGAAACTCTTTACTTTTTTCTCATAAATGCGTTATTCTGTATGATAACACGAAGTAAAGGAGTGCTGTGATTGGACGCATATGAGATTATTCAGTATATTGGCGATGCCAAAAAGCAAACGCCTGTTAAAGTAACACTGAAAGGGCAATTAAAAGAAGTCACGTTTCCGGAAACAATTAAGGTCTTTAATAATTGTAAAACTGGGACATTGTTTGGCGATTGGGCTGACGTAAAACCTTTTTTAGAAGCAAACAAAGAAAAAATTGAGGATTATGTTGTAGAAAACGATGCACGTAACTCAGCAATTCCTTTTCTTGATCTGAAAGACATTAATGCTCGAATTGAACCAGGTGCTTTGATTCGCGAAAAAGTTGAAATTGGCGATCAAGCGGTGATTATGATGGGGGCTATTCTAAATATTGGCGCCGTCGTTGGTGCAGGGACTATGATTGATATGGGCGCTGTTTTAGGCGGCCGTGCAACTGTAGGAAAACATTGTCATATTGGCGCGGGAACGGTTTTAGCTGGTGTCATTGAACCCCCAAGTGCCGCACCTGTGGTTATTGAAAACGAGGTTGTCATTGGAGCGAATGCGGTCGTACTAGAAGGGGTTCGTGTTGGTGAAGGTGCCGTTGTGGCTGCTGGGGCAGTAGTTGTGGAAGACGTTCCAGCGCATACCGTTGTCGCAGGCGTGCCAGCAAAAGTAATTAAACAAATTGATGATAAAACCAAGAGTAAAACA
>OGSN01000403.1_pt1 | contig 11018 bp, 9 predicted proteins | sample 1573891 | NCBI WGS metagenome assembly OGSN01 (sample SAMN03295857, study PRJEB24534) | human gut metagenome | isolation source: fecal sample 7 from infant 8 | host: Homo sapiens | place: USA: Pittsburgh, PA | collected 2014-07 | reverse complement strand
GAAAACCAGTATTATCAACGGCTCGGAAGTGTCTAGATTATCCGTGGCGATTCATCTGGACTGACCCCGCCCCGGTAGACGATCCAGCCCTATAGTCTACCGGGGCGGGGTCAGTCCACTTCTTACCCTTAAAACACCTCCCACTCACTGAACATCAGAGGCTCACCCTACCCGCAACATCGATCATCGATATTACTTAGTTGAGCTGTAAGGCCAGTAAAACTGACGTCAAGCCCACTGGATCAAAGGTGAGCGCAACAACCTACATCTTGAACTCAAGGTTGTCTAACCTTATACACAACTCAAAATATAAAGGCTCTGTCGCGTTAGACACCATGCACTTTCGCCCTGTCAGGGAGTTAAATTTCTCCAGATGTCATAGCCGATATACGCTAACGTTGAGGTAGCAAACAGGGCAAAAATGATAACAACGTAGCGGAATCTCCCCTGACTTGCGGTAATTTGCGCCTCCAGATGGCTCTCTTGCTGGCTCACTGCCTCGGTCAACGCCTGCTGGCTGGTTTGCAGAGTCTCAATAGCCATGGTTAGTGGGGTCAAATGCTGCACCAGTGCTGCCGGGACGTCGGTAGACAACGTTTCAAGGCTGCTTAACACTTCCCTCCGATCGCTTTCCTGCCCTTCCGCGAGCATGGTTCGCGTCGTTTGCACTCCTTGACTCACGCCCTTGAGCTGCTGGTCAAGTTCGCTTATCGACTGCTTTATTTGCTGCTGGGCCTGCATGATACTTTCCAGCCGTTCAGCCAACCGCTGGTCCCGCTCTCGCGTCGACTGTTGCTCGCTGGCATTCGCGGCGCAGGTTTCCACCAGGAAGCGGTTGGCATTCAGCAGTTGCTGCAATAAGGCCTCTGCACTGTCGATACCCGTTTGCTGATACTGCTGTATGGCTGCCTGGACACTCTCATTTTGCTGACCAAGAATATCCGACAGTTTTTCAAAGACCTCACCGGTCGCGGCTTTCAGCAGGCTATCATAGTGTGCCGATTGTTGGCTAAGCGCGGCACTAATATTCTGTTTTTTTTCTTCAACCTGAGTCGAAATAAATTCTCTCAGCTTACTTATCGCTCCAGGGACATCGTCATCTTGTAGCTCACGTAACGATTTTTTCAGTGGATTAATGATTTCTTCGGTGTTTGCACCTACCGCATTAATGGCATCATAGATTTCTTCAACCTTATCTTTGGTGTCTAGAACTTCTGTGTTGATTTTTTTTAAAGTACTCTCAAGGGGATTGAGCGGCTCCTTGAGTATTTTTACCATTAACTCGGCGAGCGATTTTTCTTTATTTTTTATTTCACTGGTCACGTTCATGCCTTATCCAGAATACTTTTCAGTTAAATTCAATAAGTCTTCCCGCTGATTTTTCAACGCAACGCAGGATAAAAATTGTAATAACGCATCACAATCATCACGTTCCTGAAAGGCTGAATCCAGACGCGTACTTAATGTTTTGAGATACTCTTCATCAAGAAAGTGAACAAACTGCTCGCAGCGGACAAGATCCTCTTGTGATTCAACGGCAATTTTCTTTAACTCGTCTTCGCACGATACGGCCTGTTGCTTAAGTGATACCTGTTTCTGCAGTGATTTATTCTGCTCTACCCGCAACTCCTCGAGAATTACCCCCTCTTTGGTGAGTTCGCTTTTGTATTGATTATGGACGTTCTCTGCGGCAGCCATCCATTGTGAAGTCCACAGCCGAATGACTTCCATTTTGGCATTATCAGCGGCATGGATGACGCTGTTTTTATCCGATAAATAATTCGCAGAACTAAGATAGGTGTCGATCCAATAGTCATTGAGCCTATAGCGAATAGCACTGAATTTTTCATCAAGAATATCCTGAATCGCCTGTCTCGTAGGTTCAACTTTGTTGCGGGCCACTTTTTGCCAGTAGACCGTCTTATTTTTCACATCCAGCTGGATATCCTTAATCTTAAAGCAATAGTCGGCGATCATACTATGTAAAGTGGAACATTTTTCGCTGCTGTAACTTCCCTTCAATTTAAACTTTGCGGCCTCTTCCGCAGCTTTATCGATAAGCCGTCGACTGACAGGTAAAGCGTTATCTTTTAATAACCGCTCCGTTTTTTTTAATTTCTGCTGTGTCTGAGTAATAGCGTTTTTCCAAACCGTCAGTTTATCTTTTGTCTCTTGTTGCTGTTTTTTTAGCCCCAGCAGTTCTTTTTCGATTGCCGCCGTTTTTTCCTCCTGGATATATTTAACGCTGAGGTGGGTATCCAGGGTACTTCGCAGCCGTCCGAGGGGGCTTGTCGATGTGGCAATTTGTTCCAACAGTTCACTACGCAAGCGGCTTACCATGGGGGCAACCCGGGCATAAAGGGCGGTATCGTTTTCGGCCATACTCAGCCAACTGCTGCCAAACTCGAGCGGAAAGTAGAGGTTCCGATCTTTCGCCGCGTCGCTCAGGTTGCTAAAGCGTTCAATCTGTTCAATAAGGCGCTGACGTAACTGCGCGATATCGAAAGCCGGATCGTTGCGAATCAGCGTCTTCACCGACTGCGCTGAGTAAGAATAGGTCGTCACGATACGAAACCGATGCGGCATCGCCTGCCAGTCCTCAATACCCGGCAGGGTGATAACCTGTGGCTGCAGGAAGCTCAAATCGTCGCCACGCCCAATCAGTAGGACCAAATCAGCGAAAGGAAGATAGGTCTTCGCCATCTGATTTACATGCTTTTGCTCTTCCATATTGGCGGGATTATCACCAGGCAGATCCAGAATACGCACGCCGGGCGCTCCCGAGGTTTTTATCATGAAAAAACGCCACGGAATATGCACAATACAGGGAGAATCAACAACCAGTTCACCTCGTTCCATCTGCTTTCTTAGCTGCGCTAAGGCCTCTGTCATATCGTCGTCAGAGGCAAACCAGTGCGTTTTCGATTGCACAAACAATCCCCAGCGCTGGTCCGTTGAACGACGATATTCCATGGCGGTGGCGGTGGATGATTTTCCGGCTTCCCGTCCGCCGCGCAGCACGTGCGATAGGGTTGCCATCTGCTGCAGATCGATATCCATCAGGTCGAGCAGTAAGGTGGTTTTGCCGACCTGCGTCTTGCCAAATATGACCACGTACGGTTCGGCATCGCTTTCCTTAAATTGTATCCTTTCCTGAACGTCATGACTTAATGTCTTAATCAGCCGATCGTAGGCGCGAAAAGCCCACTCCGACTGCCGTGACTCTAACCGCTGCCAATAATCAAGAACTTTCCCGGACGTCATCTCACTCACCACGGCTGGTGATTAATACTTGCAGGCCCATAGCTGATGACCCCAGCTCAGTGCGCAGGTCGTCGATAAGGGAATTCACATCGGCGATGGCTTTCGCGAGCCGATCCTTGCGCATCAGCATTTCGTCCATGTGATAACGCGCACGTAACGTTTCGCTAATCCGCTTACGTGCCGCGCTCATCGTGTCATCGAACTGATTGCGTAAATGCTCAATATGGTGGTCATGAACACTGGCAAGCATGACGTGTGCCTGGCTGCTCGCTTTTTTCTCAAAAGTACGCATTCGCGTTACTGCAGCCGCGGTCACGTAGGCCGCCGCCACAACGGCGGTTACCGCAACGGCAGCAGGATGCATCATCACCGGTGCGGGGGGAAGAGGTGAACCTGTCGGGTCAGCAGAAGGCTGATCCTGGCCAAAGAGCGCGCCGAGGATATCGGAATCGCCGTCGCTGACAACGTCAATCGCCAGCACCGCCGCCAGTGATTTTATTGCGGTCTTGCCAAGATCAACCCCTGCGTTGAGAGTTTGAACCCCTTCTGCCGCGACGTTACCCGCGGATGTCTCGCCATCGTCCTGCTCAAGCGTGACGTAAGGCCGCAGCTCTTTGCAAATCTCAGGCATGGCGTACACAAGACGGGTATACTCTAGCGAGATCACCGGGATCAATTCCACGCTTTTCCTCAACTGTTTATTCACCACTGGGGTTTTTTCCGCATTCGACGCGGCACCATGATTTAGCAACATTTTGATATTACTTATTTTTTCCGCATCCAACTGTTCGTGTTGTACGGGCTGCCCGGCGCTATTCATATAGCCAAGTGCTACCAGCTTCTCCAGCTTCGGTGATGCAGGCAAGTTTGGGCGATCGTTGCCGTTTGGAATGGGCTTGAGTTTCGCCGCCGTCAATTGTTGCAGACTGTTCACATAGTCGTCGAAGAAATCAGCTGATGCGTCCTGCCATGAATCCTGAACCAGTTGCTGCAATTTGCCTTTTGTCTCACTGGTGGTATCAAATGCATTCGATATCCAGTTGGCAAATCCCTCATGCTCCTTGACCAGCCTGCGGTCCATATTAGCCTTCGCCGCCTCAAAAGTTTTAGCGATGCACATTTTTACCTTTTTGGTATGCTCATCCCGCAGTTCCTGCACAGCAGTGTCAAATACTTCCAGAGCTTCGGCCAGCACCTGACTGCCATCGTCCTGGCCGCCTTTGTCACTGTGGTAATACAGACGCGACTGGGTGCGGAGCATATTCATGACGCGCGGCAGATCCTTACTAACAATTCCAGTAAGGTGGGTTAACTGGAGATAACGGTTGGTTTGTCCGGAAAAGTTAAGGTCGTCAATGGCCCGGCGAAGGTGCGGCATCCATTCTGTTACGTATTCCGGATCGTCGGTGCCGGTTAAAATAATGTTGTTATCCTTATATTCGGCAGCGACATTGAAGGTTTCAGCCGCGCTTTTTCTTAATTCAGCTTGACGTTGCGGATTGTGGCGATACGCTTCTGTCTTGGAGATAACAATATAAGGTTTACAATTCTTAAGCTCTTTTTCCAACATATCTTTGACGATTTCGAGCTGCTGCTGGTTTGCCAGTCGCGTCTCATCGGTCACGATTATACAACCGCCTGCCGCTATCATCGCCTGACGCATCAGTTCCTGCCATTCACGATTTTCGCGCTCTTGTTTTTCATAGCCAGGCAGCAGTAACCAGGCCTGGTTATTTCGGGTAAAATAACGCTGCGGTACTTTCAGTATCGGCAGTAAATCCCCAGCATCAGGATCGCAGACCACGCGCTGAAACACGTTGACATCGACGCTGACATCCTCCAGCGTCAAACCATTTCCAGTTTCGACTAGGCGACGGACACAACCCTGTGCTACTTTAGTCTCATTACTCTCGAGGATCAGTATCGGCATTTTCTCGCCGCGTCCTTCATTACTGCGTAACCAGCTGCTATTGTCATGATGTAGGTTATACAGGCTCGCCATCAGCGTCGTTTTACCTGCCCCCTGCGAGCCACCTATCGCCACAATCCAGGTATCGGCGAGCACCTCAGCAAGCAGCAGTCGTCGCATGACCTCAAGTAACTTTTCATCAAGCTCCTCACCGTCAAGTGCGGAACAAGCCCCACGTAAACGTCGCAAAGCATTATTCAGAGCCTTGAGCTGAATTTCAGGTGATTCCATTGGCATTTCTTATCCTCAGCAGGTCTTAATATTTCATCCTTATCGGTCGGCCCGGAGCCTAGTACGATAAGAACAACGGAGGTTGGTTTTGAAGTTGGAGTAAGTAACGTCCCTTTCAAAGAACCTTTTGGCCCAGCAGCATCCACGCCAGTTTCGGAAAAGGACACCGGCACAGCCGCCAGTCGTACAAATGTACACGCGCTTAAAAAAGCAATGGAGGCGGTAATATGTATCGGTGATGTTCCTGTAAAAATTAGCGCACCAGTCAATTTATATTACTGCTCTTCATGGATTAATACATCAGCGGCGTTAGTAAATTCCGCTCCTGGCGCATGTCAAAGGCCTCATCCACATAGTCAAATGCGCCCTGAAGGTGTAAGCGCACCCGTTTTAGTTCCACGCACTTTTTGAGATTTTCGGGGTTTGACCCTGGCCCAAATTCAGTGCAGTGCTAAATCAGAGATCTTCGTCTTTCCGGAGACTTCGGATGAATTCAGCCGGAGTCATGTCATTTAATGATGAATGCGTTCTCTCATGATTATATTCCCTGCGCCAGTTGTCGAGTTTGTCCTGCGCATCTTCCAGCGAGAGAAACCAGTGAATGTTCAGGCATTCATCCCGCAGACTGCCGTTAAATGATTCAATAAACGGGTTATCCGTTGGTTTTCCGGGGCGGGAGAAGTCCATTGTAACACCGTGCTCATACGCCCATTTATCCAGACTTTTCGAGATAAACTCGCTGCCGTTATCTGTCTGAATACGTATCGGCAGGCGCTTGCCCAGCACCCGCAACCTTTCCATCACACCGATCACATCCTCACCTTTCAGCGACTTCCCGGCATGGATCGCCACACACTCCCGACTAAAATTATCCACTACAGTCAGCGCCCGGAAACATCGTCCATTAAACAGGTTATCCGACACGAAATCCATACTCCAGCACTGATCGACTCCGGTCAGGACCGGACGTTGCTGACGATGTGCTGCACTGACATGCCTGCGGGGGCGCTTTTTGCGCAGGTTGAGGCCTTCCAGACAGTAAATCCGGTGTGTTTTCTTGTGGTTAACAGGCCAGCCTTCCCGCCGCAGCTGAATATGAATACGCGGACAACCGTAGCGGATCCGGGTTTCCGCTATTTCCCGGATACGCAGGGTTATCGCCCGATCATCCCGCCGGCTCTGCCAGTGGTAAACGGTTCTGCTCTGCATCAGCAGTCCGCATCCCCGTCGGACACGGATACGATAAGCCTCCCGCAGAAAATGCACTGCCTGACGCTTCTGAGCCGGCCTCAGAACTTTTTTTGATAACTTCCTGCAGCATCTCCTTGTCCAGACTTAAATCGGCCACCAGACGTTTCAGACGCTGATTCTCTTCCTCAAGCAGGCGCAGGCGGCGCAGCTCTGTCACGCCCATGCCGCCAAACTTTTTCTTCCAGTTGTAAAATGTGGCTTCAGAAATGCCCATCTTTCTGCAGACTTCCTCTACCCGAGTGCCGGTTTCGGCCTGTTTCAGCGCAAATGCTATCTGTTCTTCGGTATAGCGGGTCTTTTTCATGGCGATGTGCCTCTCTGTGAGATGGAAGAAAGACCGGAGACTTCAGTTTAGCCTGGCACTGTTTTCAGGAAAGAGATCAGCCGCGTGATTTGCCGATTCACGAACTGTACGGCTACAGGGATAAAGGGGCTGACCTCGACGAACCGGTTCTGTTTTATGTCCTGCCTGCTCCATTCAAGAATGAAGTGGCCAAGGGCTTCACTAACGACACAGTCGCAAGAACTCTCAGTGAGTTGGGGATGCTGAAAAAGACTGCACACGAGATAGGGTGGCAGTTTAAAACGTCGCGATTAAAGCATCTGAACAATGCACAACCGTGGACTTACATTCTTTTGCTTGCCCCTGAGCTGGGTGAAGAGAAAACGCAATGACAAAGAGATTTTTAGTTATCTCAGAGCTTTTTTGATTTTCTATCTTATTAATTTATATTGTTTTTATTAGGTTTCCTGAGGCGGCTCTGAGGCAGTTATTACCCTAATTGAGGCTTTGTTGAATAAATCGAACTTTTGCTGAGTTGAAGGATCAGATCACGCATAATCCTGATGATGCAGGCAGTTCCGTGGCAAAGCAGAAGTTCAAAATCACCAACTGGTGCAACTACAACAAGGCCCTGATTAATCGTGGCTCCATCACGTTCTGGCTGGATGATGAGGCGATTCAGGCATGGTATGAGTCAGCAACGCCCGCATCACGCGGACGACCTCAGCGCTATTCAGACCTTGCTATCACCACCGTTCTGGTCATTAAACGCGTATTCCGGCTGACCCTGCGAGCCGCACAGGGCTTTATTGATTCCATTTTTTCCCTGATGGGTGTCCCACTGCGCTGCCCGGACTACAGCAGCGTCAGCAAACGGGCAAAGTCGGTGAATGTCAGTTTTAAAGTGCCCACCCGGGGTGAATGATTGACTCAACCGGGCTGAAGGTCTTTGGTGAAGGCGAATGGAAAGTTAAAAAGCACGGCAAAGAGCGCCGTCGTATCTGGCGAAAGTTGCATCTTGCTGTTGACAGCAACACACATGAAATCATCTGTGCAGACCTGTCGCTGAACAATGTGACGGACTCAGAAGCCTTCCCGGGTCTTATCCGGCAGACTCACAGAAAAATCAGAGCCGCCGCCGCAGATGGCGCTTACGATACGCGTCTGTGTCATGATGAACTGCGGCGTAAGAATATCAGCGCGCTTATCCCTCCCCGAAAAGGAGCGGGCTACTGGCCCGGAGAGTATGCAGACCGCAACCGTGCCGTTGCGAATCAGCGACTGAGCGGGAGCAATGTACGGTGGAAGTGGACAACAGATTATAACCGTCGCTCGATAGCGGAAACGGCGATGTATCGGATAAAACAGCTGTTGGGTGGTTCACTGACGCTGCGTGATTATGATGGTCAGGTGGCGGAGGCTATGGCCATGGTGCGGGCACTGAACAAAATGACGAAGGCAGGCATACCAGAAAGCGTGCGCATCGCCTGAAAACACAACCAGCTACAGGGACACTCGCCCCGAATCTGATTTATTCAACAACGCCGGAGAATATTACTATGGTCTCTTCAAAGTAAAAAATCCACCCGACGAGAATTTTGTCCTATGCCGCGTAAGTGGCATGGAGGCGCCTGCTGCAGTTGAATGGAGTACTGCGGGTAAATGGCGCCGTCGCCCGGCGCAGCCGGCTGCTGTTTTGACAGGTTCCGCCTCATCCAACCCCTTCCCTTAAGGTCAGAAAAGTCGGCACCGCTGAACCTTGACACCAGTCTGGTGGATAGTAAGCATAATAGAAGAATGATATCTGTCGAACATTCTGGCATTATCATGCAGGGAATCACCTTGCTTATATCTGTCCCAGATAATCGCCTTTTGTTCTGGTGTGTAGTAGATGCAAGTTCTTCGTTTCATGGTAACGTCCCCCTCCGATTAAGGATAGCGTTGCATCGACCTGTTGAACTCACAGCACGAAGCGGACTGTTAACTTTGAAATCCACCGCAATTATCGTGCACCCAATGCCAGCGGGCAGACAGGCCTCCCTATGCCAAGGCTCTTTTTTTTGGTATGTTTCTGTATAGGGAAATCCGCTGCGGAGAAACCGATGGACCTGCCTGCTCTGGAAGAATTACTGACTCACCTCAAATCACTGCCTGTTGCTGAAAAAAGTGAGACCAATATATTTTCGGTTGGTGCCCGTGGACACTATGAAAACCCTGTCAGCGATTTACTCGCTTTCTTTATTGATCCGGATGCGCCCCATGGACTGAATACACTGGTTCTTGGGGCCCTTCTGGAATGCCTGCCAGCCCATGTTGATGCATCACTTCTCTCTCCACCAGCCCGTGAGGTTATGACCCAGAAAGGAACTCGAATCGATTTGCTACTTGAGTCGAAAGAATGGGCCATGGTGTTGGAGAATAAAATCTGGCACCAATTGAACAATCCTTTCAATGATTACAGTGGGTATCTGGAGCAAAAACATCCAGATAAGAAACCGTTCCTGGTGGTTCTGTCGCCAGAAGGACTGGCTCCAGCCGGTTGGACAGGAATAAGCTACAGTATGTTTATTTCTGTTCTGTCTCCAGGGCTCGGCATGGCATGCATTACTTCTCCGCTCAATAAATGGCAGGTTTTGCTGCGCGAATTCATTCTACATCTGGAGGCACTGATGGGTAAAAATACGATTGCAGCAGAGACAGAAACCTTCGTTCTCGAAAATTTGCGTAATATTCAGGAAGCGGTGTTACTGAAAAATGCTGTGGTGAAATCACTTCAGGAGGAAGGCCTACGGTTTCTGACAGAGCACTTTTCTGAGCGTGGTTATGAAGTCACAACGGCACTTAATCATTGGGAAGGTTATCCGGCACTGCGCTTCGGATTGTCGCACTGGGTGAGTGGATCTGATGTGGTACTTTTTCTAGACAAAACACCTGGAAGACAGTTTGAAGTACGAACGTACATCTGTAGTCTGACGACTCCTGCATTGCAGCATCAAGCAAGAAAGATGTTGATACCTGCACTTTATGACGACTGCTGGCCTGAGAGAAGCGGAAGTGTGTTTACCGTCGTTTCTCGGCTGTCACAGAAGCATGAGGAAAAACATCTGATGTTCCAGAGTGTGGCGAAAGCGTTAGAGCAGTTGAACGAATTTGAACTGAGCCATGAGAGATAGCGGCCATTTTTACTTGTTGCCTTGAATTCGAGTATTTCGAAACGGCTTTGTTGAATAATAGGGAATCATGCTGTTTTGGCGCGCCTGCTTTAGTCAAAGATGCTTGTCACTATTGTGAGTAGCTCCCGACTTTAACCTTAACCTACTGATTTTGCGTTGGGAAAGACCGACGTTTTGGTAGGCCCGCAGCATAATATCTATTTATTCAACAACGCCGCGTATTGCCTGAAAATCCAGCCAGCTACAGGGTCGTTCGCACGAAATCTTATTTATTCAACAAAGCCCGCCAGCAGTTCGGTACTCCAGCGGGAACGCTGATAACCGAAATCGCCGGGAGAATGCTTCACAAGCTCACGCAGAAATGCGCAAATATGTTCGAACGGCCAGCGCCTGCCACGTCCTGACGGTAATGACTTCAGGCCTTCAGCACCAGACAGAGTGAACCCGTTAATCCAGCGACCAATCGATGAGCGGGCACAGCAGAGTGTTCTGGCCACATGACTGACGCGCTCGCCCCGGTGCAACATCAGCATGGCGGTCAGTCTGCGGGCATAATTTTTATCACGCGTTTTATGGATAGCTTTCTGCATCAGGCGTCGTTCGTCACGGGGAATTGGTGCTATGATCGGCATCGCTCAGTCCGGTTGGTGATTTGGGATATTCAGCGATTGATCAGATCGCACAATTCGGGCTGAGTTCCCTCAAAGTGATCTACTATTCCGAACAGTTATTTAGGTCGACAAGCTGCTGCGCGGCGACGAGAACGTCGTCTGCGCCGATGCCGGCTGCACCGGCGTCGAAAAGCGCTCCGAGCATGCCGACCGAGAAGTGATCTGGCAGGTCGCAG
>OGSN01000396.1_pt1 | contig 11190 bp, 11 predicted proteins | sample 1573891 | NCBI WGS metagenome assembly OGSN01 (sample SAMN03295857, study PRJEB24534) | human gut metagenome | isolation source: fecal sample 7 from infant 8 | host: Homo sapiens | place: USA: Pittsburgh, PA | collected 2014-07 | reverse complement strand
GGACTTCGGGGGAAAAACGAGTATTTTTAGTCATCCTGTTTACCTCTTTCTCAGGGAGTTTAGTCTCCAGGATTTCCGGGGCGGTTCATACAGCTTATGTTGAGCGAGATTTGAAGAGTTTTTCCAAGTCATTCAGCGTGATGCCAAGTTTTTCAAGCAGGGCAAGTTTCTCCGCAATCTCCGAACTGACTTTTTCCGCAGGTGAAAGTGGTAATGGATTTTCCTTACTCTCATCATTCGGCGCTTTTAACCGGGGACGCCGGTAGTGAATACAGAAGAATTTTGTTCGCCCCCGCTGGATCTCCGTGTAATCAAGATATCCAATCTCGCGCAACTGCTCCATTGCCCGTCTGACCGTCTGGTTCTGGGAGAATACCGGAGATTTAAGATTGAGGCGTGCCCGCAGTCGCGCCAGCGATATCGGTGCCGGATCCCGCGGCAGACTTTCTATAAAGGTGTAAAGAGCCTGGGCAGACTCCCGCCGTTTCAGGGCATTAATCGCCTTAAGCTGAAGAAGCACTTTTCTATCAAACTGGTACAGTTCAAACAGGCGGGGATCAGCCTGTAACTGAACAATATCCCGTTCAGTATCGTAGTAGGCTGACTGTACCAGATGGGTGATGTATTCCCGGGTATGCTTCTCATCGGTGCGGGAAAACGAGATCACTGTACCGGCAATGCGCTTCAGGGAAGAACTGATTCGTTCACGAAGCCTGCGCGATGACTGGCTTGAAGGTATACCGCACAGTTTTGCAAATTCGACAAAAGGCAGTTCAACTTTATCACCAATCACATTATGACGGGCAAAGGAATGAATGATCCCCACCCAGGTTTTGAAATCGTTATCCATATCCAGTCGGGGGCCGGTGATTTCAACCTTATCGAATCCCTCTGCCCGGGCTAGGGAAAGACGCGTCAGTTCTTCCGTGGCATCGGTGCGTGCAAGTGTATTTTTTTACTGTTCTTTAGTGACTTAAGGGTCGGTACAAACACCCCAAGACGCATCAGGACCACAGGTTGTACAGTGTTATTATTGTTTGGTGTCAGTGTCACCAGCTCACCGGAGGACTTATCCACTTCGCTGAACAGTTTTTTAATGTCTGAATTTTCGTTTTCCAGAAAGCCTCCTGCCTGTGGACAGTAAAAGAATAAACAGAAAATAGGGTATCAGAACCCCGCTAAATGACTGAAAAAAAGTTTTCAGCCCATATTTAACAGATTATTATGACCTACTGACCATAGTTTATGCCATTAACTAACTTTAGTATATACATTACTGAATACAGCTTATCATAAATCTATTACAGCTTATCAGTAACATACCATAGCTTATGTGATCATCGTCCAATGCCATAAGTGATAAGGTTTACAGCCCTGTCGGGATCTTTTATGGATCGTATATTGATCATTTGTGGATCGTTTTCTGGATCGAGCCTATTAATATGTGGATAAATCATTCAGGAAAAACAGTGTACACAACCATTTTATGTGTGGACTTCAGAGCGTACCTGCTCACAGCAACTAAGGATACATTGCGCTTCCTCGCCGGTTCGCGGGCTTAGCCCGGTCACCGGTCTGCGGCGAGCACCGAAAGCATACAGGCAAAAGTTGCTGATATTCCAATAATGTAAGACGACAATAACTCAGCCCGTTCTGGTCGGTGGACAAAAAAAGGCCAATAGGAAAAAAACAACATTCGGCACTATCACACATGCAAAGACCCTCTGGGAACTATATGGAACAGCATGCTTGTTCTCTCTGTTGAAAGAGAGAGCTGGTCTACAAGGTTTGTCGGACTTTACCGAACTGAAAGGTGTAGTTGCCACCATCGCCGGTAATTTGTTGGCGCATAAGCTGTATCATTTCCGTCTGGAATGGATCCACTGGAACTGGATACGGGGTGTGCTGGGTAATGAGAGCTTCTCTTCTCTGGCTGAAGATCTGCAGGAAGCCCTCGGACAACTGGGCAGAGTGCCGGCAGAACATAAAACGGGCAGCATTGAAACAATAGGGCTAAGATGAACACCGCGAGCTGACAGAGCGCTATGCCGCTCTCTGTCAGCACTACGGAATGCAGGGCGTACACAATAATGCCGGCCGGAGCCACGAAGAAAATGGTTCGGTTGAAAGTGCCCACGGACATCTGAAAAGGCGTATCTGTCAGGCACTGATACAGCGAGGCAGTAACGACTTCAGCACCATAGAAGAATATCAGGCCTTCATCACTCAGCAGGTTATGCGGCACAACCGTAACAATCAGAATCTAGTCAAGGAAGAACATCTTCATCTGAAACCGCTGACGGTGAGAGTTAGCCGCAGCTGTACCATCAATGTGAAGTATGTTGTCTACAACGTACCTTCCCGGCTTGTAGGTCAACTGTTACGTTGGCAGCAGCGAGACCATGATCTGCCCTTGTGTCAGACCAGAAAAAGGGAAGACGCGGGCCCGTCGTATCGACTTCCGACATGTGGTCGACAGTCTGGCGAAAAAGAGTAGTGGCGCGGTAATGCCATTACCCTTTAACTGCGAGAAATTCAGCAGATTAAAGCGTCTTGAGATGGAAAAAGAAATCCTAAAGCAGGCTGCCGTGTTGATGACGACATCCCCGGCAAGCTGTCACGCTAATCACACGACTGCGGCGAGCACTAGCGATAATTAGTGACTGAGGTATGTGCTCTTCTTCTGCTCTCCTTTTTGTTGTGTTGCTTTCATTTTAAACAACTTTGCAAATTTGTTGTTGCTTTGCAATAAAATGCAAGATTAAATGAAAAAAAGCAAAGTAATGATTGAAGGATATTCAGAATGAGACTCATGGAAACACTTAACCAATGCATAAACGCAGGTCATGAAATGACGAAAGCTATCGCCATTGCACAGTTTAATGATGACAGTCCAGAAGCGAGGAAAATCACTCGGCGCTGGAGAATAGGCGAAGCAGCGGATTTAGTCGGGGTTTCTTCTCAGGCTATCAGGGATGCAGAGAAAGCAGGCCGACTACCGCACCCGGATATGGAAATACGAGGACGGGTTGAGCAACGTGTTGGTTATACAATTGAACAAATTAATCATATGCGTGATGTGTTTGGTACGCGACTGCGACGTGCTGAAGACGTATTTCCGCCGGTGATTGGAGTTGCTGCTCATAAAGGGGGCGTTTACAAAACCTCTGTTTCTGTTCACCTTGCCCAGGATCTGGCTCTCAAGGGACTACGAATTCTGCTTGTGGAAGGTAACGATCCCCAAGGAACAGCATCGATGTATCACGGATGGGTGCCAGATCTTCATATTCATGCAGAGGACACTCTCCTGCCTTTCTATCTTGGGGAAAAGGACGATGTCAATTATGCAATAAGGCCCACTTGCTGGCCTGGGCTTGATATTATTCCTTCCTGTCTAGCTCTGCACCGCATTGAAACTGAATTAATGGGAAAATTTGATGAAGGTAAATTACCCACCGATCCACACCTGATGCTCCGGCTGGCCATTGAAACCGTCGCTCATGACTATGATGTCATTGTTATTGACAGCGCACCTAACCTTGGTATCGGCACTATTAATGTTGTATGTGCCGCTGATGTGCTGATTGTCCCCACGCCAGCTGAGTTGTTCGATTACACCTCCGCACTGCAGTTTTTTGATATGCTTCGTGATCTGCTCAAGAACGTAGATCTTAAAGGGTTCGAACCTGATGTACGTATTTTGCTTACCAAATACAGTAATAGTAATGGTTCTCAGTCCCCATGGATGGAGGAACAAATTCGGAATGCTTGGGGAAGCATGGTTCTAAAAAATGTTGTACGTGAAACGGATGAAGTTGGTAAAGGTCAGATCCGGATGAGAACTATTTTTGAACAGGCCATTGATCAACGTTCTTCAACCGGCGCTTGGAGAAATGCCCTTTCTATCTGGGAACCAGTCTGCAATGAAATTTTCGAGCGTTTGATTAAACCACGCTGGGAGATTAGATAATGAAGCGTGCCCCTGTCATTCCAAAACATACTCTCAATACTCAACCGGTTAAAGATACATCGTCATCAGCACCAGCTGCCCCGATGGTGGATTCGTTAATTGCGCGCGTAGGAGCTATGGCTCGCGGTAATGCTATTACTTTGCCTGTATGTGGTCGTGAAGTGAAATTTATTCTTGAGGTGCTCCGGGGAGATAGTGTAGAGAAAGCCTCTCGGGTATGGTCAGGTAATGAACGTGACCAGGAACTGCTTACCGAAGACGCCCTGGATGATCTCATCCCTTCTTTTCTACTGACTGGTCAGCAGACACCCGCGTTCGGTCGCAGAGTGTCTGGTGTCATAGAAATTGCTGATGGGAGCCGTCGTCGTAAAGCTGCAGTACTTACCGAAAGTGATTATCGTGTTCTGGTTGGCGAACTGGATGACGAGCAGATGGCTGCATTGTCCAGATTAGGTAACGATTATCGTCCAACAAGTGCTTATGAACGTGGTCAGCGTTATGCAAGCCGACTGCAGAATGAATTTGCTGGAAATATTTCTGCTCTGGCTGATGCGGAAAACATTTCACGTAAGATTATTACTCGCTGTATCAACACAGCTAAACTGCCTAAATCTGTCGTTGCTCTTTTTTCTCATCCCGGTGAACTATCTGCCCGTTCAGGTGATGTACTTCAAAAAGCCTTTACAGATAAAGAAGAATTACTTAAGCAGCAGGCATCCAACCTTCACGAGCAGAAAAAAGCTGGGGTGATATTTGAAGCTGAAGAAGTCATCACTCTTTTAACGTCTGTGCTTAAAACGTCGTCTGCATCAAGAACTAACTTAAGTTCACGACATCAGTTTGCTCCTGGAGCGACAGTATTGTACAAAGGCGATAAAATGGTGCTTAACTTGGATAGGTCTCGCGTTCCAACAGAGTGTATAGATAAAATTGAAGCCATTCTTAAGACGCTTGAAAAACCGGGTACCTGATGCGGCCACACTTTAGTTTACGATTATCTGTCTTTATTTAATTTCCTTTGACACAGGCCAGAAAACATAACTAACTGGTCTGAAGATTCTCTCAGGGACCGCGGTCCCACTTGTATCATCAGTCAGATTTTCAGCATGGGACCGCGGTCCCACCTGTGTCATCGGTTAGATTATCAGTCTGGGACACTCGTATCGTCGTTCAGATTATTAGCTAGGGAACTCGGTGCTAACAATGTTCGTTAACCATTAGTTATAGCTGTTCCTCTATAGCGGTAATACGAGGTTGACTCAGCTTTACCGGGTGTGTGTGCTAGTTGTGGCGTCACATCGAATTTCACTCCGAATGCAACGCGATTTACGCGGCTCGGGACTGATTAACGGACGGGGTGGCATCGCCGTCTCTGTAAAGGAGATGTAAAAATGTTCTGCACTGCTAAAGAAACTATCCGTGAAGTACTGGGTATAGACGTGACGTACAGTGAGTGTGTTTTTGCTGTGGTGCTAACCAGCGGGTATGTGTGCCATATTGCCTAGGTATGGAGTCTGACAGAGGATGAGCTGGAAACAGTTATGCAGCTGCTGGACGATGCCTTTGAACATGGCGCAGATGTCAAGCGGTGTGCACGAAGCTGTCAATGAACAGATGGACGAAAAGCGCGCCGGCTGTCATGTGACAGTCCCTGTGCGATGCTGGAAAAAGTGATGACTATGGTGGGTTGTGAAATGACACGCCTGTACGTCATCGGGAGCGAAAACAGGGCTACGGTGGCGTACTAGTCAGGGAAGAACGTGAAGTGATGGATGTTGTAGTACGTGCACTGGCCGGGGAGAGTTCGCCGTGAATATCAGCACGGAAAACCGCGAAATTCTGGGCAATTACAAAGCTGTGATTAATGTATAGCGTCGTGAGATGGGGAAGAAACCGCTCACCATCGCGCAGATTGTGGGGGAAATCTGCGACTTTGTGGTTAATCAGCATGCTGTTTTCTCTCGGAGGCACTACATCCTGCAGGGTGGCAGACACAGATGATACAGGGCTAGAGGTGGTGACCGCCTGTCAGCCTGTGCAGAAAACCTTGGCAGGCTGGCGCCTCCCTTCCCGTTTGTGATGTATCTGGCTCTGGAATGTTTTTTTCTGCTGTTATGTCTCTGCGGTGACTGTTGTTGTTCTTCCTCTTCCTGTTCTTTTAGTTCCGCAACTGTTTACGCCTTTTCCGAGCGTCCCCTTGGCGGGGCGTCATGAACGGAGCCAGCGACTCTCTCTGGCTTGGCGTGCACCGTTACTTTATTTGTACCTCTTATAATGGCTGTCTCTTGATCAGATCTCCTGATCAAGAGACTTCATCACCAGGTAACCCTCAACCATATCCTGAAGTCTGAACCAGCCATCCCACATAACTACCCAACCGGGGCGGCCTGTGCGTTTGCTGTCATGCCATCGCCCCAGTTTCGCCAGTTTCAGACAGGCCCAGCACCCGTACCGCTATAAACGCCTTGATAACCACCATGCGTTCAAGGTTATCCCGGGTCTGCATTCGCAGCGATTCCACACATGTACCACCACTTTTCCACGCCTTGTGGTATTCCTCTATCAGCCAGCGTCGCTCGTAATGGCTGACGATACGTCGCGCATCGGCGGCACTCGCCACTTTTTCTGACGTCAGCAGATGCCAGCAGGCACCGTCCTCTGCCTGCTCCCGGCAACAGACATACGTGAGCGGGAGCGCCTGGCCGCTGTTGTCGGGATTTTTTATGCTGACTTCGCTGTAACTGATGAACATCCGGGCCTGGCGGGCTGCCCGCCCGCCTTTTGGCATCACATTCAGCGTGTGGCTTCCCGCGGTTGCCAGGACTTCCGGCAGTTCGAAGAGTTTACCGGGTGCTTCTTCCTGCCGGCGATTCTGTGCAGCACGCACCACGAAGCGCTGTCCGTGGCTGACTTTATAATGCAGGTAATGCCAGATATCCGCTTCCCGGTCACAGACAGTGATTACCCGTTTCTGTATCACCCCCAGCCGTTCGGCCATACGCTCCGAAGCCTGCTGCCAGCGGTAACTTTCTTTTTCTTCATAGGGTCGTTCTTTTCGACCGTAGGTGTCCGTGACCCGACTCCAGCGCTACTGTTCGATAAGACCGACTGGCAGGGCGCTGTCGGGGGCGTACATCAGAACAGAGTGAGCCAGCAGCCCGCGCGTCTTCGGGTTAGTGGTGGTATTCCCCTGGTCATCAGATGCCGTACTGTGGCTGAAGTTAATGGTGGTGGTGTCTTCCAGTGCGAGGTGCAGCGGATGAGCCTCACATGCCCTTACAGTGGCGGTAAATTCGGCTTCGGCAATGGCTTGCGGGGACACTGACGGGTTACGCATCAGGCGGTACGCACCTTCAACCTGAGCTGTGGACTGAGATGATTTCACAATAGAAAGACCTGCATGCTGAGCGAGAGAAGAGGCCAGTGACACAAGGCGTCGCGTACGACGTGGATCACCGAGACGGGCATGTCCAGACTGCTCGTTAGCCCATGAATAACAATCAGAAAGCACCATAACAGACCCGAAGAAAATGAAATATAAGAGAAGAACAACGGGTGAAGAAAAAGTTCAAAAAATGGCTGCCGGGGAGGACGGAAACTACCGGATGGAAAGAGTCCCCCCTAAAGCAGACTGACAGACATCACAAATCCCCGGGTGGGGATTTGTGTATAAGAGACAGGTTAAAAATAGGGGATTACCGAAGGAAGTCTCACTGCTGTTGCTGCCGGAGAGTATGTCGTTCCTGCCTCAGAACTGGCTGCCGATATAAAACAAATAAAAGAGTTACAGCGCTTGCTGGGTAAAAAACATGGAAGTTGAGCTCCTCAAAGAAGCGGTGGAGTATGGTCAGTCGCGAAAATGGATAACGTATGCGCCCTTGTTGCCAACGGACAAGGAATAACCCGGGTAAGCCGTATTCTGGGCGTGTCACGTTCGCACAGGACTGTTGCGATCGTGAAGCTATAGACTGGGGCAAGCACGAGAGGTTATGACAAAGCAACGGTGCAGGATGTCATGTCAGGAGCGATAGAAAAACGCTTTGGCGATAGACCGGAACGACCAATCCAGTGGCTGACCGATAATGGTTCGGCTTATACGGCTCATGAAACACAGCAGTTCGCCAGAGAGTTGAATCCGGAGCCCTGCACGACGGCAGTCAGTAGCCCTCAGCGTAATGGAATGGCAGAACGGTTCGTGAAAACGATGAAGGAAGACAACATCGCGTTCATGCTGAAACCGAATGTAAGAACAGCATTGCATAACCTTGCAGTGGCAATCGGGCATTACAATGAAAACCATCCGCATAGTGCGTTAGGTTATCTCTCACCAAGGGAATATTGTCGTCAGCGGGTAATGTCAACTTAAGATACAACGACTGTCTGAATGTCGTGGGTCAAGGAGAGTTACCGTGGTGATTCACGATTCAATATTCTTTTTAATATATTTTTTTCCATTTATATGTTTTTTTCATGCGGGCGCAAGTGTTACTCCGTTATTAATATGTTATGACTATTCAGGTGAACTATTTAGCAACTTCTTCACAAGGGAAGCTGGAATAAATACTGGTTATCTGAAGTTATACCAGGCTGGTAAAATGAAAACTCAGGAAGTAAAAACTATAGGTTCACTAAAAAACAGCTAATATTAACCACTAATCTCTTTGTTAGATAATTATCTTATCATATGCTTCTTCGGGAATGGATTTCATAAGAAAACATAATTCTAAATAATATTAAATGGTAATGATGCATTTTGTGGTAGTCCCACAAGTAATACGTTCTCAAAAGATGATGATGAATCTTTGTATATTTTCCCCTCACATAAAAGAACATCCTTCATTTGGAAATAAATTACAATATCTCTGTGGTTTTTCCTGTATTTGGAAACCATATCTTTAGCTTTATTCAAAGAAATCCTAGCGTTTGTATACACTACATTCAGGCATGCGAGTTGCAAATCTTGTGCTTGTTTTCTTTTTGGAAGCATGAAACCTGGAAGAAAGGGATGGGGTTTCAGGTCATAAGGGTCTTCTATCTTTGCGACAGGATAATAATGTCCTGAAACAAGCATTTTCCCCATATCAACAAACTCAGGAGCTGTGATACGTACTAAATATGTTTCAGGATGAATACCATAAACGGCCATCATGTGAGCAGTTGATGGCCACATATCAAGATGTGAGAATTTTGAATTCCATAAAACAGGAGAGTAATTTTGTCCAAAATGAGTTTTAGCTAATGCCTGATCAAAAATCCTTTCAGAATCTTTACTTTTTTTTGCATTTAAAGGTTTGCGGTTTGGATGATTTCTAGTAAACATATTTTTATCTTCTAATTAAAATATACGCTCTACAAATTGATTATACTGCAAATATTGATATGCCTTGATAAAAAAGTAGCATAATTCATACTGCTAATATTCTGATGTCAACTATATTTTAATTCGTACAGGATACAGAGGCTATAGTTATAGTAGATGCATCATCGGTATTAAATAGCTTCGCCTAATACCGCTACACTTTTTCCTGCCCATGTTTGCCTCCAGGAAATAGGCTGATGGTTTCTATAAAATGGCGAACTTTTTTCAACAGTTGCCACATTGAGCGGGCACTGATTTTTGCTGTTGCCGCCCACATAGCTGGCTTTACCTGTCCCGCTGTACAGCGCTCCGGCCAGATAATATTTTTCATTCTGTCCCGGCGTGACCACCCGTTTTTGCTGCCCGCGCAGTTGCCAGTCCGCACCAATTTTGGGATTAAGATGGATATCCACTTCATCTTCATAAAAGACCGGATGCTCTGTGCTACATTCGTCCAGTGCTTTACGGATTGCTGCCATCTTTTCCTCTTTATGCGGGTCACGGATACGCAGAGTTGACGCTGCCCTTCGCCACACAAGCTCTGCGGATGGCAACCAGCGGCGGGCGTGAGTTTTATGGATGGCTTTCTGCATCAGGCGTCGTTCGTCACGGAAAATTGGTGCTATGAGCGGCATTACTCAGTCCGGGCTGAGTTCCCTCAACGTGATCTACTATTTCGCGCAGCTATTTAGAGCAGATCCAGAGAAGATGATAATATTAGAAAGATATTTTCTTATATTTACTGGAGAGTTGATACTTTCCCTCTTCAAGAAAGAGATCTTTAAAGCATACGAACCTTAATAAAAAGGCTCGCTGGCTATCTTATTATGTATAGTGACATAAAATCCATACTTCGTATCAAAATGATAGTTGATTGCATCTCAGGAATATAATAAAATATTATAGCAAACAATCATCCATGGAGGCATAATGAAAGAAAAATTTAAACCACGCCTAACAACAATTGACGAAGAGTATTGTATTCCTGATGATATTATACATAAAATGGTGGGGTTATTCCCACATGAACAAAATGAAAATCGTCAGTACTACGGTGAAAGAATAAAAAAATGGGACTCGGAAACTCATAGACAAAAACTGCTAGGCCCTCATCATTACCCCAAAAAACATTCTCGAAATGATCCTAGCATAAGATATTCATATGACAGAAGCAGTTCTGGATTATGGGAATTCATATCACAACAACGAGAAAAATACCCCAATAAAACAAGAAACACAGATGATATAAAAGAAAAGTTAATTCAAAAACACGCTGTTTTTCAGAAAAACATAAAGCTTATAAATGAAGAAAAACCAATGATAAAGCAAAGGGATTATAACAATTCAGCGCATAAGATATGGGAGCAGTGGGAATCTCCAAAATATGTGATGTCAGTAGATGAAGTAGAAGAGAGATACGGTGTCAGAGAAAAGATGTGGGATTCCAGACAGCATAAAAATATGCTTTTTGAAAAAGCGAGACAACCAATGCACTATCCTTTTAAGCATGCCAAAAATGATAATAGCCGAAGATTATCATATGAAAATAGTAGTGAAGGATTAAGAAATTTTATAAAGACACGTAGATTAATTTCCAATAGCTCATAACTAATGAAAAATATAAGTTCAGCAGGCTAATATCATACCGAAATTGGCCTGCTGCAAATTATTAAATAGCCGGAATAGCAATAACGCCGAAATAGGGTGTTGCTCGAGGAGTTAATAGCGTATTGTCTGAACGTGATAGCTTAGTGATAACCAGATGATCCTACCCACGTAATATGGACACAGGCCTAAGCGAGGTTCTTGTTTTCAAATTGTTCCGGACTGAGGCCGCCACACCAACTGTGCCGCCGCCACC
>OGSN01000395.1_pt1 | contig 11200 bp, 10 predicted proteins | sample 1573891 | NCBI WGS metagenome assembly OGSN01 (sample SAMN03295857, study PRJEB24534) | human gut metagenome | isolation source: fecal sample 7 from infant 8 | host: Homo sapiens | place: USA: Pittsburgh, PA | collected 2014-07 | reverse complement strand
CTTTAGAAAGGTCGTGAGAGCTTTGACCACAGGAACTGTGAAATGGTTTGACAACAAAAAAGGATATGGATTTATTAGTTATGATGAAACAGAAGAAATATTCGTCCATTTTACTGCAATTGAAGAAGAGGGATTCAAAACCCTTGAAGAAAATCAATCTGTAGAATTTGAAATAATCGAAGGAAACCGTGGGGCACAAGCCGCTCATGTCAAAAAAATGATCTTATAAGAAAGTTTCAACAATAAGTAACTTCTCTTCAAAACAGAAGAGATTGCATCAAAAATATTCAATTTAAAGAAAGACCGATACTCCGCAAAATGTTCTTTGCAAAGTATCGGCTTTTTTATAATTTTATAATTGCTTGAACGATAGAAAATCAACTTATGCTGCGTCTCTTCCATACAGTACAACGTTCACTAATATTACAAAATCTCACTTTTCAATATAAAGATACATATTTCTGTTTGTTTTCTGATCCTATCGAAAGAAGGTTATCTCGAATTTATCAGATGATTTGAAAAAGACTGCTCGACTGTATTGAAAACTTGATTTCTAGCGTTTGCTTTAATATTTTTTACAAATTTCTTTTCTTTTTTCTTCGCTATTATTTCTTCTCGTTGTATCTATGCATCCTTCTCACTTATTTCCGAGTGAATGATGTCTTTCGCATCAGATTGTTTTCTTTTCAACATTAATTGCCATTTTAAAAGAATCTTTCTAAATCGAGACAACGGATTTAAAGAATCGACAATCCGAACAAGGGCTTGATTGTTATATAGCCTTGGTTGATAATCTTTTTTGATTGCTTTTATACCATTTTTTTACCGAGCTTTTCTAATAACTAGTTTCAACGATCACTTTCACTATTTATGATTCGTTCATTTATGTATCTTCTTGAACTGGTTCCTGAAGTTATTTCCTGCGAATCAAACCCAGCCATGATATTTTTTAAGTCCTGAAGGTTATACCCCTGTGTTTTGCTGTTTTCTTTTTAAAAATTGCCAACCATTTATCACTCCTAATTGCTCAAAACACTGAATCCAACGATTGACATCAAAACTATGTGAACCCATAGAAAGATTCATCTCGTTGAGGTGATAGATGTCTGTTGACTCCTGGAGTAGCCCTTCTGCTGATTCGCAAAATTTCTTGAAATTTGCGCATTTTTCCAACTCGCTTGATTTGTTGCACGGACAGATAGCGAACGTATTTCTTGTTTATTGTTCGAACTACCTTGTTTCACTCTTGATGTCTGTGCTTTTTTCATCTGTGTTCTTTTGCCATTTTCCTTTCTTTTATTTAGCTTTTCCAAGTGCATTCTCCGTAGTTTTGTACCTCTCGTTTTCCATATTCCTTTTATCTTCCTACCGTTTCTCCGCCATAGTCTCGATAGCTTCGCACCTCTTTTTCTTCGTATTTCTTTTATCTTCCAAATTCGGTTGAGATCTTCTAACATTTTTTTTATTTCCACGTCCGTTTTTCTCCTTATACTTTTTCTGTAAGTTTTATTATAAATAAGAAAAAATGTTATCTTACTTCTTTTTTTCCTTTAAAAAATATTTAGTGCAAATTTTTTATAATATCCTTTATGTTATTAAGTTATATATCCCTTGGTTGAATGGTCAGGTGTCCATTACTTTATCGAAAGTTACTGGTCGAACATCATATCATCCATTATTCTAAGGTCAAGTTCATACAAACGTCAGCAAGACACAATCAAGCCGAAGAATCTCACCCTGATCATAAAATGATCTTCGGATTCTTCGGCTTGTTTTCTCAGAGGTTATATATAGTTATGTTTTTCTCGCAGCTATTTTATATCTGCTGAATCAATTGGTTTAAACAAGTAAAATCAATCAGCTAGTTGTATTTACTTGGTTGTTAGTGCTTTGTTGCTCTTTACCTTCAGAATAGTAGGACAAAAAAGCTGTCTGACTTTTTTTGCGCATCAGATAGAAGGTTGGCTCAGCCTTCCCTACATATTTAATATTTACGCCTCTTTTGACCGGTGTTACAGAGTCAATATCTTGTAGCGGGATATTTTGGTCCTTCCAAAAAGCAGCATATTTAATTTTGATTGCATGGTTTTTCAAAATAAATGACCGACGATACCCAAGAAAAAGAAAAATTAAAAATAGCCCCATCACTAAGTTACTTTTCCAATAGGGTCTAGTGTTTTCAAGTGATAAAATCAAACTAAAAAATAAAATGATCAAAGATAAAGACCAATAGATGATCGTCTGCGCCCATTCCGGCTGCCAGCGAATTATTTTTTTCATTCTTTAACCTCGCATCTATTTGTAATGGTATAATTATAGCATAACACTATTTTTATAAAAAGGAGAGCTTCCTTACTATGATCAAAGTATACATTGATGCTTCCACAAAAGGCAATCCAGGACCTAGTGGTGGAGGCATTTTAATTATCCATGAAAATAAACAAGAACAGCTTACCGTCCCACTTTCGGATGGCTCCAATCATCAAGCTGAATTCGAAGTCTTTTTAAAAACTTTAGAAATTTTAAAGGAAAAAGGCTGGGTCAATGAAACAATTCTCTGTTATTCCGATAGCAAAGTACTTGTTTCTACAATCGACAAAAACCACACAAACAACGAAAGTTTCTCTTCCCTTCTATATGAGATCCAACAATTACTCGCTCAGTTCCATTTACTCATCTTACAATGGATTCCCGAGAGTAAGAATAAAGGGGCGGATAATCTGGCACGCCAAGCGCTTCAAAAACAATTAAATCCATAAAAAAAAGACTTTTTAGCTACTTACTAAAAAGTCTTTTTAAAGTTTCTGATTTAATAGAGAAGATAATTGTGATCAAAAGTAATATCGAGTTCAAAAGAACCAACCTTTTTCTCAATAGCTTGACGAATCTTTTCTTCTAAAACATCATCTGGTAACTTGAAATTCTGAGGAACTACAATATCGAATTGCAACTCTTTTCCTTTACGTATGATCCGTAAATCGTGCAACCTCAACTCTTCCCCTAACTCTTTGATAATTTGTCTCAATTGTTTCAATATCTTACGGTATTGTTCATTATGGATTGCTACCGGATCTAGATGACAAACTAAATCTACATCCAAAGTCTTTTTAAAGTCTTTTTCGATAATATCAATGATTTTATGTGCTTCATTCAAGTTTAAACTGTCGTCAACTTCAATATGAACAGAAGCAAACTTTTTATTTGGTCCATAATTATGAACCAACAGATCATGAAAACCTAAAATCGATTTATAAGAACTTAATTGTTTTTCCATTGTTTTGATTTCTTCAGCTGTTGGACGGCTACCTAGTAATTCATAGACAAAATCACGTAACATCATGATCCCACTAAAAATAATGTACCCGGCTAAGACAAAACCAACATAGCCATCAATACGCCAGCCAGTGAATCTTTCGATACCTGCAGATACTAAAACAGCTAACGTCGTGAATACATCATTGTAACTATCTTTGGCTGTCGCTTTTAGTGCTTCTGACTGAATTGTTTTTGAAAATCTAGTGTACATACGTCCTTGTAAAAGTTTTAACAGAATCGAAAATATCAGGACAAGAAACACGATCGGTGTCAGGACTAAATGTTCCGGCCAAAAAATTTTCCGTATAGAAGCGTCCAAAAATTGAAACCCTACATACGTAATGATGATTGAAACAAATAAGCCACTGATATATTCAAATCGTTCATGTCCAAATGGATGTTCTTGGTCTGCGGGTTTTGCAGCAATCTTAAACCCAACAAGCGTCAAAATGGATGAAGCTGTATCGGATAAACTATTGATAGCATCCGCCATGATCGAAACACTGCCAGAAAAAAGTCCGATTGCAAATTTCGCAACAAACAATAATATATTTGTGATAAGACCTAAGATTCCAGCTATAATACCTTTTTTGGTACGTTCTTGCCCACTAATCGTTTTTTGTTCTTTTGACACTTTTTCGCTTCCTTTATTCTTTATTCTGGTTTGAGTGGCGTTGCAGCAAACAGCGCTTTAGCAATCAGTGGCGTAATGATTCCGGCACCTATCGCTTCCGGAATCCCATTGATTGCGGCAACTCCTGCCAAAGTTTTAAATAATAGATCCGCATCTACGCCATACGCATCAGCAGTTGCCCCAGTATAAAACAGTCCCATAAACCCTAGAACTAAAAGTGTATTCACGAGTGAGCCAAATACTCCTGCTAAAACCGAACCAACGACTACAGAATGATAACGTTGATAAATCCAGTGAAAAATGATTCCTGCAACTAAGCCAACTAAAACTCTAGGAACAACTGAAATGATCGGATTGGTAAAGACGAGGGTATCAAATGGGGTCGTAGGCATGGCGTAAGCACGAATGATCGTGGCGATCCCCCAAAACAAACCAATGACCATGCCGTCTTTCGGTCCTAATACAACCGCAGCAACGATAACTGTTATGTGAATAATCGTCAAACTAATAAATCCTAAAGGAATAAACCCTAACCATGGAACCATTGCTTGAACGATAATGATTGCTAATAAAATCGCTCGTAAAACTAAACGAAAAGTTTTATTTTTACTATTCAATTTTACCCCCTCCTTTTTATTCTAATCGTAAAAGGTTTTGCTTTTTTGTCAATTAATTACTCTCAAAGAAAATGCTGATTGGTTGCATTCAGTTCTCATAAAATAAACCGAATTTGTCAACGGGATTTCCGTTTCAAACAAATTCGGTAGAACTTTTCTTTAACAAATAGGAGGATTCAATACTCCTTGAACAAAAAAGGTCGTTCTTGAGCCCTTTAGCATGTATGAAAATAAATAGTATTATCGGTGCTTCCTTAAGCAATAAGCGATCAGTGTTTAAACTATGAAAAGCTGTTTAAAAAATGACCGCTTACTCGCTTCAATGAAAGCATTCTATTCCCCATTATTTGCTAAAACAAGGTCAAGTATTCGCTCCTTGAAATAAGTTTTTTCTCTCCCAAACATAAAATACCGTTTCAAAAGGAGGTTATTATCATCTGAGCTATTCGACGCTTTCCCATTTTATTTGGAAAAGTATTTAAAGTTGATTATTGATTAGACAACCATGTTTTAGCTTCTGATAAAGCATCTGGGATACCAGCAGGGTTTTTCCCACCTGCTTGCGCCATATCAGGGCGACCACCACCGCCACCACCAACTTTTGGTGCGATTGCTTTGATCAAGTCACCAGCTTTTAGCCCAGCATCATTTGCTTCTTTCGTCATAGCGACTAACAAACTAACTTTTCCGTCTTGTTCATTTGCCAAAACAAGAATATCGGAAATGTTTTTTTGTTTCCATTGGTCTGCTAATTGACGTAATTGGTTCATATCTTTTACTTTTACTTGTGCAGTAATCAGTGAATGACCACTAACTGTTTCCACATTTTTAAAGACATCGCCTGCTTGTTGGTTCGCTAGTTTACTTGCTAATTGTTCATTTTCTTTTTGTAGTTCTTTTAGTTGTTGTTGTAATTGTTCTGTTTTTGATACAACCTCTTTTAATTGAGGTGATTTGACAATTGTGGCAACTTCTTTTAATTGTTTTTCTTCTGCTTCCAATAACTCATATGCTTCTTTACTTGTTACAGCTTCGATCCGACGAACACCGGCACCGATTCCTGATTCAGAAACGATTTTAAAGATCCCAATATTTTCAGTATTTGCTACATGGGTTCCACCACAAAGTTCGATAGACCATCCACCAATGTTCACTACACGGACTTCTTGACCATATTTTTCACCAAATAAAGCCATAGCACCCATATTCTTAGCGGTATCGATATCTGTTTCGATGGTTTCTACTGGGATTGCTTCCCATATCTTCTCATTAACGATTCGTTCCATTTTTACTAATTCATCAGCTGTGATTTGTCCAAAATGAGTAAAGTCAAAGCGTAAATGTCCAGGAGCAACTAAAGAACCAGCTTGGTTTGCATGTTCCCCTAAAACTTCTTTTAAAGCTTTATGCAATAAGTGAGTCGCTGTATGGTTTTTGATAATGCGATTTCTCATCGGTACATCGATCAACAAGTGGTAAACTTCGCCTTCAGTCAATGTTGAAAGCACTTCTACGGTGTGCATAAATTGTCCATTCGGTGCTTTTTGAACGTCAACAACTGTCGCAACCGTTTCTCCAGAGGCATCAATGATCCAACCTTGATCAGCCACTTGTCCACCCATTTCTGCATAAAACGGTGTTTGATCAAAAATCAATTGACCTTGTCCAGCAGACAATTCACTCACTAGTTCTTCCTCTTTGATAATCACCAATAGTTTGCTGTCTGATTCAACTTGATCATAGCCAATAAATTTACTATCCACTTTGATATCTGTTAATAGGGCAGATTGGACTCCCATTGATTTTTCTGTACTACGAGCAGCACGCGCACGTTGTCTTTGTGCTTCCATTTCTTTTTCAAAGCCTTCATGATCGACTTTCAAGCCTTCATCTTCTGCCACTTCTTCGGTCAACTCCACTGGGAAACCGTAAGTATCATACAATTTGAAGATATCTTTTCCAGCAAGTGTTGTTCCATTTGCTTTTTTGACTTCAGCGATCACTTGATTCAAGATTTCAAGACCTTCGTTGATCGTTTCATTGAAACGTTCTTCTTCGGTACGAACTACTTTTTCAATAAATTCTTTTTGTTGAAGGACTTCTGGATAATAGCTAACCATGATTTCGCCAACTACTGGAACAAGATCATATAAGAAAGCTTTTTCAATCCCTAATTTTTTCCCGTGCATCACTGCTCGGCGTAATAAACGACGAAGAACATAGCCACGACCTTCATTTGAAGGAAGCGCCCCATCTCCAATCGCAAAAGATAATGCTCGGATATGATCCGCAATTACTTTATAAGAAATGTCGGTTGTCGGGTTTTCCCCATATTTTACTTGGTTGCTTAGTTTTTCTACCGCATGAATGATCGGTAAGAACAAATCTGTTTCAAAGTTTGTTGGTGCGTCTTGAACGATCGAAACCATCCGTTCCAGCCCCATGCCCGTATCAATGTTTTTATGTGGTAAAGGTTCAAATGTATGATCTGGTTTATGGTTGAACTCAGAAAATACTAGATTCCAAATTTCTAAATAGCGTTCGTTTTCTCCACCAGGGTAGTTTTCTGGATCATCTTCTGCGACATCATTGTATGCTTCGCCTCGATCATAGAAGATTTCTGTATCAGGACCACAAGGACCCGCACCAATATCCCAGAAATTATCTTCAACATCTACAATGTGATCAAGTGGCAAGCCGACTTCTTCATGCCAGATTCGTTTTGCTTCTGTGTCTTTTGGATAAACGGTAACATATAATTTTTCCGGATCAAATGCCATCCATTCAGGACTTGTTAAAAATTCCCATGCCCAATGGATTGCTTCATTTTTGAAATAATCACCAATAGAAAAATTTCCAAGCATTTCAAACATTGTGTGGTGCCGTGCTGTCTTCCCTACATTTTCAATATCATTCGTACGAATTGATTTTTGAGCGTTTGTGATGCGTGGGTTTTCTGGTACGACAGAGCCGTCAAAATATTTTTTTAACGTAGCAACCCCTGAGTTGATCCATAAAAGTGTTGGATCGTTGACTGGAATTAATGATGCGCTAGGTTCAATCGTGTGTCCTTTTGATTGGAAGAAATCTAAAAACATTTGTCGAACTTGTGCACTGCTTAATTGTTTCATTTTATTACCTTCTTTCTTTATTTTAAACGACAAAAAAACACCCTCACAGCCAAGGACGAAAACTCGCGGTACCACCTTGGTTGCAATGATGTTCGATCATTACCTCTTGAACTCGATAACGCTGAGTAGCGTTGATATTTCTATCAATAAAAAAGGGAGCAATTTGTTTTTTTGACTATTCTTTTTTCAGCCTGGAAAGAATTTTCTGTAAGTCAGACTTAAACAAACCATGTCCTTTTCGTACTTTACAAGTATACGTATTCTATTTTATTCTGTCAACCGCTCTTTTCCTTCAACTCTTATTTCTTTCTAGAATATTTTTTGTTAAGCTTGAATTACGCCTATTAATCAAAAGGAGAATCGATGATGCAAGTTTATTTTGGAAACAAGTCCTGGATCAGAGGGGCGAGTTTTTATCTTCGTTATCAGGTATTTGTTCTGGAACAAGGCATTTTGCCAGAATTAGAATTTGACGAAACGGACACTTCTGATAACTACTTTCTGTTAATGGAAAACAATGTTCCAATTGCAACATTACGTTATCAAAAAAAATCGTCCACTTGTCTTAACCCCGATCGTTTTTGCGTCGCCAAAAATTATCGCCAACAAGGTTTCGGTCGTCAGCTGTTGTCCTTAGCTGAACAGAAAGCGAAAAAAGAAGGCTTGCTATCAAGTTACCTAGTAGCAGAAATGACTGCCCTTAGTTTCTATCAGCAACAAGGTTACGAGACTTGTACAGATCCTTTTATCGAGGATGGGATTACCTGCGTAGGGATGCAAAAAGAATTGATTTAAGATCTATTATCACTAGATTATCTGCTAAATGAACACTTAAAAACAGACCAAAGGAATGCAATCCTTTGGTCTGTGAGCGTGAAGTCATGACGTCTCTTTTAAAGGGTCTGGTCATTGACTTACTTATTGGAGTTTTTCTTATTTTTTCTTGCAGTTCTAGTTTGTTGTCTGCGTTCGATTTTACGGTCTTTTTTGTTCTTTTCAGCAATTGCCCAATCGATTTTCTTTTTATATCCAGGTTTGATTTTTTTCTTTTTCTTTTTCACTAAGCCGATCAATGTAGGATCCAGTGTATCTTTGGATTTTTCCCGTTTCGTCCGACGATTGCGGTCATAAGTCTTGATGATTTCATCATTTTTGATTTCCATCGGTTCAAATGTGACACCAATTTTTTCAATACTGTCAATCGTTTGGTCATCACTTGGTGAGTACAAAGTGATCGCAGTTCCTTTTAAACCATTACGTCCAGTCCGACCTACTCGATGGATAAAGAAGTCAAGGTCTTCAGGAATTTCTGCATTGATCACATGAGAAACCCCTTTAATATCGATGCCACGTGCCGCTAGATCTGTCGCAACCACGTATTGATATTCTAAGTTTTGAACTTGGCGCATCACCCGTTTTCGTTCTCTTGGAGTGATATCTCCATGGATTTTAGCTACTTTTAAGCCTTGGCTTTTCAAGTAATCAGCAATTTCATCTACGTGTTGCTTCGTATTCGCGAAGACAATTGCTAGATAAGGATGACCAATCGTTAACAATTGGTAAATCATTCGATTTTTATCTTTCCCTTTAGTAGAGATCAGCCAATTCTCGATATCTTCTGAAATAACTGCTTTCGGTTTGATTTCTTCAATGATTGGATTTTCCATGTATTTACGTAAAAATGGTCGTAATTTTTCAGGAATCGTCGCTGAGAAAACTAAAAATTGCAGTTTTTCAGGCAAGCGACTAGCAATTTGATCCACTTCATGCAAGAAGCCCATGTCCAGTGTCATATCTGCTTCATCTACAACAAATGCAAATGCTGTATGGATTTTTAATGCTTGTTCATTCATCATATCCAAGATTCTACCTGGCGTTCCCACTACGATCTGTGGTTGTTGATGTTTCAAGCGGCTCAATTGGCGTTGCTTATCCGTTCCACCTACAAAATTCGTCACTCGGATCTCTGGATCGGAAAATTTAGCGATCTGACTAGCAGCATCATAAATTTGAGTAGCTAGTTCACGACTTGGTGCAGTGATTACTACTTGTACTTCGGCTTTTTCCGCATTGATTTTTTGAAATAAAGGCAATAAAAATGTATGCGTTTTGCCCGAACCAGTTTGTGATTGACCAATGATATTTTTTCCTTTAGCGATCAAAGGAATCAAACGCTCTTGTACTTCAGTTGGTTGAGCAAAACCTTTTTCTGCTAACGCCTCATTTATATATGGTTTAAAATGAAATTGTTCAAAATTACTCATTTAAGTAAGCACCTCTTCTCTTTCTTTTTTACACGACTTTCGCATTATACCACATCCTCAAGCAATTTGCTTGATCCTTTTCAAAGTCGCTCACGATCCACTAGTTCCCTTTTGGTTGAATGGTACTAATCGTATGTGTTTGACTGGCTTTTTCATAGAACAGCACTCTTTTCTTACGAAGGAATGACAAGAAAAGATTCAGCATGAAGATAAACTGTGCAAATGCAACACCCAACACAATAAAAATCCCGCTTACCTGTAATACACCTGTCGTATGGTCAGTGATATGTTGGATCGTCTGACTAAGCCAAGCTAACCCATAAAATAAAAAGTAAAGATACCCATAACGGATAAACAGTGCTTTAAAAGAAAGTCGTTTTCCGTTATCCGAAACCACACGAATGCGTACGATTTTTTTACCTAAAGTGAGACCGTTTGTTACATATGGTATGACCATGAAATAAAGCAAGACTTCTAAAAATACCCACCAACTACTTGAAGTGATATCACCTATTTTCAAAGACAATTGAAGAGTCACAGCAATCAGCACGGATAAAACCGATAAGAAAGCCCAATCAATGAAATAGGCAACTAATCGTCTCGTTAGAGAAACTGTTTTCCCTTTTTCGTATGACACTTCATCCATTCTTGCTCTCGTAGGCAACATGAAGGTAAAGATTGGTGTCATAATGTACCCTAACGTTCCTCCGATCGTATTCGTCAATAAGTCATTGACATCAAATAGCCGATAAGGTCGAGGATAAATAAAATACAACCCACTTAACTGTGTCAATTCAAAAAATAAGGAAAGACAAAAACTTGCAATGATGGTTTTCACAAAAGATAATCGAAAATAATATCTTAAATAGATCCCGAAAGGTAATAAAAGCAAAACATTAAATACCGGTTCTAAAAAAACGCTTTGTCGCATCGCTGGTAAATACGTACTTGGATCAGATAAAACCAAGACGGTATTCTCTCGGAAATGGACCCATGATGCAAATAAATGTAATTCCATTTTAGGTCCGGTCATTTGAGCAACGGCTTCCTTTGAAGGCAACGGTAAAATGATCAAAAAATAAGCACATAACAAATAAAAAACAAACGAATATAAGATAACCGCTCTCGAAAAAATAAACGTTCCATACTTTCGATATTCATAAATGAAAAAAAACGAAGAAATCGCTAATGCCAAAAATGGAAAAACAATAAGTGCTAAGCGAATCGGTTCAATATAAC
>OGSN01000356.1_pt1 | contig 12328 bp, 9 predicted proteins | sample 1573891 | NCBI WGS metagenome assembly OGSN01 (sample SAMN03295857, study PRJEB24534) | human gut metagenome | isolation source: fecal sample 7 from infant 8 | host: Homo sapiens | place: USA: Pittsburgh, PA | collected 2014-07 | reverse complement strand
CCATGAAACGTACGGATAATGCCGCCATTACGGACGTAATCCCCACCCGGCTGTGCGGATTATCGGCTTGTGCGAGCAGCAGCGAGGTGCAGATAAGTAAAACGTATACCTGGAGCGGGAATACCTTGCTGGGGCTGCTGGGGACAAGGCAGTATAACATTCCGCTCTATTTTCGCACCGTCGCCGGACAAAACGTCACTGCCGGTCCCTACCAGGTGCAGTTGACCTTCAGTATCAGCTACAGCGTCTGTGCCTTCGGTGTTGGAAGCCTTTGTACGAATGCCCAGACGGGAACCTCAACAACCACCATCCTGTTGGATATGACCGTCACCAACGACTGTAGCGCCATGACCACGCCGGACGTCAACTTCAACATCGCGCCGCTGGTACAAAGTTTCCCCACCGTCTCACAGGCGATAGCCGTCACCTGTACCAAAGGCAGTACCTATACCATCGGCATTAACAACGGTGCTAACGCGCTGAATAACGTGCGCTGGATGGTAAGCGGCAGTAACTACCTCAGTTATGACATCTATAAAGAAGCCACGGGTAACCGATGGGGCGGCAGCGGCAGCGAACGCTGGACCAGCGCGACGTCGTCGCAGGTCAGTGCTGACGGTTTACTGCGTACCTACAACTACACCGCGAAAGTGCTGACTAATCAGGCCACGCCACCCGCCGGAACCTACACCGATACGCTGATTGTCGACGTGGCTTTCTAACCCCGCGCTTTTCCCTTTCTCAAATGTAAAGTTCCTGTTGGCTGTGCCGATAACACCGTTAATAAATCTATGAGAAGGTGTTGTATGTTGAACCGTATCCGCGTTGTCACAATGCTTATGATGGTGCTGGTCATTTTCGCACTACTTCAGCTTATCTCCGGCGGGCTTTTTTTCTCGTCATTAAAACAGAACCAGGACAGCTTTGCGGCCTCGAACGATCTCCGCCTGCAGCAGAGTGAACTCACCTCAACGTGGGATCTGATGCTGCAAACGCGTATCAACCTGAGCCGCTCGTCCGCGCGCATGATGATGGATCCCAACAATCAGCAGAGCAGCGCGAAAACCGATCTGCTGAAAAATGCCCGGGCGACACTTGCGGATGCCGCAAAGCATTACGAGGCCTTTAAGAAAATCACCCCGCAGCCTGCGATGGAGCAGGTGAGCCAGAATATCGACGAAAAATACAACGCCTACCATGCCGGTCTGGCAGAGCTGATTCAGTTCCTGGAGAGCGGCAACATGGACGCCTATTTCGCGCAGCCGACGCAGGGGATGCAAAACGCCCTCGGCGCGGCGCTGGGGGAATATGCAAAGGTCAGTGGCGATCTGTATCACTCCGCGTTTGCTGAAAGCCAGAATGACTACCGCTTTGCGAAATGGCAGATGGCGGTGCTGGCGCTGGCGCTGGTCATTGTGCTGATCGCGGTCTGGTACGGCATTCGCCATATCCTGCTGAACCCTCTCGGTCGCGTCATCGCCCATATTCGTGACATTGCCGGCGGTGACCTGACCAAAACGCTGACCGTGTCCGGGCGCAATGAGATCACCGAGCTGGCAACCAGCGTTGACCATATGCAGCGTTCGCTTATCGATACCGTCGCCAACGTGCGTAGCGGCACGGATGCCATCTATACCGGCACCAGCGAAATTGCGATGGGCAATAACGACCTCTCTTCGCGCACTGAACAGCAGGCGTCCGCCCTGGAAGAGACGGCGGCCAGCATGGAGCAGCTCACCGCGACCGTGAAGCAGAACGCCGATAACGCCCGCCAGGCGTCTCAGCTGGCGGAAAGCGCCTCCGAGACGGCGCAGCGCGGCGGCCGCGTGGTGGATGGCGTGGTGAAAACCATGCACGACATCGCCGAGAGCTCCAAGAAAATCGCCGACATCATCAGTGTCATCGACGGCATTGCCTTCCAGACCAACATTCTGGCGCTGAACGCCGCCGTGGAAGCGGCGCGCGCGGGCGAACAGGGACGCGGGTTTGCCGTGGTGGCCGGGGAAGTGCGCAACCTGGCCAGCCGCAGCGCCAACGCGGCAAAAGAGATCAAATCGCTGATTGAAGATTCCGTCTCCCGCGTCGATACCGGCTCCGTGCTGGTGGAAAGCGCCGGGGAGACCATGAATGACATCGTGAATGCCGTCACCCGCGTGACGGACATCATGGGTGAAATCGCCTCTGCGTCTGATGAGCAGAGTCGTGGTATCGACCAGGTTGCCCTGGCGGTATCGGAAATGGATCGCGTGACACAGCAAAACGCCGCCCTGGTGCAGGAGTCCGCTGCGGCGGCCGCTGCGCTGGAAGACCAGGCGAGCCGTCTGAAGATGGCCGTCTCGGCGTTTCGTCTCGCTTCACTCGCTGGAAACACGGTCACCCCGCAGGCGACGTACCGCGCGCCAGCCGCTGAACCGGCTGCAAACCGTACGCGTACCGCGGCGACCGGACAAGATGAAAACTGGGAAACATTTTGACTGACAATTAAACCGCGGCTGCTTGCCGCTTGATGGGAGCGTGGATGTTAAATCGTATTCGTATCTCGACCACACTGTTTTTGATTCTGATCCTTTGCGGTGTGTTGCAGGTTGGCAGTAACGGGTTGTCTTTTTGGGCGTTTCGCGATGGCTATCAGAATTTGCAGGACGTTGAGGCGAGTAATCAGCAGCGCTCCGCACTGGCACAAACCCGTGCCGTGCTGTTGCAGGCAAGCACTGCGCTGAACAAGGCGGGAACCTTAACCGCGCTAAGTTATCCGCCGGATGACATTAAGGCGCTGATGGCCACCGCACGCGACAGCCTGAAACAGGCTGACGCACAGTTTAAGGCCTTTGCGGCACAGGCCACCGGCAGCGAGAAAGAGAAAGCGCTGAAGGCCGCCATGAAGACCCATTTTGAACAGTGGTACAGCGATCTCGACCATCAGGCGACGTGGCTTGAGAACAACCAGCTGTCGGACTTTATGACCGCGCCGGTTCAGGCCTCGCAGGCGGCGTTTGACGGCAGCTTTGACGCATGGCAGCAGGATATCAATCAGTCTGTTCTGCGCGCCGGTGAAGCAAGCCGCACCAGCTATCACATGTCGGGCGTCATCTTCGGCGTGATGGTGATTCTGGCGGGCTTGCTGACCGGCGCCGCGCTGCTCTGGTCACGCAAAATGATTGTGCAGCCGCTGGCGATTATCAGCAGCCACTTCGACAGCATTGCGAAAGGCGACCTGGCGCGTCCGGTGGCGGTGTTCGGCAAAAACGAAATTTCGGCGATCTTTGCCAGCCTGAAGGCGATGCAGGGATCGCTGCGGGAAACGGTATCCGATGTGCGTCAGGGCAGTTATGCCATGCACACCGGGATCTCAGAGATTGCGGCGGGTAACAACGATCTCTCATCCCGCACCGAGCAGCAGGCGGCCTCGCTGGCGCAGACGGCAGCCAGTATGGAGCAGCTGACCGCGACGGTTAGCCAGAACGCCGATAACGCGCGTCAGGCATCTGACCTGTCAAAACAGGCGGCGATGACGGCGAAGAAGGGCGGCGACCAGGCGTCCCATGTCGCCAGCACCATGCAGGAGATCGCCACAAGTTCACAGAAAATTGGTGACATCATTAGCGTGATTGACGGTATCGCGTTCCAGACCAACATACTGGCGCTGAATGCTGCCGTTGAAGCGGCGCGTGCAGGGGAGCAGGGGCGCGGGTTTGCGGTGGTAGCGGGTGAAGTGCGTAACCTGGCGAGCCGCAGCGCCAACGCGGCGAAAGAAATTAAGGTGCTGATTGAAGAATCGGTGTCACGGGTTCAGCAAGGCTCTGCCCTGGTGGATACGGCGGCACAAACCATGCACGAAATCGTCACCTCGGTGACGCGGGTGAACGACATCATGGGCGAGATTGCCTCGGCGTCGGATGAACAGCGTCGCGGGATTGAGCAGGTTGCTCAGGCGGTCACCCAGATGGATCAGGTGACGCAACAGAACGCCTCGTTAGTTGAGGAAGCGGCAGCGGCAACCGATCAGCTGGCCAGCCAGGCGGATCGTCTGACCGGGCTGGTCGCGGTATTTAATGTGAAAGAGCACGTTGAAGCAGTAACAGAAGTCGGGCGGTCGCAGGCCGTGCCAGTTGTATCCTGAATGTAATTAAGAAGGCGCTATGACATCACCAATGCCCCCTGGGCAAACGTCATTATTGTTGCAGATGACACAGCGCCTCGCGCTGTCCGACGCGCATTTTCGTCGGATATGTCAGTTAATCTACCAGCGTGCGGGGATCGTGCTTGCGGATCATAAGCGGGACATGGTCTACAACCGTCTGGTGCGGCGCTTGCGTACGCTGGGGCTGGATGATTTTGGCCGCTATCTGAGCATGCTCGAGGCGAACCAGAACAGCGCCGAGTGGCAGGCTTTTATTAACTCGTTAACCACCAACCTGACGGCATTTTTCCGGGAGGCCCACCACTTCCCGGTCCTGGCCGAGCATGCGCGCCGGCGCACCGGGGAGTATCGCGTCTGGAGTGCGGCCGCCTCGACGGGTGAAGAGCCGTACTCGCTGGCGATCACCCTTGCCGATACGCTGGGGATGGCGCCGGGACGCTGGAAGGTCTACGCCAGCGATATCGATACCGAGGTGCTGGAGAAGGCGCGTAACGGCGTTTATCGCCAGGATGAACTGAAAACGCTGTCGCCTCAGCAGCTGCAGCGTTATTTCATGCGCGGCACGGGCCCGCATGAAGGCCTGGTACGCGTACGCCAGGAGCTGGCGAACTGCGTCGAATTCGCGCCCGTTAACCTGCTGGATAAGCAGTACAACGTGCCGGGGCCGTTCGACGCCATTTTTTGCCGTAACGTCATGATCTATTTTGATAAAACGACGCAACAGGACATTTTGCGTCGGTTTGTTCCGTTGCTCAAGCCTGACGGTTTACTGTTTGCCGGGCACTCGGAAAACTTCAGCAACCTCGTGCGTGAGTTTAGCCTGCGTGGGCAAACGGTATATGCGCTGAGTAAGGAAAAAGCATGAGTAAAATCAGGGTATTGTCCGTCGATGATTCAGCGCTGATGCGTCAGATCATGACTGAAATTATCAATAGCCACAGCGACATGGAGATGGTGGCAACCGCCCCCGATCCGCTCGTAGCGCGGGATTTAATTAAAAAATATAACCCCGACGTGCTAACGCTGGATGTCGAGATGCCGCGCATGGATGGCATAGATTTCCTCGAAAAATTAATGCGGCTGCGGCCCATGCCGGTGGTGATGGTCTCCTCCCTGACCGGGAAAGGATCGGAAATCACCCTGCGCGCGCTGGAGCTGGGGGCGGTGGATTTTGTCACCAAGCCGCAGCTCGGCATTCGCGAGGGGATGCTGGCGTACAGCGAGATGATCGCCGAGAAGATCCGCACCGCGTCGCGGGCAAAGCTTGCCGCCCACACGCCGATGGCCGCGCCTGCGACCCTGAAGGCCGGTCCCTTACTCAGTTCGGAAAAACTGCTGGTCATTGGCGCGTCAACCGGAGGAACAGAGGCAATTCGTCATGTACTCCAGCCATTGCCGCTCTCAAGTCCGGGTATTCTGATCACGCAGCATATGCCGCCAGGCTTTACCCGTTCGTTCGCCGAACGCCTGAACAAGCTGTGCCAGATCAGCGTGAAAGAGGCGGAAGACGGCGAGCGCGTGCTCCCGGGACATGCCTATATCGCGCCGGGCGACAAGCATATGGAACTGGCGCGCAGCGGCGCTAACTATCAAATCAAAATTCATGACGGACCGCCGGTCAACCGGCACCGTCCGTCGGTGGATGTGCTGTTTCATTCGGTGGCGAAACATGCGGGGCGCAACGCCGTGGGGGTGATCCTGACGGGGATGGGCAACGACGGGGCCGCCGGAATGCTTGCAATGCACCAGGCTGGCGCCTGGACGATTGCGCAGAATGAAGCAAGTTGTGTGGTGTTCGGCATGCCGCGCGAGGCCATCAATATGGGTGGCGTGAGCGAAGTGGTCGATCTTAGCCAGGTAAGCCAGCAGATGCTGGCGAAAATCAGTGCCGGACAGGCAATACGTATTTGACTCAGGAGTATTATTTTATGGCGGATAAAGAGCTTAAGTTTTTGGTTGTGGATGACTTTTCCACCATGCGTCGCATTGTGCGCAACCTGCTGAAAGAGCTGGGCTTCAATAACGTTGAAGAAGCAGAAGACGGCGTGGATGCGCTGAACAAGCTGCAGGCGGGCGGGTTTGGTTTTGTGATCTCCGACTGGAACATGCCAAACATGGACGGTCTGGAACTGCTGAAAACCATTCGTGCTGATGCGGGTATGGCGTCCATGCCGGTGCTGATGGTCACGGCAGAAGCGAAAAAAGAGAACATCATTGCCGCTGCACAGGCGGGCGCAAGCGGCTACGTGGTGAAGCCATTCACGGCGGCGACCCTGGAAGAGAAGCTCGGTAAGATCTTCGAGAAACTCGGCATGTGAGGTGTTGGTGATGATGCAACCTGCTATGAAACCCGTTGAAGAACACTCGCCGAGCGACATTATCGTCCGCATCGGCAGCCTGACGCGCATGTTGCGTGACAGCCTGCGTGAGCTGGGTCTGGATCAGGCAATTGCCGAAGCGGCGGAAGCGATTCCTGATGCACGCGATCGTCTGGACTACGTCGTGCAGATGACCGCTCAGGCCGCGGAACGTGCGCTGAACAGCGTTGAAGCGTCACAACCGCACCAGGATGCGATGGAAAAGGGTGCGAAAGCGCTGACCAAACGCTGGGACGAGTGGTTTGAGAACCCAATCGAGCTGGCGGATGCCCGCGAACTGGTGACCGACACCCGTCAGTTCCTGGGGGATGTGCCCGGCCACACCAGCTTCACCAACGCCCAACTGCTGGACATCATGATGGCGCAGGATTTCCAGGACCTGACCGGTCAGGTGATCAAGCGCATGATGGATGTGATCCAGGAGATTGAGCGCCAGCTGCTGATGGTGCTGCTGGAGAACATCCCGGAACCGGCAGCCCGTCCAAAACGCGAGAACGAAAGCCTGCTCAATGGTCCACAGCTCGACGCCAGCAAGGCGGGCGTGGTGGCAAGCCAGGATCAGGTGGACGACCTGCTGGACAGCCTCGGCTTCTGATGGTCCATTCCGCTTCAGGGGGTTAACGCCGCCTGGGGCGGTTTGCGACAAAATCACCGAAAAGAGCCCGAATAAACGGGCTTTTCCCGCCATTGGATTTCCGCTGCGCTGGCATGATACCCGTGACGTAATGGGCTGAGCGTGCACAGTGGCAGAAGAGAACGACGACAAAACGGAAGCCCCCACACCCCACCGACTAGAAAAGGCGCGTGAGGAAGGGCAGATCCCCCGATCCCGAGAATTGACCTCCCTGCTGATCCTTATCGTAGGGGTGTGCATTATCTGGTGGGGCGGGGAGTCGCTCGCCCGCAAGCTGGCGGGCATGCTCTCAACCGGCCTCCGTTTTGACCACAGTATGGTCAACGATCCGAATCTGATCCTCAGCCAGATTATTCAGCTGATTAAAGGGGCCATGGTTGCGCTGCTGCCCCTCATTACCGGGGTTGTGCTGGTCGCGCTGGTCTCGCCGGTGATGCTCGGCGGTCTGGTCTTCAGCGCCAAATCGCTGCAGCCGAAATTTTCCAAACTCAACCCGCTGCCGGGTATTGCGAAAATGTTCTCTGCCCAGACCGGGGCCGAGCTGCTCAAAGCCATTCTCAAATCGGTGCTGATGGGCAGCTCCGCGGGGTTTTACCTCTGGTACCACTGGCCGGAAATGATGCGTCTTATCAGCGAATCGCCGCTCACCGCGATGAGCAACGCGCTGAATCTGGTCGGGCTCTGCGCGCTGCTGGTGGTGCTCAGCATTATCCCGATGGTGGGTTTTGACGTGATCTTCCAGCTCTATACCCATTTCAAGAAGCTGCGGATGTCGCGTCAGGATATCCGTGACGAATATAAGCAGATGGAAGGTGACCCGCACGTGAAGGGGCGCATCCGCCAGATGCAACGTGCCGCCGCCCGTCGCCGCATGATGGACGATGTGCCAAAGGCCGACGTCATCGTTACCAACCCGACACACTATTCCGTTGCGCTGCGCTATGACGAAAACAAAATGAGCGCGCCGAAAGTGGTGGCGAAAGGGGCGGGGCTGATCGCGCTGCGTATCCGTGAAATTGGCACCGAACACCGCGTGCCGATCCTCGAAGCCCCTCCGCTGGCGCGTGCCCTGTACCGCCATGCGGATATTGGACAACAGATCCCGGGACAACTTTACGCCGCCGTGGCGGAAGTGCTGGCCTGGGTATGGCAGTTGAAGCGCTGGCGTCTGGCCGGCGGTCAACGGCCTGCGAAACCTGAGAACCTTCCGGTGCCTGCCGCGCTGGATTTTATGAACGAGAAGGACACTGATGGCTAATCTGGTGGCAATGTTGCGCCTGCCCGGCAACCTGAAATCGACCCAATGGCAGATCCTGGCCGGGCCGATTCTGATCCTGCTAATTCTGTCGATGATGGTACTGCCGCTCCCGGCGTTCATCCTCGACCTGCTTTTCACTTTCAATATCGCGCTGTCCATTATGGTGCTGCTGGTGGCGATGTTCACCCAGCGTACCCTGGAGTTCGCCGCGTTCCCGACCATTCTGCTGTTTACCACCCTGCTGCGACTGGCGCTGAACGTGGCGTCCACGCGTATCATCCTGATGGAAGGCCACACCGGGGCGGCAGCGGCAGGTAAAGTGGTGGAAGCGTTCGGCCACTTCCTGGTGGGCGGTAATTTCGCTATCGGTATCGTGGTGTTCGTCATCCTCGTGATCATCAACTTTATGGTCATCACCAAGGGTGCAGGGCGTATTGCGGAAGTGGGCGCGCGCTTTGTGCTGGACGGGATGCCGGGCAAGCAGATGGCGATCGACGCCGACCTGAACGCCGGGCTAATCGCCGAAGATGAAGCCAAAAAGCGCCGTGCGGAAGTGACGCAGGAGGCGGACTTCTACGGCTCCATGGACGGTGCGAGTAAGTTTGTGCGCGGTGACGCCATCGCGGGCATTCTGATCATGGTGATTAACGTGGTCGGCGGCCTGCTGGTGGGCGTGTTGCAGCACGGGATGGACATGGGCCACGCGGCGGAAAGCTATACGCTGCTGACCATCGGTGACGGTCTGGTCGCGCAGATCCCGGCGCTGGTGATCTCCACTGCGGCGGGTGTCATCGTGACCCGCGTGAGCACCGATCAGGACGTTGGCGAGCAGATGGTGGACCAGCTGTTCAGTAACCCGCGCGTGATGCTGCTGGCCGCGGCGGTGCTCGGGTTGCTCGGCCTGGTGCCGGGTATGCCAAACCTCGTCTTCCTGCTGTTTACGGCGGCGCTGCTGGGCCTTGCCTGGTGGATGCGTGGCCGTGAAACCAAACCGACAGCGGAACCTGTTCCGGTCAAAATGCCGGAGAATAATCAGGCCGTCGAAGCGACCTGGAACGACGTTCAGCTGGAGGATTCTCTGGGAATGGAAGTCGGGTATCGCCTGATCCCGATGGTCGATTTCCAGCAGGACGGCGAGCTGCTCGGCCGTATCCGCAGTATCCGTAAAAAATTCGCGCAGGACATGGGCTTCCTGCCGCCGGTGGTACACATCCGCGACAATATGGACCTGCCGCCCGCGCGCTATCGCATCCTGATGAAAGGCGTTGAAATTGGCAGCGGTGATGCCTATCCGGGCCGCTGGCTGGCGATTAACCCCGGCACCGCCGCAGGCACGCTGCCGGGCGAGCAAACCATCGATCCGGCCTTTGGTCTGGCCGCGATCTGGATTGAAAGCGCGCTGAAAGAGCAGGCGCAGATCCAGGGTTACACGGTTGTGGAAGCCAGTACCGTGGTGGCAACCCACCTTAACCACCTGATTGGGCAATTCTCGGCGGAGCTGTTTGGCCGTCAGGAAGCGCAGCAGCTGCTCGACCGCGTCACGCAGGAGATGCCGAAGCTGACGGAAGATCTGGTTCCGGGCGTGCTGACCTTAACCACGCTGCACAAGGTGCTGCAAAACCTGCTCGACGAGAAGGTGCCGATTCGCGATATGCGCACCATTCTGGAAACCCTTGCCGAACACGCGCCGATACAAAGCGATCCGCACGAGCTGACGGCGGTGGTGCGCGTGGCGCTGGGCCGGGCCATTACCCAGCAGTGGTTCCCGGGAACCGGGGAAGTGCAGGTGATCGGCCTCGATACGCCGCTTGAGCGTCTGCTGCTGCAGGCTCTGCAGGGCGGCGGCGGCCTGGAGCCGGGCCTGGCCGACCGTCTGGCTGGAGCCGGGTCTGGCGGACAGATTACTGGCGCAAACCCAGGAGGCGCTGGCGCGTCAGGAGATGCTTGGCGCGCCGCCGGTGCTGCTGGTGAACCACGCGCTGCGTCCGCTGCTGTCCCGCTTCCTGCGCCGCAGCCTGAGCCAGCTGGTCGTGCTGTCGAATCTCGAGCTGTCGGATAACCGTCATATCCGCATGACCGCGACGATTGGAGGAAAATAATGCGTAAATGGCTTTGGATGCTGTTCTTCCCGCTGGCGGCGCAGGCTGCCGGGGGAGGCACCTGGCAGGCGAGCAGCATAGGGGTGACCCTCAGCAACCGCGGTGTTGCCATGTCATCTAACCCGCTGGCGCCTGCTGAAGCGGTTTCCGGTCTGATGGGTCTGGTGGTCTGGAACTACCGGCTGATTGGCCCAACGCCAGCGGGCCTGCGGGTGCGCCTCTGCTCTCAGACGCGCTGCACGGAAATCGACGGCGAAAATGGAACAACGCAGGCGTTCAACGGCGTGCCGGCTATTGAACCTTTGCGTTTCATCTGGGAAGTGCCGGGCGGGGGACGTTTGATCCCGGCGCTGAAGGTGCAGAGTAATTCTGTCATCGTGAACTACCGCTGACGGTTGAATTGTCAGGACTGCAAAAAAACAAAACCCGGCGATTGCCGGGTTTTTGGTATTACATACGTTCTACGGTTTCGATACCCAGGGTATCCAGACCCAGCTTCAGGGTCTTCGCCGTCAGCTGCGCCAGCTTCAGGCGGCTGTTGCGGACCGATTCATTCTCCGCGGAGAGAATAGGGCAGTGCTCGTAGAAGCCGGAGAACAGACCCGCCAGATCGTACAGGTAAGCACACATTACGTGCGGCGTGCCGTCACGCGCGACCACGGTCAGCGTCTCTTCGAACTGCAGCAGACGCGCCGCCAGCTGCGCTTCACGATCTTCCGTGATGGCCACGGTGGCATTCGCCAGCACGCTTTCGTCGATATTGGCTTTGCGGAAGACCGACAGCACGCGGGTGTAAGCGTACTGCATGTACGGCGCGGTGTTGCCTTCAAACGCCAGCATGTTATCCCAGTCGAAGATGTAGTCGGTGGTACGGTTCTTGGAGAGATCCGCGTATTTCACCGCACCGATACCCACGGCGTTCGCCAGTTTTTCCAGCTCGTCGGCCGGCATGTCCGGATTCTTCTCGGCCACCAGACGACGGGCGCGTTCCAGCGCTTCGTCCAGCAGGTCGGAGAGCTTCACGGTCCCGCCCGCGCGGGTTTTGAACGGCTTGCCGTCTTTACCCAGCATCATGCCGAACATGTGGTGTTCCAGCGGAACGCTATCCGGTACGTAACCGGCTTTACGTACGATCGTCCACGCCTGCATCAGGTGCTGGTGCTGACGGGAGTCGATGTAGTACAGCACGCGGTCGGCATGCAGCGTTTCGTAACGGTATTTCGCGCAGGCAATGTCGGTCGTGGTGTAGAGATAGCCGCCATCCTTTTTCTGGATGATCACGCCCATCGGTTCGCCTTCCTTGTTTTTGTACTCATCAAGGAACACCACCGTTGCGCCTTCGCTCTCCACCGCCAGGTTTTTCGCTTTCAGGTCCGCCACAATGCCGGGCAGCATTGGGTTATACAGACTTTCACCCATCACGTCGTCACGGGTCAGGGTGACGTTCAGACGGTTATAGGTAAGCTGGTTCTGCGACATGGTGATGTCAACCAGCTTGCGCCACATCTCGAGGAAGTATTGATCGCCGCCCTGCAGTTTTACCACGTAGCTGCGCGCGCGCTCGGCAAAGGCTTCATCTTCGTCATAGTGCTTTTTGGCTTCGCGATAGAACCCTTCCAGGTCCGCCAGCGCCATTTCGCCCGCGTTTTCCTGCTGCTGTTTTTCCAGGTAAGCAATCAGCATCCCGAACTGGGTACCCCAGTCGCCCACGTGGTTCGCGCGGATCACCTTGTGACCGAGGAACTCGAGCGTACGCACCGCGGCATCACCGATGATGGTGGAGCGCAGGTGGCCAACGTGCATCTCTTTCGCCACGTT
>OGSN01000350.1_pt1 | contig 12426 bp, 9 predicted proteins | sample 1573891 | NCBI WGS metagenome assembly OGSN01 (sample SAMN03295857, study PRJEB24534) | human gut metagenome | isolation source: fecal sample 7 from infant 8 | host: Homo sapiens | place: USA: Pittsburgh, PA | collected 2014-07 | reverse complement strand
GCTTAGCAACCATTGGCTTGTGTAGTTCTTTAGTGATTAACGCCTTTTCTGGCGTAACAGCCATTGCGGAAACAGTTATGAGTGAAAGTAGCCCGACAGTGGCAAATAGTATTAAGGAAGCAACACCAGCAAGTAGCGCAAGGCAAGAAAGTACGGAAAGCAGTCAAAAAACGACTGAAACGAGTCAGGAAGAAGTAACACAGGAAACAGCGAAACAAGCAGAGACAAAAGCGCCACTGGAAACACCAGAGATAAAAACAAACACAACAGCACAACCTGCAGAAAATAGTAGTGAAAATGACCGACAAACGAGTATTTCGCCACGTTGGGTGCCGAATAATCAAGTGATTTATCCGAGAATAACCTTGGCTTTCACTAATGAATCAGGGCAAGTTTTTACTGATGAAAACTTAACGTTATCAGGGACGTATACTAAATTTGGATATGAAAACGCAACTAGTTTATGGCGATCGTATGCGGTTAATTATCCAATTACTTCTTCTAATGCAGAAGGCGGTCAATATCGAGTAGCTGTCAATGCAACGGTTCCTTTACCATACGATTTTTTTACAGATTTACCAGCAAATTATAGGATGAATATATACGCGGTTGAACAATTAAAGATTGATAACACGCTAAAGTATGTCGACAGTATTGTTGCTGTGCCCAATTCTACACTGAGGATGACCAGATATAGTGCACAACAAACAACTGAGTTACCGCAGTTTGGAAATCATATGACTCCTTTTGTATTACGCACAAGAGATAGCGTGTTTTCTAAAAGCAGTGAAAATGTTTTCTCTCTAAACACGGATGGTAATGAATTTTTAAGAATCCTGAGTGTCGCCCCCATTGGCACTCCAGTAGAACCAGTATTATACGGATTTGATGGCACTGCAACGTACCGAGAAACACTTAATTACGTAGTCACTCGGAAACAAGTCACCGAGAAGTTCGTAGATGCTAACGGCGTAGCTATCACGCCGCCAACAGGTTTTACCCAAAACAAGAAAACACCAATGACCAGCAATGACTTCACCTTCAAACAAGCTAGTACTTTGCCGGACACCTATCAAGCAGACGGCAAAACCTACAAATTCAAAGGCTGGTACAAAGGCAAAACCAAGCCAAATACCTTGACCACGACCAAAGCGCCAAGCTATGCGGTGACCTATGATGGGAATGACGATTTGACGGTGGTGTATGAGGCGATTCAAAATCCTGTGACTTTTCAAGAAGGAAAAGGAATGTCATCTGTTCAGGTGATGAATAAGGCGATTCAGAATCCAGTGACTTTGCCTGATCGCATGTATCGTGTCCTATTTATCAATGAAACAGGGGGGCTGACATTTGCTGATCGTTATGGCTTTACTGGAGAATTAGTTGAAGTTGCGGATGGCAAAGTGACGCCAATTGGCCCAGTCCCGACTAACAATAATAGCGCAGTAAAAGAAATCACTATACCAGGTCGAGTTTTCGATACAGAAAGACCTACGCCGTTGCAATATGGAGTTCGCAATGCAACCTTTACGTTGCCCAAAATGTATAAAACCGTAACGTATCAACCTGGCCCAAATTATACAGGTACAGCCTACTCTATTCCAGAAACGTATCGTCTTAGTTTAAGAAGTGGTGTCAAAAGTGACATCGATACAACTGGATGGCGAATTGGTCTTGACCCGACAACAGATCCACAAAAGTTTACGATGAGCGGTATATACTGGTCATCAATGCCTACAAATGTTAGACTTGCAACACTATTAAGTGCGACTATTACTGGTAAAGGAGTAGAACCGAGTGTCTATACACTAGATGAAAATGCACGTATGTATCTTTACCTAGAAAATCGTCGTGTTACGGAAAACTTCGTAGATACCAATGGTACTAAAATCACCGCACCGTCAGGTTTCGCCCAAGGGAAAAAAACAGTAATTACTAGTGATTCGTACACCTTTAAGCAAAGCGGAGATTTGCCAGATACCTATAAAGTCGGCACGAAAACCTATCAGTTCAAAGGCTGGTACAAAGGTAAAAACAAACCAGACACCTTGACGACGACCAAAGCTCCCAGTTATCCAGTCACTTATAATGATGATGATGATTTGACGGTAGTCTATGAAGAAGTCGTGATGAAAACGTATAATTTACCAGCCAAAGATGTTTACTTTGGTTATGTTGATGAGGCAGGTAACCTATTGAATACAGCAGGCTTTTCTGTAGAAGCCGAATTAGGTGAAAGTGACGAAACTGAATCAACAGTATTAGGGAAAATTCAAGGAACTGATGAAGTGATGAGTAAATTAAAAAAATTATCGATTCCTGGCAAGTCATATGATTTCCCGATAGATAAGCTTAAGACATACGGTGCAAGGTCTGTTAATCATACAATTCCTAAACAATATAAGACAATGTCGATTACACCGCTAGCTACTTATACGGGAGATAAAACAAAGTATCCTATGACCAAAGAGATCCGGAAAAATATAGAAGCGCCATATACGGTTGTTTCTCAAGCTGACGGAGTAGAAGCCTTCAAATTAACTAACGCTGGAACTTTTTTTAGAACCAGACGAGCTTTTTGGACATGGGACCCGAATAACACGTTGTATGCTATGGGAATTTATTCAGGGACAGTCGGAAAAAACTATAACTTAGCTTCTCCAGAGGGAACAATCTACTATTATTTAGAAAACCGTCGTGTCACTGAAAACTTTGTGGATCCAAGCGGCGCTAAAATTACACCGCCAACAGGCTTCACGCAAGGAAAACAAACGGTGATTGACAGTGATAATTTCACTTATGCTAGTACGAAAGCCTTACCAGACACTTATACAACAGGAGATAAATCCTATAAGTTCAAAGGCTGGTACAAAGGTAAAACCAAACCAGGCACCTTGACAACGACTAAAACACCAAGTTACGCCGTTACTTACGACGATAAAGATGACATGACAGCGGTCTATGAGGAAGTCCAACCAACAGCAGAAATGACGGTTAGTCGGTTACTAGAAGTGATCCCAAATGAAGCTTCTATGATGTGGATAGTTAAACTAAAAAATACCAGTGAAGTTCCATTGACCAACGTTAAACTAGCTCCAACGGCCAAATGGGCGGCAGGTATTTCACCACCAACACAATTAGCTGTTCGCATTGGTAATACACCAAATAAAATTATTCCAGTGACGGCAGAACAATGGCAAGCAGGAGTTAACTTAGATATAGAGATTCCTGTGAACGGCGAAGCCTTAGTGACAGTGAACACAGCGAAAATTACGGGAGAACCAAGACAACTTTTAACCGCAGAAATGACAGCTAGTGGAAACTTTTCTGCAGTGACAGCTAGTAACTTTGTACGTATTCAAGGAGAAGATCAAACGATTACGCCAACACCAGTAGAAGAAGGTTTCATTAGTACACCAACGTTTGATTTTGGGAAAATTACGATTAACAGTAGCACTAAGCAGTACGGACTGAAAAAAGCAGCTGATTACTATGGCAACGGCACACGTAATCCATATCTACGAATAAAGACAAGCCAACCTAATTGGCAGTTAACAGCACAATTGTCACAGTTAACAGCATCAGCTGATAGTTTGCCAACTAGTACGCGTTTATTATTAGGAAGTGCGGATGTTATAGCAATCGAAAACTATAATCAAGTCACAGAGTTAACAAATAAAGTTGGGGTTACGAAAGCCTTAACTTTGACGAGTGACGGCACATCTACACCAGTAATTCTTAATAACCAATTTACAGGTAATGATGTCTATCAATTAGATTTTGATTTTGCCAATGTGAAATTAGAAGTCCCTGCCAATCAAGGGAAAATAAATGAGAAATATCAAGGAACGGTGACGTGGAACTTAGTCACTGGACCTTAAAAAAATAGTAAACCGCCCCCAAAAAGTTAGACTTTTTGAGGGCGGTTTACTATTTTATGGAAAGCCAATTTTATCTAATGGATAATAACGAAAAGTCAAAACACCTTCCACACTCGCTTGTTTAACAAAGCCAAAGTAACGACTGTCATCTGAGCGCGGGCGATTATCCCCCAAGACAAAATACATGCCTTCTGGAACGGTCAGGGATTGGGTGGCTTCTAAGGTCTCTAGCGTAAAATCTTGGGTATAATTTTCATTTTTAGAGACATTTCGTTTAGCACTTGCTAAGTAATCTTCACTGAGTGATACACCATTAATATAAAGGGTATCATCGCGATACTCGACTGTTTCGCCAGGTAAACCAATTAAACGTTTGGCTACTCGTTGGCCGTTGCGAGGACTAGGGAAAGCGATAATATCAAAGCGCTGAGGCTTTTTAATCGAGGTCACCCATAAACGGTCGTTGTTATGAAGTGTTGGTTCCATTGAAGAGCCGTTCACCGCAGCAGGGGAGAAAACATAGTGTCGAATCAGCAAGACAGCGACGACTAACAAAACCAACTGAACCAATCGTTTTAATAATGAGGACATGGACTTCACTCCTTTGTCCTTTTAGTGTACTACAGACAAGGAAAAGAAAAAAGTTTTCCCCTTAAGAAAGGTGTGCTAAAAAACGTTTCATAAAGCGTTGGCGAATTAAAATACCAACATAAGCAGCTGCGACAGCCTTGATGATACCAGGAATAATAAACGGAGCAAACCCGCCAGCGAAAGCGTTTGGCCACGGCAGATTTGCGGAATATTTCAACCAAATCATACCGAAAACTAAGGTAACTAAGGCGCCAGCAATATTTGCGATAATGGCCCAAGTATAGTTAAAGGTTGTTTTTTCTAAAATATAACCAGTTAATAAGCCGTTAAAGATAAAGCCGATTAAATAGCCGCCAGTTGGTCCAAAGAGTACACCGAACCCACTAGACATCCCAGCGTAAACGGGTAAACCAATTAATCCTAATAAGAAGTAAATTAAAATAGCGTAGGTCCCCGTTCGCTTGCCCAAAACGGTAGCGGTTAAGCCGATGGCAAATGTTTGTCCAGTTAAGGGGACAATCCCCAATGGAATTGTAAATTGTGAAAGTACAGCAATAATCACAGCGAATTCTGCTGCTAAAATTAAAGAGCGTAACGATGCTTTATTCATAAGAAGCCTCACTTTCTATTGTTAACCAATTATTTTTATTTGGTTAACAATAGTTTAGCGGAAGTAAACAATTTTGTAAAGAGGGCAAAGAAAAAAACCTTGCCAAGAAAGGCAAGGTTTTGAAAGAAGGTAAGAACCGTAGTTCGACCTTTTGAAATCTTAAAGTTTTTGGTTGTAGTATTCAACGACAAGTGCTTCGTCGATTTCTGGGTAAAGTTCATCACGTTCTGGTAAACGAGTGAAGCTACCTTCTAATTTTTCAGTGTCAAAGCTTACGAATGCTGGACGTCCAACAGTTGCTTCAACCGCTTCTTTAATTGTTGAGATGTTTTGAGATTTTTCACGAACACCGATCACTTGACCAACTTCAACGTGGTATGATGGAATATCAACACGTTTGCCGTCTACAGTGATGTGGCCATGGTTAACTAATTGACGTGCTTGACGACGAGTAGTTGCAAGACCTAAACGGTAAACAACGTTATCTAAGCGTTGTTCTAGTAAAACCATGAAGTTAACACCGTGTTTACCTTCTTTGATTTTGCTTGCTTTAATGAACAACGTACGGAATTGACGTTCGTTCATGCCATACATATGACGTAATTTTTGTTTTTCAGTTAATTGCATTCCGTATTCAGAAACTTTACCACGGCTGTTAGGTCCGTGTTGTCCTGGTTTGTAAGGGCGACGAGCTAGTTCTTTACCAGTACCTGATAAAGAGATACCTAGACGACGAGATACTTTCCATGATGGTCCAGTATAACGAGACATTAAAAATTCCTCCAATAAATAAATGTTTTTTTGGAGTAAAATAATTAGATGAAAAATTCATATTCGTTCAGTTCATTCTTCAACCTTCGCCTTTGCAGCCGCGGTTACGCAGTTGAACCAAGTTTGGCAATGAACTGTTGACGAGTTATTATTCTTCTGCTGCAATTATTTTACACAAAGTCTAGTATACTTAATAGGATAGGAAACGTCAAGGTTTTAAAGTGAAATCTGAAAAAAAGGTAGACAAAAACACTTTTCCTCATTAGAATAAGGGGAGATGTTTTGAAAATATAAGTTGAAAACGGAATGAAAGGGAGTTTACAATGAAGTCTGGTTCACCATTGTTTGAACAAATTGATAAATCCATCGACAAGAAAGTGAATTTATTCTCAAACAGCTTTTCCCGCTACGCTGTTCGTGCAATGCTTGCTTGTCTATTTTTAACGTTGGGAACAGCCGTTGCTTTTGCAATCGCAATTAAAGGAGAAGGAATTTCTCATGGTTTAGGGAAAATGCTTTACGCCTTCATGTTCAGTTGGTCACTTGTAATGATTTTATATATGAATGCCGAACTTGGTACCTCGAATATGTTGTACATGACTGTTGGGGTCTATCGTAAAAAAGTCAACTTTTCCTTAGCTGCAAAAATTTTATTTACCTGTATCTTATTCAATTTAATTGGTGGCGTCTTGTTTGGTTTCTTGGTATCACTTACGGTGCCGTTCCAAGATTTGCCAAAAGATAGTTTCTTCTTTACATCGATTGCTGGAAAATTAGAAAAAACCACCCTACAGATTTTAGTTGAAGCTATGTTCGCCAATATTGTAGTTAATACAGCCGTATTAGTGAGTATGCGAATGAAAGATGACGCCGGCAAAGTCGCGGCCATTATTTTCATTATCTTTATCTTTGCGTTCCTTGGTTTTGAACACGTGATTGCCAACTTCCCAGCCTTCAGTTTAGCTTACTTTGCTTCGAACGGCGCAATTGAAGCTTTCACAGCTGGTAATGTTGTTCATAATCTGTTCTGGGCCTTTATCGGTAACTTTATCGATGGTGGCTTAATTATGGGTCTCGGCTATGCCTGGTTAGATAAAGACAACAAAAACTTAACGTATTTTGATTAATTGACCAACCAACTATACTAAAACATGGTACACTGTTTTAGTATAGTTTTTTTATTATAAGGAGCGAAGGAATGGACACACTTCAATTTCAGAAGAACCCAGAAACAGCAGCAAAAATGTCTGCTTATATGAAACATCAATTTGTTTTTGCAGGCATCCCCGCCCCAGAACGTCAAGCGTTAAGTAAACAACTTTTAAAAGAAAGTCATACGTGGCCAAAGGAAAAATTATGCCAAGAGATTGAGGCTTATTATCAAAAAACAGAACGAGAATATCAGTATGTCGCTATTGATTTAGCCCTTCAAAATGTTCGGAGATTTTCATTAGAAGAGGTCGTAGCGTTTAAAGCCTATGTTCCACAAAAAGCGTGGTGGGACAGTGTGGATGCTTGGCGAAAATTTTTTGGGTCGTGGGTGGCGTTGCATCTGACTGAATTGCCAACGATTTTTGCCCTTTTTTATGGCGCTGAAAATTTCTGGAATCGGCGTGTTGCGCTGAATTTACAGTTGATGTTGAAAGAAAAGACCAATCAGGACCTGTTGAAAAAGGCGATTATTTATGATAGAACTACAGAGGAGTTCTTCATTCAAAAAGCGATTGGGTGGTCATTACGCCAATATAGTAAAACGAATCCGCAATGGGTCGAGGAATTGATGAAAGAATTAGTGTTGAGTCCTTTAGCACAACGAGAAGGCAGTAAATATTTAGCGAAAGCGAGCGAATAAGGAGAAATGATGGAAAGAAAACTTTTTGCATTTGATATTGATGGGACGTTGTTAAATTCGGAGAAGAAAGCATTGGATAGCACGAGAGAAGCGCTAGCAAAATTGCGGGAGCAAGGACACTTAGTTACGCTGGCAACTGGCAGAAGTCGTTATATGGCGCAAGAGGTGATTTGGGATTTAGATTTTACCAATTACGTATTATGTAATGGCGCCGCGGCTTTTGTGGATCATGAGCAATATTATCAAAATTTGTTGCACGCTGAAGCGTTGGAACGTTTGGCACAAGACAGTGATCAACGCGGCTTAGGATTTGCTTGTGTGGGCTTAGATGATATTAAGAAGAGCAACCAGCACCGTGCTGAAAAAATGGAAATTGCGATGAACTCTTTTCATTTTCATTCACCTGCTTATGATGAACACTTTTATCGTCAAAATGATATTTACCAAGCGCTGGCTTTTTATGACGCAGAAGATCAGTGTACGTTTGAAGAAGAATACCCAGAATTTCGCTTTATTCGCTGGCATCAACATAGCGTAGATGTTGTGCCTAAAGATGGCTCAAAATCAGCTACGTTAACGTATTTAGCTAAACGTGTGGGTATTGATGCAAAAAATATCATTGCCTTTGGGGATGGCGAAAATGACCGAGAAATGTTAAGTCATGCAGGAATTGGCGTTGCAATGGGCAATGCGAGTCCTTCCATTCAAAAAGCGGCTACGATGGTCACAGATACAAATGATAATGATGGGATTTGGAAAGCCTTAAAAGAAATGAAGGCCATTTAAAAAAACTGGGCCGTTTGTCTGAAAACAAACGGCCCAGTTTTTTTCTTTATTCGATGACTAAAACGCCCTCTTTTAAAGCAAATGGATTTTCTTTGTTAATATGATCGTAGAACATGATGCCATTAATATGATCAATTTCATGTTGAACCACAATCGCTTCGTAGTTTTTTAAACGAACTTTGTGTTTTTCGCCAGCCATGTCAAAATAACTGACGGTAATTTTGTTATGGCGAACGACATACCCAGGCACATCCCGATCGACAGATAAACAGCCTTCCCCTTCACCTAAACATACATCTTGCACAGAATGGCTCAAAATTTTAGGGTTGTACATCACCGTACTTAATGAAGGCGTTTCGTTTTCTGGGTCGTTACTAGGAACATGGACAGCAATAATTCGTTTAGAAATATCTAATTGTGGTGCAGCTAAACCAACGCCACCACGTAATTGTAATTCTTCGGCTTTGACTGGATCTTGACTATTTTTTAAGAAAGTCAACATGTCTTCGCCTAATTGTCGGTCTTCCTCAGTGATAGGGACAGGCACTTCTTCTGCCACAGCACGAAGTGTGGGATTCCCTTCACGAATAATATCTTTCATTGTAATCATTCAATGGTTCCTCCTTTGAAACATAAAAAAATTCTTCTTTTATTTATTCATGCGCTGAAATAATCAGTTGTTTACCACCATTTAGTGTATCACAAAATCACCAAAAAAGGGGCTAGATTGTTTAAAAAAACTATCGAATAATAGAGATTAAGCTTGCATTTTAGCGGTGTTTCCTGTAAAGTAAGCTTGTGTGGAAACACACCATCTATCACTTGGTTTAGCGAGTCACCAACGCTTCACTCAGTGATCAGACGAATAATAGAGAAAGAGGTGGAACAAATGGCAATTTCACAAGAAAGAAAAAACGAAATCATTAAAGAATACGCACGTCATGAAGGAGATACTGGTTCTCCAGAAGTACAAATTGCTGTCTTAACTGAAGACATTAACCAATTGAACGAACATGCGCGTACACACAAAAAAGATCACCATTCTTACCGTGGTTTAATGAAAAAAATCGGTCACCGTCGTAACTTGTTAGCTTACTTACGTAAAACTGACATCCAACGTTACCGCGAATTGATCCAACGTTTAGGATTACGTCGTTAATCATTACGTATAAAGCGAGGTTCAATCAGAATCTCGCTTTTTATCTTATTGTCACTATTGAAGGTCCTCTTTGGAAAGTTTTTAGGAACTACTAACCAAATGAAAGAGCAGCAACGACTTGTTACTTTTTCATTTGTTTAGTAGCCGTCTGACTTTTCCAAAGAGCAAGAGTAAAGGAGAAGAATCATGACAGAAAAACAAGTCTTTAAAACAACTTGGGGCGGCCGCCCACTAGAAGTAGAAATCGGCCAATTAGCCAAACAAGCCAATGGAGCTGTCTTAGTACGTTACGGCGATACGGTCGTTTTAAGTGCTGCTGTTGCCTCTAAAGAAGCAAAAGATGTAGACTTTTTCCCATTAACTGTAAACTATGAAGAAAAAATGTATGCGGTAGGAAAAATTCCTGGCGGCTTCATTAAACGTGAAGGTCGTCCAAGTGAACGTGCGACATTAACCGCTCGTTTAATCGACCGTCCTATTCGTCCAATGTTCTCAGAAGGCTTCCGTAACGAAGTTCAAATTACGAACATCGTTATGAGTGTGGAGCAAGACTGTACACCAGAAATGGCTGCAATGTTTGGGTCTTCCTTAGCGTTAGCAATTTCAGATATTCCGTTTGATGGACCAATTGCTGGTGTTGACGTTGGCCGTATTAATGGCGAATATGTTTTAAATCCAACGGTAGAACAAGCGGAACAAACAGATATTGAATTAACTGTTGCTGGAACAAAAGAAGCCATCAACATGGTTGAAAGTGGTGCCAAAGAAGTATCAGAAGAAGATATGTTAGGTGCCTTACTTTTCGGTTTTGATGCCATTAAAGAACTAGTGGCGTTCCAAGAAGAAATCGTTGCCGCTGTAGGTAAACCAAAAATGGACGTGGACTTATTACAAGTGGACGCTGATCTTAAAAAAGAAATTTTTGATGCGTACTACAATACAATGAAAACAGCCGTAATGACGGAAGAAAAATTAGCACGTGAAGTTGAAATTGACAAAGTAAAAGATACAGTCAAAGAAGTTTACGCTGAAAAATTTGCGGAACACGAAGAAGAAGCGCAATTACTAAAAGAAGTGAAACAAATTGCGGAAGATCTTGAAAAAGATGTCGTACGTGAGTTAATCACGATCGATAAGATTCGCCCGGATGGCCGTAAATTAGACGAAATTCGTCATTTATCATCAGAAGTAAGTATTTTACCACGTGTGCATGGTTCTGGCTTATTTACTCGGGGTCAAACACAAGCTTTATCCGTTTGTACATTAGCGCCTTTAGGGGAACATCAAATTATCGATGGGTTGGGTGTCCAAGATAGCAAACGTTTCATCCATCATTATAACTTCCCACAATTCTCTGTTGGTTCAACAGGACGCGCGGGCTCACCAGGTCGTCGTGAAATCGGTCACGGTGCGTTAGGTGAACGTGCCTTAGCACAAATTATTCCATCAGAAGAAGACTTCCCTTACACAATCCGCTTAGTAGCAGAAGTGTTAGAATCAAATGGTTCTTCTTCACAAGCAAGTATTTGCGCGGGAACATTAGCATTAATGGATGCGGGTGTGCCAATTAAAGCGCCAGTTGCAGGTATTGCAATGGGTCTTGTTAGTGATGGCGAAAACTATACAATCTTAACAGATATTCAAGGTTTAGAAGACCACCTTGGCGATATGGACTTTAAAGTAGCGGGAACGAAAGACGGAATCACTGCTTTACAAATGGACATCAAAATCCAAGGAATTACAGAACAAATTTTAACGGAAGCATTAGACCAAGCGAAGAAAGCACGGATGGAAATTCTAGAAGAATTAACAACAACGATTGCTGCTCCTCGTGAAGAATTAAGTCAATATGCACCGAAAATTGAAATGATTCAAATTAAACCAGCGAAAATTAAAGATGTCATTGGTAAAGGTGGCGAAACAATCAACAGCATTATTGATGAAACCGGCGTTAAGATTGATATCGATCAAGACGGTAACGTAAGTATTGCTTCATCAGATGCTGAAATGATTAAAAAAGCCATCAAGATTATTGAAGAATTAACCAAAGAAGTTGAAGTCGGTCAAGTTTACTTAGCAAAAGTTGTCCGCATTGAAAAATTTGGTGCGTTTGTTAACCTAATTAAAGGCAAAGATGGCTTGATCCATATTTCTCAATTAGCAAACGAACGTGTGAACAACGTTGAAGATGTCGTGAAATTAGGCGACGAAGTCCTTGTCAAAGTAACTGAAATTGACAAACAAGGCCGTGTCAACGTGTCAAGAAAAGCATTATTAAACGAAGAAAACAAAGAAAAATAATTTCTTTTTAAACCAACGAAAACCAAGGAAGCTTCCTTTCTTTTCGTTGGTTTTTTCGTTGAAAACAAGCCCTAAAAAAGAAATGATAAAAAAAGCTAAAGACGATCGCCAACTCTTTTGTTTATAGTCAATTAGTGGTAAAATTAATACTATCAGTCTGAAGAATATCTGGGGTGTCTTTGTGAAAAAATTTAATCCAAATAAAAATATAATCATTACCTTAATTTTAGTCATTATTTTAGTAACCATTATTAGTTTAACTGCTGCGCAACGTTCTGAAAAAGGCAAAACCAATGTCGTTCAAGGTGGCGTCAATAATAGCGTTAGTATGGTGGACCGTGTGATTTCTTTTCCAGCTCGTGTGGTGGAAAATGGCTTGTCTTCAATGGGCAATTTAATTAACACGTTTAAAGAAAACGAACGTCTAAAAGAAAAAATTGATAGCTATAATGAATTAGCTGTCCAAAACAATAAC
>OGSN01000338.1_pt1 | contig 12654 bp, 10 predicted proteins | sample 1573891 | NCBI WGS metagenome assembly OGSN01 (sample SAMN03295857, study PRJEB24534) | human gut metagenome | isolation source: fecal sample 7 from infant 8 | host: Homo sapiens | place: USA: Pittsburgh, PA | collected 2014-07 | reverse complement strand
AGACCATCAAAACCCAGGATCAGATCCTCAACACGCTGGTTAACCTGCGTTAAGCGGCTAACAGGAAAGCGCAATGGATCACGCAATATATACCGCGATGGGCGCGGCAAGTCAGACGCTCAATCAGCAGGCCGTTACCGCCAGCAACCTGGCAAACGCCTCAACGCCGGGCTTTCGCGCGCAGCTTAATGCGCTGCGCGCGGTGCCGGTAGAAGGACTTTCCCTGCCGACCCGTACGCTGGTGACCGCATCAACCCCTGGCGCCGATATGACGCCAGGGCAGATGGATTACACCTCACGCCCGCTGGACGTGGCTCTGCAGCAGGACGGCTGGCTGGCGGTGCAAACGGCGGACGGTAGCGAAGGCTATACCCGTAACGGGAACATCCAGGTGAGCGCGACGGGCCAGCTGACGATTCAGGGGCATCCGGTGATGGGGGAAGCGGGTCCGCTGACCGTACCGGAAGGTTCTGAGCTGACTATCGCTGCGGACGGCACCATTTCGGCGCTCAACCCGGGCGACCCGGCCAATACCGTTGCGCCCGTCGGTCGTCTGAAGCTGGTCAAGGCGGAAGGCAAAGAGGTGCAGCGTGGCGACGACGGCATGTTCCGTCTGACCCAGGCGGCGCAGGCGACGCGGGGTGCCACCTTACAGGCCGATCCGAGCATCCGCGTGATGTCTGGTGTTCTGGAAGGCAGTAACGTCAAGCCGGTCGAAGCCATGACCGACATGATCGCCAGCGCCCGTCGTTTTGAAATGCAGATGAAGATCATCAGCAGCGTCGATGAAAACGCGGGCAAGGCTAACCAACTTCTGGCTATGAGTTAACAGGATTCCTTATGATCAGTTCTTTATGGATCGCGAAAACTGGCCTGGACGCCCAGCAAACCAATATGGACGTGATTGCCAACAACCTGGCAAACGTGAGCACCAATGGTTTCAAGCGTCAACGCGCCGTTTTCGAAGATTTGCTTTATCAAACCATCCGCCAGCCGGGCGCGCAGTCTTCTGAACAGACGACGCTGCCATCGGGCCTGCAGATCGGTACCGGTGTTCGTCCGGTGGCGACCGAGCGTCTGCACAGCCAGGGCAACCTGTCTCAGACCAACAACAGCAAAGACGTGGCGATCAAAGGCCAGGGCTTCTTCCAGGTGCAGCTGCCTGACGGGACTTCTGCCTACACCCGCGACGGCTCGTTCCAGGTCGATCAGAACGGCCAGCTGGTGACGGCGGGCGGTTTCCAGGTTCAGCCTGCGATTACCATCCCGGCGAACGCCCTGAGCATTACCATCGGACGTGACGGTGTGGTCAGCGTAACCCAGCAGGGGCAGGCTGCGCCGGTTCAGGTTGGGCAGCTCAACCTGACCACCTTCATGAACGATACCGGTCTGGAAAGCATTGGTGAGAACCTCTACACCGAGACGCAATCCTCCGGGACGCCAAATGAGAGCACCCCGGGCCTGAACGGCGCGGGCCTGCTGTATCAGGGCTATGTTGAAACCTCCAACGTGAACGTGGCGGAAGAGCTGGTGAATATGATCCAGGTTCAGCGCGCGTATGAAATTAACAGTAAAGCAGTGTCGACGACCGACCAGATGCTGCAGAAACTGACGCAACTCTAAGGTGTAGCCCGGTGCGGTAAACGCCGCGCCGGCTCCCTGTTTTCGAAGATGAAGGCAATGCAAAAAAACGCGGCGTTTCGTTATCCGATTCTGACTGTTCTGGCCGTCACCCTCAGCGGGTGTGCCTGGATCCCGTCTAAACCTTTGGTCCAGGGTGCGACGACTGCCCAACCCGTTCCTGGCCCTGCGCCAGTAGTCAACGGCTCCATTTTCCAGACCGCGCAGCCGATTAATTACGGCTATCAGCCGCTGTTTGAAGATCGCCGCCCGCGTAACGTCGGCGATACATTGACCATTGTGCTGCAGGAAAACGTCAGCGCGAGCAAGAGCTCGTCGGCGAACGCCAGCCGTGATGGCAAAACGAATTTTGGCTTCGATACCGTCCCGCGCTACCTGCAGGGACTGTTCGGCAACGCGCGTGCTGATGTCGATGCCTCTGGCGGCAACACCTTTAACGGTAAAGGTGGCGCGAACGCCAGCAACACCTTCAGCGGCACGCTGACGGTCACGGTTGACCAGGTACTGGTTAACGGCAACTTGCACGTTGTGGGTGAAAAACAGATCGCCATCAACCAGGGCACTGAATTCATTCGCTTCTCGGGCGTGGTTAACCCTCGCACCATCAGCGGCACCAACACCGTTCCGTCCACCCAGGTGGCGGATGCGCGCATTGAGTATGTCGGTAACGGCTACATTAATGAAGCGCAGAATATGGGTTGGCTGCAGCGCTTCTTCCTTAACTTATCGCCGATGTAAGCGAGGTGACCCATGTTTAAATCGATCTTCGCCGTGGCGCTCGCGCTGGTGGCTACCTTTGCCCAGGCTGACCGTATTCGCGATCTCACCAGCGTTCAGGGCGTGCGTGAAAACTCGCTGATTGGCTATGGCCTGGTGGTGGGGCTGGACGGTACCGGTGACCAGACGACCCAGACCCCCTTTACCACCCAAAGTCTGAACAACATGCTTTCCCAGCTCGGCATTACCGTGCCGGCGGGAACTAACATGCAGCTGAAAAACGTGGCGGCAGTAATGGTCACCGCATCCTACCCGGCGTTTGCGCGTCAGGGACAGACCATTGACGTGGTAGTCTCCTCAATGGGTAACGCCAAAAGCCTGCGCGGCGGTACGCTGCTGATGACTCCGCTGAAAGGCGTCGACAGCCAGGTTTATGCGCTGGCGCAGGGGAACATTCTGGTCGGCGGTGCGGGTGCATCCGCAGGCGGAAGCAGCGTGCAGGTGAACCAGCTCAACGGGGGACGGATTACCAACGGGGCGATCATTGAGCGTGAACTGCCGACCCAGTTTGGCGCGGGCAACACCATTAACCTGCAGCTCAATAATGAAGACTTCACGATGGCGCAGCAGATTGCCGATACCATCAACCGCAGCCGCGGCTACGGTAATGCCACGGCACTCGATGCGCGCACCGTGCAGATCCGTACCTCCACCGGCAGCAGCAACCAGGTGCGCATGCTGGCCGATATCCAGAATATGGAAGTGAACGTTCCGGTCCAGGATGCGAAGGTGATCATCAACTCCCGTACCGGCTCGGTGGTCATGAACCGGGAAGTGTCGCTCGACAGCTGCGCCGTGGCGCAGGGGAACCTCTCCGTGACGGTGAACCGCTCCGCTAACGTCAGCCAGCCGGACACGCCGTTTGGCGGTGGTCAGACGGTGGTAACCCCGCAAACGCAGATTGATTTACGTCAGAGCGGTGGGTCTTTACAGAGCGTGCGATCAAGCGCCAACCTGAACAGCGTGGTGCGCGCCCTGAACGCCCTGGGCGCAACGCCGATGGATCTGATGTCCATCCTGCAATCGATGCAAAGCGCGGGCTGCCTGCGCGCCAAACTGGAAATCATCTAATGCTGACCGATAGCAAACTGTTGACCAGTGCAGCCTGGGACGCCCAGTCGCTCAACGAACTGAAAACCAAAGCAGGTAAAGACCCGGCGGCGAATATCCGCCCGGTCGCCCGCCAGGTGGAAGGGATGTTTGTACAGATGATGCTGAAGAGCATGCGCGAAACCCTGCCGAAAGACGGGATGTTCAGCAGCGATTCAACGCGTCTCTACACCAGCATGTATGACCAGCAGATTGCGCAGCAGATGACCGCCGGCAAAGGCCTCGGTCTGGCTGACATGATTGTCAAACAGACCGAAGCCGCGCAGGGCATTCAGCCTCAGGATCAGCCGCAGCAGGTACCGATGAAGTTCGACCTGGAAACGGTGACCAGCTATCAGAACCAGGCTCTGACGCAAATGGTGCGTAAAGCCATGCCGAAAGCCACGGGCAGCGGCGATGAGCCGCTCTCCGGTGACAGCAAAGACTTCCTGGCGCAGCTTTCTCTGCCTGCGCGCCTTGCCAGCGAACAGAGCGGCGTGCCGCATCACCTGATTCTGGCGCAGGCCGCGCTGGAGTCGGGCTGGGGTCAGCGCCAGATCCGCAAGGAAAACGGCGAACCGAGCTTCAACATCTTCGGCGTGAAAGCCACCTCCAGCTGGAAGGGGCCAACCACGGAGATCACAACCACCGAATACGAGAACGGTGCGGCGGTGAAGGTCAAAGCCAAATTCCGCGTCTACAGCTCGTATCTGGAAGCCTTGTCCGATTATGTTGGCCTGCTGAGACGAAATCCGCGCTATACCGCCGTGACGCAGGCGGCGACGGCGGAGCAGGGCGCTCAGGCGCTGCAAAACGCGGGCTACGCGACCGACCCGAACTATGCGCGTAAGCTCACCAGCATGATCCAGCAGCTGAAATCCATGGGCGAGAAGGTCAGCAAAGCCTATAGCACAGATATTGAAAATCTGTTCTGAAAGTTCTCAAGTCCCGGTGGAGGTTGCCGATAACCTTCATCAGGACTCGTGTCTGAACGTATAAAAGGAACCCCCATGTCCAGTTTGATTAACAGCGCCATGAGTGGCCTCAGTGCCGCGCAGTCGGCACTCAATACCGTCAGTAATAATATTTCAAGCTATAACGTGGCAGGCTATACCCGCCAGACCACGGTGCTGGGCGCATCTAACAGCACGCTGACCGGCGGTGGCTGGGTGGGTAACGGGGTGTATGTCTCCGGTGTCCAGCGTGAGTATGACGCCTTCATCACCAATCAGCTGCGCGCCGCGCAGACGCAGAGCAGCGGCCTGACGACGCGCTATCAGCAGATGTCAAAAATCGACGATGTGCTCTCCGATACCACCAACTCGCTCTCCACCACGCTGCAGGACTTCTTCAAAAGCCTGCAAACGCTGGTGAGCAACGCGGAAGATCCGGCGGCGCGTCAGACGGTGCTGGGTAAAGCGGGCGGTCTGGTCAATCAGTTCAAAACCAACGATCAGTATCTTCGTGACCAGGATACGCAGGTGAACACCGCGATTAGCACCAGCGTTTCTCAGATCAACAACTATGCCAAACAGATTGCCAACCTGAACGATCAGATTTCCCGTCTGACCGGCGTCGGTGCGGGCGCATCGCCTAACGATCTGCTTGACCAGCGCGATCAGCTCGTCACTGAGCTGAACAAAATCGTCGGCGTGGAAGTGTCTGTGCAGGATAGCGGCACGTATAACATCTCTTTCGGCAACGGTTACAGCCTGGTGCAGGGCAGCAAAGCTAACCAGCTGGCGGCCGTGAAGTCCAGCGCCGATCCGTCCCGTACCACCGTGGCCTATGTCGATGACGTGGCCGGGAACGTAGAGATCCCGGAAAAGATGATCACCACCGGTTCTTTGGGTGGTTTACTGACCTTCCGCACGGAAGATCTGGATAAAGCTCGTAACACCCTGAACCAGATGGCGCTGGCCTTTGCCGATTCGATGAACACGCAGCATGAAGCCGGCTTTGACGCTAACGGTGATGCGGGCGGTAAGCTGTTCAACTTTGGTTCTCCGGCGGTGCTGTCCAACAGCAAGAACGGCGGGTCGGCGGTTGTTACGGCCTCTGTGGCGGACAGCAAACAGGTCCAGGCGACAGACTATAAGCTGCAGTTCAACGGCACTGACTGGACGATCACCCGTACATCAGACAAAACCAGCTTTACGATGAGCCCGGATGCCAGCGGCAACCTGTCGTTTGATGGTCTTAACGTCAACGTGAGCGGCACGGCAAATACCAAAGACAGCTTTACCGTGAAGCCGGTTTCCGACGTCATCATGAACATGGATCTGGCGATCAGCGACGAGTCCAAACTGGCGATGGCGTCCGTGCAGACCGGCGGTGAGAGCGACAACCGCAATGGCCAGAAAATGCTCGAATTGCAAAACAGCAAAGTGGTAGGCGGGAACAAAAGCTTCAACGATGCGTATGCCTCGCTGGTAAGTACTGTCGGGAGTTCTACGGCCTCACTGAAAGTAAGCAGCCAGACGAAAGCCGATGTAGAAACGCAGCTGATCAGACAGCAGCAGACCATCTCTGGGGTAAACCTCGACGAAGAGTATGGCAATTTGCAGCGTTATCAGCAGTATTACCTGGCGAACGCCCAGGTTCTCCAGACTGCCAGTACGCTCTTCGATGCAATTATCAACATCCGTTAAGGTTGAGGTGAACAATGCGTATTAGCACCCAGATGATGTATGAGCAGAACATGCGTGGGATCACCGACTCCCAAAGCAGATGGCTGAGTTATGGTGAACAAATGTCCACCGGCAAGCGCGTCAATCGTCCGTCCGATGATCCGATCGCGGCTTCGCAGGCTATTGTTTTGTCACAATCTCAGTCACAAAACAGCCAATTTGCTCTGGCGCGAACCTTTGCCACGCAAAAGGTCTCACTGGAAGATAACGTATTGGCACAGGTGAATAGCGCGATCTCAAGCGTGCGGGAGAAACTGGTCTACGCGTCAAACGGCACACTAAACGATGACGATCGTCTTGCTCTGGCGACCGATATTCAGGGGATCCGCGATCAGCTTATGAACCTGGCCAACACGACGGACGGTAATGGTCGCTTTATCTTTGCGGGATACAAAACCGAGAGCGCACCGTTTGATTCCGTAACCGGCGAGTACAGGGGCGGCGCTGAAGCCATCACCCAGCAGGTTGATACGGCGCGAAATATGGCGATTAGTCATACCGGCCAGCAGATTTTCGAAAGCATTACCAGTAATGCGGAGCAATTGCCGGGTGGTGGTTATGGCGAGACAAACATGTTCAAAATCCTGGATTCTGCCGTCGCTGCGCTGAAGACGCCGATTGAGAACGATCCGGCTGCAGCTGCAGTCCAGAACCAGGTGATTGCAAATGCGCAAATCGGTATTCAGAACACCGAGAACAATATTCTGACAGTCGTTGCGGATGTGGGCACCAAGATGAACGAGCTGGAAAAACTCGATACGCTGGGTAATGACCGCGCGCTGGGCCAGACCAAGCAGATGAGCGACCTGGTTGATGTCGACTGGAACGAAGCGATTTCCTCTTACACCATGCAGCAGGCGGCCTTGCAGGCGTCTTATAAAGCGTTTAGCGATATGCAGGGCATGTCTCTGTTCCAGCTGAACAAATAACATCTTGACCTCTTAGAACATGTCTTGAAACTGGGCATGTTTTGCTGCCCAATCCGTCTGGATTGGGCATTTTTTTTATGCGACTTCTGCCGTTACTGAGGCGACACGCGCGCTTTCTATCAGACGGATGACCAGCGCAATGACGCCACAGACGGTGGCCAGTGCGACCACACCCGTCCAGCCAGCCAGCGAGTAGATATTGCTGCCTAACGCGGACCCCAGCGCCATCCCGATAAAGACGACCGTAAAGAGCAGGGCGTTGAGACGACCACGCGCCTGCGGTTCAAGGCTGTACACCAGGTTCTGATGGGCGACCAGGCTGGACTGCAGGCCCAGGTCGAACCCGACGGCAGAGATGGCGATCAGCATCAGCTGTCCATGAACGCCCAGCGCGGGCATCAGGAACATCAGGCCGAAAGAGACGGTCACAAGAACGGCACCAAGCTGCGTGACTTTTCCTGCCCCCAGTTTGTCCGCCAGACCCCCCGCCAGTGGGGCTGCTAACGCACCCGCGGCACCGGCAATACCAAAACCACCTGCGACGGCACTACCCAGGTGGTAGCGTTCCAGCAGCATGACCGCAAGCGTTGACCAGAAGGCGCTAAAGGCAATCGACAGGAAGCCCTGGGCCAGCGCCGCGCGGCGCAGTGCCGGATAACGACGCCACAGGTGCTCCATCGAGCGCATCAGCGCGGGGTAGCTCAGCGTGGAGTGAATGGCAAAACGGGGAAGTACAAACCACATCATTACCCCGATGAACGCAATGCTCGCCGCTGCCAGCTGGTACATGACGCGCCAGCCAAACGCTTCGCCCACCACGCCGCTTACGGTTCTGGATAATAAGATACCCAGTAGCAGCCCGGTCATTACCGTGCCCACGGTTTTCCCCTGTTTGCCTTCCGGCGCAAGAATGGCCGCGGCAGGGACGATATCCTGTGCCATGGTGGCGGCCATGCCGATAAGCAGGCTTGCCAGCAGCAGGGAATGGATCTGCCCGGTCAGGCTACAGCCGAGAAGAAACAGCGCCAGCGCCGCGCTTTTGATCAAAATTAACGTCCTGCGGTCGTGGCGATCGCCCAGAGGAAGCAGGAACAGGATGCCAAGCGCGTAGCCTGCCTGCGTTAATGTTGGCACCAGGCCCATACCTTCAATACTCAAATGCAGGTCGGCACCCATCAGCGGCAGCAGGGGCTGCGCGTAATAGATTGATGCCACGCTGAAGCCAGCCCCCAGAGCCAGCATAAAGATCACCCAGCGGCTTACAGCATGGGAAGTCGTTGTTGTGTTCATAAGTTGTTCCTCATTCATCGTGTGAGGCTATTTTTTATCAGTACGCCTTGCGACGGTAGCGGGCCCGGTGGTAAAACGCTTATACGTTGAACGTATAAATGAAAATGCGATGAAAAGAGTTGAGCGTATAGACAGGGTAGAGCTAATGCGGACGTTTGTCCGCATTGTCGAGGCGGGTTCGCTCTCAGCGGCGGCGCGACAGCTGGCAACAACCCAGGCCACGGTAAGCCGACGGTTGCAGTCGCTTGAAACCATGCTGGGCGTGCGCCTGTTGTTGCGCACCACCCACACGACGCGGCTAACGGATGACGGCGAGCGCTGCTATCAGCACGCCCGTCGGGTGATTGACAGCTGGCTGGCGCTGGAGGATGAGGTAGGGCAGACGGAAGATGAGCCGGTAGGCGTGCTGCGGGTGCGGGCACCGCACGCGTTTGGTCAGGATCAGCTTCTGAAACCCGTAACCGAATTTTTGCAACGCTATCCGCAGCTTTCGATTGAGTGGATGCTCAACGATCGGTCGGCGGATTTCCTCGGCGACAACCTTGACTGTGCTATTCGGGTGGGCGTGGAGGTCGATCCGGCAACCGTATCCGTACTGCTGGCGGAGGTGCCGCGCTCGGTGGTGGCTTCTCCGGCACTGCTGGCCCGCTTCCCGGCGGTGAATACGCCGGAGGATTTGCAGCAGTTTCCCTGGATAGCCATCAGCTCTTTTTACCAGCGCCACGTGGAGCTATTTCACGATGCTTCGCCCGCCACCGCGCGGATTGCTATTACGCCACGCCTCAGCACCGACAGCCTGTATGTTGCACGCAATACGACACTGACCGGGCTCGGTGTGGCGGTCGTATCAAGCTGGACGGTACAGGATGATATTCGGGAAGGGCGGCTGGTGCATTTGCTGCCGGAGTGGCAGCCCGCAGCGCTACCGGTGCATCTGGTCTATCCCTGGTCCCGTTATTATCCGGCACGCTTGCGGCGTTTTCTTGAGCTGATGCGGCAGGTCATGCCGGAGGTGACCGGGATGAGGAAGCCTGTGCAGCAGCCATAAAAAAAGCCGACCTTAAGGTCGGCTTTTTACTTTCAGCGTTGTTTGTCGTTATTCGACAGACTGTGGACGCGTTGCCGGTGCAGTCGCCTGATGCGTTGCACTATGACCACCGGCTGCGCCTTTACCTTCGAAGCTGAAGGCCGGGCGAACCCAGTCGCTGTGACGCGGCGCTTCAGGCACGTAATCCGGCGCCGGGGCGCGGGTCATCGGTGCTGTTGCCACGTGGGCAGCGGCTGGCGCAGAGACAACAGGCTCAGGCTTCACTTCTGGCGCTTTCGGCTCTTCAACAACCGGTTCAACCTGAATCTCAACGTCCTGAACGACCTCTTCAGCGGTGGTTTCGACGAGGGTTTCAGCGGCTTCTTCTACCGCGGCTACAGGTTCAGCCTCTTGAGCGATTTCCTCAGCCACCACGACATCTTCTTCAGCAATAAGCTGCGGTGCGGCATCAACCGGCGCGGCAATCACTTCCGGATGCGTGGTTTCGACGTCCGCGGCCTGAGGTGCTTCAGTTTCAACAACCTGAGGTTTAACCACGGTTGCCGTTTCAGTCACGACCTCTTCTACCGCTGCTACAGGTGCAATGACCTCTTCCGTTACCGGCTGTTCTTCAACAACCTGCTCCGGGCGAGCAACAGGGTAGCGGATCCAGACTTTGCCGGAAGCCATTTCTGGTGAAGCACAGGCAACGGTCAGCGGCATTGGAGACTGAGTCGGGTACCGCTCGTCACGATAGCGACGACGGCGCTGACCGCTGACGCGCAGATGACGTGGGGAACGACGTGAACGGCGCGGCATACCGGCGTTATCACGGTTTTCACCGTTTTCATCTTGCTCAATGTTGTTATCAACGACCGCTGGCAGGTCAACTTTTGCCAGCTGCGTACCGGTTGCGCTCTCGCGAGTTTCAACCGCAACGTTTGCTGTCTCTTCGGTTGCTTCAGAGGCGAAGCGGACTTTCTGAGCAAGCTGGCGCTGCTTACGGCGCGGCATGACCTGAGTACGTTCTTCCTGCTCGCCGTCCTGCTGCTCTACAGGCTCTTCGCGGTTCAGGTTTTTGACTTCCTGCTGTGCCTGACGCTTCTCGTCGTTACGACGACGGTTGCGTTCACGGCGCGGCTGCTGGTCGTCACGCTGTTTGCTCTTCTCAGACTCATCGCCCGCCTGCTGGCGAATTTCACGATCTTCAACATTCTGCTGCTGTTTCTCGCGACGGTTGCGACGGTTGTCTTCGCGTTGCTCACGGCCTTCGTTATTGTCAGAGCGGTTGTCACGGTTGTCACGACGCTCGTTGCGCTCATTACGATCGCTACGGTCATTACGGTCGCGGCGGTTGTTCTGACGCTTACGGCGGTCCTGCTGACGTTCAGGCTTGGCCGCTTTTGGCTCTTCTTTCGGCTGCTCTGGCTGAACTTCCTCGCCGGCAAACATCTTCTTCAGCGCGCCGAAGAAGCGGCTCAGCAGACCCGGCTGCGCTGGCTGTGCTTTCGCTGCCGTCGCTTCTGGTTTCTGCGCCGCAGGTTTGGCCGCTGGTTTTTCCAGGGCGGCTTCCGGTGGGGCTTCTGGCATGATGAAGGTCGCTAACGCAGGCTGCTCTGGCAGCTTACGCTCTGCTGGCTCGTCATCAGATGGCAGGGCCATCTCTTCTTCGTGCAGCTTCGGCAGCAGGTAGCTGAGCGTTGACGTCTCTTCACCTTTACGGACACGCAGCACGTGGTAGTGCGGGGTTTCCATCTGATCGTTTGGCACGATGATGCAGCGAACGCCGCCCTGACGCGCTTCAATGGCACTGACCGCAGCACGTTTTTCGTTCAACAGGTAGGACGCAATTGGCACAGGCACAATCGCGTGAACCTCTTTGGTATTCTCTTTCAGCGCTTCTTCTTCAATCAGACGCAGGATAGAGAGGGACAGCGACTCGTTATCACGCACGGTGCCGGTGCCGGAGCAGCGTGGGCAGACGTGATGGCTGGACTCACCCAGCGATGGGCTCAGACGCTGACGGGACATCTCCAGCAGGCCAAAGCGTGAGATATGGCTAATCTGAATACGCGCACGATCCTGACGCACCGCTTCGCGCAGACGGTTTTCTACCGCACGCTGGTGACGAACAGGGGTCATGTCGATGAAGTCGATAACAATCAGACCACCCAGGTCGCGCAGGCGGAGCTGGCGCGCGATTTCATCAGCGGCTTCAAGGTTGGTGTTGAAGGCGGTCTCTTCGATGTCGCCGCCGCGGGTTGCACGCGCGGAGTTGATGTCGATAGCGGTCAGCGCTTCAGTGGTATCGATAACGATAGAACCGCCGGATGGCAGACGCACTTCACGCTGGAAGGCGGACTCAATCTGGGATTCGATCTGATAGTGGCTGAACAGCGGGATTTCACCGGTATACAGCTTAATTTTGCTGGTGAAATCCGGACGGCCCAGCGCGGCGATGTGCTGGCGTGCCAGCTCAAGCACTTTCGGGTTATCGATCAGAATCTCACCGATGTCCTGACGCAGGTAGTCACGGAAGGCACGCACGATCACGTTGCTTTCCTGGTGGATCAGGAACGGAGCAGGGCGGCTTTCCGCTGCTTTCTGGATGGCTTCCCAGTGCTTCAGACGGAAGCTGAGGTCCCACTGCAGCGCTTCGGCGGATTTCCCGACGCCTGCGGTACGCACGATAAGCCCCATGCCGTCAGGCAGTTCAAGGCTTGCCAGCGCTTCTTTCAGCTCGGTACGGTCATCACCTTCGATACGGCGAGAGATACCACCCGCACGCGGGTTGTTTGGCATCAGCACCAGATAGCTCCCCGCCAGGCTGATAAAGGTTGTCAGTGCGGCACCTTTGTTGCCACGCTCTTCTTTATCAATCTGCACGATAACTTCCTGACCTTCACGCAGAACATCTTTGATGTTTGGGCGGCCATGGGCGTTGTAGTTTGCAGGGAAATATTCGCGGGCGATTTCTTTCAGAGGGAGGAAACCATGACGCTCAGCACCGTAATCGACAAATGCAGCTTCAAGGCTTGGTTCAATGCGGGTGATTTTGCCTTTGTAGATGTTCGCTTTTTTCTGTTCGTGTCCAGGACTTTCGATATCCAGATCGTACAGGCGCTGCCCATCCACAAGGGCGACACGCAACTCTTCTTGCTGAGTTGCGTTGATTAACATTCTTTTCATCGTAACTTACTCATTATTCTTA
>OGSN01000317.1_pt1 | contig 13139 bp, 14 predicted proteins | sample 1573891 | NCBI WGS metagenome assembly OGSN01 (sample SAMN03295857, study PRJEB24534) | human gut metagenome | isolation source: fecal sample 7 from infant 8 | host: Homo sapiens | place: USA: Pittsburgh, PA | collected 2014-07 | reverse complement strand
AGTCATCGGGCATTATCTGAACATAAAACACTATCAATAAGTTGGAGTCATTACCGTCAGTGCGAATATGACTCACAATGGGCAGCAATTTGCTCCATTGCCCCTAAAATTGGCTGTATATCGGATACTCTGCGTGTCTGGGTACGCCAGCATGAGCGGGATACCGGGGGCGGTGATAGCGTACTCACCACTGGAGAACGTCAGCGTCTTAAAGAACTGGAACATGAAAATCGTGAACTGCGCCGTAGTAACGATATACTTCGCCAGGCTTCCGCTTATTTTGCGAAGGCGGAGCTCGACTGCCTCTGGAGCTCAGCCTGTATGAATCACTGTTCTGCAACTGGTGCAGTAAACAGCAGACATTATTTTCAATGTGAGCTGGCTATGCCTCCGGTGGCATAGCCAGCAGAACAGGATGAAGAGCTAACCATTTTCCAAATGGCCTCGGCATACTTCACGAAGTACTTGATATTAAGCATGACCTTATTGAAAAACATCAGACAAATTCAGCATCAAAGTAATGTGTCGTGTACTACGGGTGGCCCTAGTCCGCAGCGGCTAATATACGTAGTGTCATCGACATACAAGGCTAAGCACCGTCTAATGCGCTGTTACCACTTTAACGTAAGAAACGAGGCGCTATGAGGGGCTGAGAGCAAAAGCCTCTCAATTCGCTGAAAGTGGAATGTATCCATAGAGAATACTATATCAGTCGGTGTTTAATTATATCTGGTGTGGTTACAGTCGCTGGCTGCGACACCGTTGGCGGTCTCTCTCAGTTTGGAGCAATTCGAAAACCAGAACCTCGCTTCGACCTGTATCCACATATTACGTGTTACGTGGGTAGGATCAAATTAGAAGAAGAGCAGCACTAAGCTTTCTTCTGTCAGAATGGTAACTTCTTAACGGTATTGCGGTTAATACAGTTCTGCAGTATGGTGCTAACAACTTTTTAAACCAAAAGGTAACTACATGAAAAGACCTTCACTTGCACCACTTAAATTCCAAACAATTAAATCACGCCATATTGATAGATGTGAATTAATTTGCAAGGAATGGGTTAATAATCCGCATATCAGCATAATTTGCACAAATGAAATAAATGGCACCCAATTCAAGCTGGCTTTAGCCAAATTGAACAGAACGGTTCTTGGTAAAGAACTAATTAAAACCCTGAGCATTTTAACAATATTCAAGAAGATAAATATCCTTATTGATCTTAATAGCAGCAATACTGGCGTTGTGCCTGATGATATTGATGATGCATCTAACTTTCGAGGGTGTGGTTCTACTTTAATGATTAACTTCAACCATGATGGCATTATTAGAAATGATGGTATATCTGTGCAGGATAAAAATTGCATAGTGTTATTTCATGAACTATTGCATGTATATCACAATGCTGTAGGTGAAAGAGTCAGAATAATTAGTAACAAAAATATTTACTTGCCAAATATTCATGAAGAAGCGAGAACGGTCGGGTTAGGTTCATTTAGAAAAGAGCTGATGACAGAGAATAAATTAAGAGAAGAAATGGGCTTGCCTCGAAGAAGTACTTACTATTCAGTTAATGATCACGATGAAATATTGACCATCTGGGGAACGTTCACATTATTTCCAATCAGATAGTTGACGAAAACCTTTATCTGTAGATAACCCGACGAGTAGTCATGAACGAAATGCCCTAATAGGGGGATGCCCGCGCTATACGCCGGGTCGCATAGAATTTTCCTAATCGTATAACCTAATGCGATACTGATTAGGCGATAATTTACAAGCGATATTGACGGGAACGGAATGAATAAGTAAAGGGGGATTACGTTGTCAAACATGTTCATGAGTACTGCGGGATATACAAGTAGCAGAAAAGGTTCGTGAAAACGATGAGGGAAAGCTACAGTTCATGCTCAAACAGAATGTAAGAACGGCATGATAGGGGGCCGCTTGGAAAACGGAAAATATCCCACGATAAGACTATTTTTTGTACGATTCGATATCGACACTGCGTAATGGTCGGTACTTCCCTGTACCCAGCTTAAGATTATTACGCCAGACATAATCCCCATTAAGATTGATATGCTCCCAGCCCAACGGCGAAAGGTGAGAGAGCAGTTGGTCATTAATCAGGAGCTTTTTTCGTTTCAGGGACTCAATGGCTCTTTCGTAAGCGTGCAGCAAGAACCGTATTGACGGGGATGTGTTATTCAGTCGGCAGTGCTACGCGCCAGGGGAGCAGTTCGCCGACCCGGTTTATCGGCCAGTCGGCTATGACGTCAAGGACATAGCGGAGGTAGCTTTCTGGCTCCACTCCGTTCAGTTTGCACGTCCCGATCAGGCTGTACAGCAGCGCTCCCCGCTCTCCTCCATGATCCGAACCGAAGAACAGGTAGTTTTTGCGGCCCAGACTGACCATCCGCAGCGCATTTTCAGCGATGTTATTGTCCGCCTCAGCCCAGCCATCATCTGCATAGTACGTCAGCGCCGGCCACTGGTTCAGGGCGTATGCGATCGCTTTCGCCAGTTCTGAGTGTCGCGACAGGGTTTTCATCTTTTCACGCAGCCAGCTTTCCAGGGATTTCAGCAGCGGTTTCGTTTTCAACTGACGTTCGGCAAGGCGCTGCTCCGCCGTCATTCCCCTTATCTCTGCCTCGATGGCGTACAGTTCGCCGATCCGTTTCAGCGCTTCCTCCGTCAGGGCTGACGGGGTGCGAACGTGCACATCGTGGATTTTACGGCGGGCGTGAGCCCAACAGGCGGCTTCCGTTATCCGGCCATCCCGGTACAGCTCGTTGAACCCGGCGTATGCATCCGCCTGCAGTACACCACTGAACCCCGCAAGATGGGTCTGCGGATGGATGCCTTTTCTGTCCGGGCTGTAAGCGAACCACACCGCCGGCGCCAGCGTTGACCCGGCGTTACGGTCGTCACGAACGTAGGTCCATAACCGCCCGGTCTTCATTTTCTTATTGCCTGGCAACAGCACCGGGACAGGCGTGTCATCAGCATGGAGCTTACCGTCAGTCAGTACATAGTCCTGAAGCGCTTCTTCCAGCGGTGACAGTAGCCGGCAGCATGCATCCACCCAGCCCGACAGCAGTGAACGACTCAGCTCCACGCCCTGGCGGCCGTACATTTCAGACTGGCGGTACAGCGGGGTGTGCTCTGCATACTTTGAGATCAGCACGCGGGCCAGCAGCCCCGATCCTGCGATACCCCGCTCGATGGGCCGTGAAGGCGCGGGGGCCTGCACGATGGCATCGCACTGAGTACAGGCATGCTTTTCACGTACAGTCCGGATAACCCGGAAGGCGCTGCGCATCAACTCCAGCTGTTCGGCGGCATCCTCACCCAGATAGCTCAGCGAGCCTCCACATTCCGGGCAGCATGACGCTGCCGGCAGCAGCCGTTTTTCATCGCGGGGGAGTGATTCGGGGAACGGTTTGCGGGTGCGGGTTTGACGCAGCGGGCGCTGCACGGCCGGGTCGTCAACCCGACCGGTAAGGGTATCACTTTCTTTCTGAAGTGCCTTCAGGTCAGCTTCCATCTGTGCGATACGACGGGAGACTTTTTCGGAGCGGCTGCCGAAGTTCATCCGGCGCAGCTTATCCAGCTGTGCCTGCAGATGGTCTATTTCGCGTTCACGCTCGTTCAGCTTTTCCAGCAGGGCACGGTTCAGCGCCTCCTGTTCGGCAAGGAGACGTTTCAGTGCATTGATATCGTCAGGAAGTGAGCTGCTCATACCGGGTATATTACCAGGCTCATTCAGCGTCGACCAGGATAAAGAGGCTTACAACATAGTCAGGGACGTAAGCAGTCTTTTAGGCTGCCACCAGTCGATACCCTCCAGCAGCATCGCCAGCTGTGCCGGTGTGAGGAACACTTTGCCATCCCGGGCTGACGGCCAGGCGAAGCGGCCGCGCTCCAGCCGTTTGGTCAGCAGACACAGTCCATCGCCGGTAGACCAGAGGAGCTTTACCTGACTGCCATTACGCCCACGGAAGATAAAAACGTGACCTGACATCGGATCGTCTTTCAGCGTCGTCTGCACCTTTGCCGCCAGGCCGTTGAAGCCGTTTCTCATATCGGTGATGCCAGCGACCAGCCAGATCTTTGTCCCTGATGGTAATGGGATCAACGTTTGAGCTCCCGTATCAGCAGGTTCAGGATATTTTCGCTGATGGCACCATTCAGACGGAGTGATCCGTGCCGGAACGTCACTTCACAGCTGATATTGAGTGATTCAGGTGCCGCAGCAGCTACAGATTGTGACCGGGGGGAGGTTGCAGGAACAACATCTTCGGCATCAAGTGTTATCGGGAGCAGCTCAGGCACGTTGTTTTCTGTTGTTGAAGGAGGACGTAGTTTTCCTTCGCGCCAGTACTTGTCACGAACGGTGCAATAGTGCACCGTTCGTGACAAAAACGCTCACGGCTTACCCGTGAGCGTTTTCGTCAGCAGACAAGCCCGTCAGAGTGCGTCAGCGGGGTGTATACGGGCTTAATCATGCAGCATCAGTGCAGGTTGTATGAAAAGTGCGCCATGTTCGGTGTGAAATGCCGCACAGACGCGTAAGGAGAAAATGCACGTTCAGGCGCTTTTCCGCTTCCTCGCTCACTGACTCGCTACACACGGTCGTTCGGCTGCGGCGAGCGGCATCTACTCACTCAAAAGCGGTAATATGGTGACCCACAGAATCAAGGGATAATCCCCGAAAGAACATGTGAGCAAAGGCCAAAAGAAGGCCGCACCGCAGGCGTTTTTCCATAGGCTCCTCCGGTCCTCCTACAGTAATCACTACCGGCGTATGCTGCCAAAAATCCTTGATGCGATGATCTTTTGTTCAGGTAACAGCCGCCATCATCCTGTACTGGATGCACTGGACTGGCTTAAAGAGCATGATAATTGTACCCAGCGATATATACGGCTTGATAATTCCATCCCCGTGGAGGGCGTGATTCAGCCCAAGTGGCATGACATTGTTATCAAGGAGCATCAGGGCGAAAAGCGAATCAACCGGATAAACGAAGAGATATGCGTTATGCAGGCATTAAGAAATCGCCTGCGCAGTAAAGAAATTTGGGTGGTAGGTGCCGACCGCTACCGAAATCCCGACGATGATCTTCCGCAGGATTTTGATGCTAACCGTGAAAACTATTACCGTGACCTCGGTAAGACTACTGATGCCACCGCCTTCGTATCACAGTTACGTCATGAGATGAATTCTGCTCTGGCAGTCCTCAATCGCGATATGCCCAGAAACCGCAAGGTAAAATTCTGTCTCAGGGGAAAAACAGGATATCCATAACCCCCTTTGAGCCCCGGGAGGAGCCCGTTAATCTGGCCGGTCTTAAACGTGAGATCGCCGGTCGATGGCCTATGACTAGCTTGCTCGATGTGCTGAAAGAAGCGGACCTGCGAATTGGATTCAGTGAACATTTCAAAAGTGTCGCAGATCGTGAGAACCTCGACAGACAAAGCCTTCAGCAGCGTTTACTGCTCTGTCTTTACGGTATGGGGACCAATACTGAGTTAAAACGAGTCAGCGGAGGACGCCACGGGATCTGTTATAAAGAATTGCTGAATGTGCGACGTCGTTTTGTACATAAAGCAGCATTACGTAATGCCATTGGTCAGGTTGCCCGGGCGATTTTTGCTATTCGTAATCCTGCCGTTTGGGGTGAAGGGACAACATCCTGCGCTTCCGACTCCAAAAAAATTTTGGCTCCTGGGATCAAAATCTGATGACGGAATGGCATATCCAGTACGGCAGACGCGGCGTTATGATTTACTGGCATGTGGAAAAGAAATCCACATGCATTTACTCCCAGCTCAAGCGCTGTTCCTCTTCTGAAGTCGCTGCCATGATCGAGGGGGGTCTGCGCCACTGTACGGATATGGATATTGATAAACAATACGTTGACAGCCATGGTCTGAGTGAAGTTGCCTTTGCCTTCTCTTATCTGCTGGGGTTTGATCTGCTACCACGACTTAAGGCCGTTGCCAGTCAGAAGCTCTATTGTACCGGTGATGACAAGCCCGGTGGCTATCCAAATCTGGAACCCGTGTTAACCCGCGCCATTAACTGGGAACTCATCATTCAGCAGTACGATGAGATGATTAAATATACCAAAGCGTTAAAACAGGGGACCGCAGAACCGGAAGCTATTTTACGCCGGTTTACCAAAAACAACGTTCAGCATCCGACTTATAAAGCTCTGGCAGAGCTGGGGAAAGCAATAAAAACCATTTTCCTGTGTCGGTATATTGGCTCCGAAGATCTTCGTAGTGAGATAAATGAAGGGCTGAACGTAGTGGAAAACTGGAACAGTGCAAATGCATTCATTTTTTATGGTAAGGGCGGTGAAGTAGCGACAAACCGTCTGGAAGAACAGGAACTGTCTGTTATGGCTCTGCGTCTGTTGCAAATTTGCCTAGTGTACGTGAACACGCTGATGATCCAGCAAGTGTTCCATGAACCTGTATGGTTGTCAAGAGTGAAGGCCGAAGACTTCAGGGCCCTGACGCCGCTGATTTACGCCCATATAAATCCCTACGGGATATTTGAACTCGATATGGAAACAAGTTCGTCACGGGAAATTGGTGCTATGCGGCAATTATTCAGTCCGGGCTGAGTTCCCTCAACGTGATCTACTATTCCGCGCAGCTATTTAGTGAATATCGATGTCAGTGGAGAACGTTAGCTTAAGATATAGCTGTTGACTAGATATAGTTGGTCAAGGATGATTTTGTTATATTTATATCATATGGTGTTTGGACTCCACCTTACAGGACGAGTTGAATTAAGGTATGCTAACCAGAAAATGTTCAGTACAGGTTAAAAATCAAACTTGTAATTTATGTCATTTGCTAATCATGAAATGGTGATTGTTTAATTAACTCTGATATTCTCTTTTCATAAACTATATATTACATCTTGTTATCTTTGAGAAATTTATCTAAACAACAGAAAGGTCAGTTATGAAAAAAAAACATCACGCTTATTTAGATATAAAATTGAAAGTGGCATCCAGTTTTGTATGGGCAGGACATATGACAGCAATTGAAACAGCGGCAAGAAAAGGTCGATTCGCTGTAAGTTTTCGGGCTGCAGGGAAATATACTCTGGAAGCCATCGCAAAAGGAGCGGCGGCTAAGGGGCATAATATTCTCGAAAAAACCATTAAACCAAGCTCAATAGAAAAAGTTTATGGAAAAATGGCAAAAGAAAAATGGAATATGCTGAAGCAGGCCGGTTTGACCGGTTATGTTGGTCATTGGGAGCGTAATGAGTTGAAAGGTATTTATATGTCTTCTTGCCATTCATTAGATAATTTTGTACAAAACCATATATACCCAATTGATATGAGAACTCAAGCTACTCTGGATAAGAGCATAGACTCCTTACGTCTTTCTAAGAACTGGGAGGTGCAGCTCTTTACTGGTGATTATGATACACATGACATGATCACATTTCGTGGTGCTGGGCGCCCACGCTCAGTACTAGTTAATTCGATGGAAGAAAAAATGATTATTAATGCCATCAACATGGAGGTCTCAAAAATTGATCCCCGTCGTCCTTTCAATTCTGTCGAATATAATGTTGTACGTCATGGGCCACAAGTGAATTTTTCTTCTTATATGTTAGCCCACGAATCCCAAAATGTTGTTGACAATAATGGATTCCTTGGCTCAGTTGCTCGCCCTGGAGAGTTTCCCATTGCCATGTGTGATCGTGGAACATGGCAAATTATTTATAATCTAGGGGAATTAACTGCTTTTTATAATTCCATCGGCGCTAGAATTAAAGAGACTTGGATAGAAAATGGAGAAAGAGTATTTCAAGAGACATCAAATGGAATGGTTAGGCTGGGAAGATGCAGAAGTACAATTACATAATAATTAAAAAATTTAATTTTTGGTGCGTAAGTTCTATAACGGATGAAAGCATCTAGTAATATTGTCACAGACGTGAGGAGGCTGCAGATACGGAATAGACTGGCCCCCTGAATCTCCTGACAACCAATATCACTTAAATAAGTGATAATCTTAATACTAGTTTTTAGACTAATCATTGGAGAACAGATGATTGATGTCTTAGGGCAGGAGAAACGCAGACGGCGTACCATACAGGAAAATATCGCTATTGTTCAGCAGAGCTTTGAACCGAGAATGACGGTCTCCCTCGTTGCACGGCAACACGGTGTGGCAGCCAGCCAGTTATTTCTCTGGCGTAAGCAATACCAGGAAGGAAGTCTCACTGCTGTGGCTGCTGGAGAACAGGTTGTTCCGGCCTCTGAGCTTGCTGCCGCCATGAAGCAGATTAAAGAACTCCAGCGCCTGCTCGGTAAGAAAACGATGGAAAATGAACTCATTAAAGAAGCGGTTGAAGATGGGCGTGCAAAAAAGTGGATAACGCACGCGCCCTTATTGCCCGGGGATAGGGCGTAAGCTTCGTCGGCCGTTGTCTCCGGGTGTCGCGTGCGCAGTTGCACGTCATACTCAGACGAACCGATGGCTGGAAGGATGGTCGCCGCAGCCGTCGCACGGATGATACGGATGTGCTTCTCCGTATACACCATGTTATCGGAGAGTTGCCCACGTATGGTTATCGTCGGGTATGGGCGCGGCTTCGCAGACAGGCAGAACTTGATGGTATGTCGGTGATCAATGCCAAACGTGTTTACCGGATCATGCGCCAGAATGCGCTGTTGCTTGAGCGAAAACCCGCTGTACCGCCATCGAAACGGGCACATACCGGCAGAGTGGCCGTGAAAGAAAGCAATCAGCGATGGTGCTCTGACGAGTTCATGCAGCAAGTGGATACTTACATCAGATGGTATAACGAGCAGCGTATAAAATTATCGCTGGGTGCCGTCAGCCCCAAAATGTACCGCCAACAATGCGGGCTGGAATGATAAAGCAGTCCAGGAAATCGTCCGCCTCCCCATTTTTTTTACCGTCTTATATCACTGGCGCTGACAGTGATCGTAAGGTACTGCACTGGGCGGTGACCACCGGCGGCTTCAACAGTGAAACAGTACTGGACGTCATACTAGGAGCGGTGGAACGCCGCTTCGGCAGCGACCTTCCTGCGTATCCAGTGGAGTGGCTGACGGATAATGGTTCATGCTATCGGGTTAATGAAACACGCCAGTTCGCCCGGATGTTGGGGCTGAACCGAAGAACACGGCGGTGCGGAGTCCGGAGAGTAACGGCATAGCAGAGAGCTTCGTGAAAACGATAAAGCGTGACAACATCAGTATCATGCCCAAACCAGACGGGTTAATGGCAGCAAAGAACCTTGCAGAGGCGTTCGAGCATTATAACGAATGGCATCCGTATAGTGCGCTGGGTTATCGCTCGCCACAGGAATATCTGCGGCGGCGGGCCAGTAATGGGTAAGTGATACCTAGTGTCTGGAAATATAGGGGCAAATCCAGGACTATACACAGACGACAGTCCAGTAACGAGGAATTGTCTCCGTGAATGCCGCTTTTATCGGATAATGAGTGAAAATAACCTCTTGTTGTTACATGACAAATCTTTGTGATGATGGCGAAATACTATGGATTACGTTCGCTATGTACTGTTTCGATCTTGAAGCACAAAAAAATATATTTCGCTATTACGTAGAATAATCAAAAACCCTAAACATTAAATATGCTTAAGTATGGGCATATTAATATGGCTATCATCTTTGCAGAGTAGAGGCAAAATAATGGTTAAATAAAAACCCCTGATGTATAAAGACATTTCTTATTAACAGATAATATTTACACAGAAATATACATAATAGTGTGTATTCTTATATAAATAGACCTTAATGACGCCATCCACTCACATCATCTTGAAATATGTTACTCGCCATTTATTTATATTTCACCGCTCCATGCTCTGAATTTCTTCATAGGCAATAATAGCTCCCCATTTATTAATGGGATTCTTGACTGGATGTGTGAAATCATATTTTGTGGAGACCTTAATGACATATCCTTATATTTTAGTGCTCTTTCAGTTAGGTGCGATCCAACCTGATAGTGACCAGATTTATTTGTCCAGAACAATAGTTTCCCTGTGTTTTTTTTATCAAAAAACAACTCGCCTGCCAGTAATACAGGTTCTCCATGTGAAATGCTTGTATGGCCAAACTCAGCATTCTCGGTTTTATTTATAAATATAACTGAAGGATCACTAGCTAAAACGACAAAATCGTAAAAATCATAACATAATCTGATTGATAAAACATGCTGAGATGCTGGAGTTTGATTTACATTAAAAAAATTAGATGCTAAAGACATTATCTTTCTTAAGTCATTGTTTGTTTTATTTCTAGTTATACCTTCGCTATCAAGGATGGCTTTCCGATAATATCCATCTTTTAATGTGACCTCATGATATTTGCCATTAATCAATAAAAGTTGCTTGGCGTTTTTTAATGGCGACTGTAAAATTCCTTTATTTTCATAAACAGATGGTCTTCTCATATTTCCCCCCCTTAGTTATACGTTTCAATGCTCATAAATTTAATTGCAAATTTCAATGGCTCTGATATCTGTGTGTTGAAAACACCCTCTAAAAAATCAAATACTTTCACAACCCAGGCAAGGTAATAACATTAGCAATCAGTTCCACTTGTATAAGTTATACTGTAACAACCATAATAAAAAAAGCATGAAAGCGTACGATATATTAATACAAAAATTGATTTATTATCTGCCAGTATCATTTCAGTACCGTCTGGCAGATCTTGAAATGCCTTTGAGCATGAAGCTTTCCTCGAAAGCCATATACAAACCAAAAACTGTATTATGCGGTCATCAAATTGAACGGTTCGCTTCGAAACTCAGCCAGGCTACCAACTCTAGCACGACTGGGGCGAGTTTGAGGTGGAAGATGTTATCGCAAGTTTAAAATATCTCTCTGTATTTTGCTCGATTATTGTCTGGATAATGAATTAATACTAATGTATGTGTACATTAGTATTAACTATGATAATGATACAATAGAGACGAGATTAAAGAGGTCATGCGTATGTTTCGCGGCTGCAGGTGTTACACCACAGAAAACCTTGAAAGCGATTACCTTACTGAACTGGCTGGTTATAGTGACGAACGGCGGGAAGCTTCGCAGAGAGCAGCATGTCTTGCAGCGGCAGTGAAACATTTTAAAACCTCAGAAATGCTGTAATGCCGAGCAGTTAAGGATCAGTTGACCGATCCAGTGGCTGTGTAAGAATCCGGAAACGCTCACTCGTTTCCGGATTTTCTGTGCACAATAAGCATGCAGCATGCTTAGGCTTTATCTGCGTATGCATTTAAGGAACATTAATATTGGTAATTAAATGTGTTTTTTTAACCATTGTGTCTGCACAGACGCTACTCGTTCAAAAAACGCGCCCTCATAAATATCATAATGGCATGCATCAGCTTCCTCGTATAATTCCTTCACACCAGAAGTAACAGCATCATATAATGCCCTTCCCTGTTCCGGTGGATTAACGTTATCCTGGCCGGCAATAACAACCAGAACCGGGCACTGTACTCTGGCTGCACTTTCTGCCGGTTTATATTGCAACGTCTCCATGACTGTAAGGAAAGGTATTTTTATATTCATTTCAGGATGCTGAATTTTTATCTTCTCGAAGAATACCTTTGATTCATTATCACTTAATACCCGCGTAACCCCCACAAACATCTCTTTCCCGGTGTTTTTCTTCTTCTCTGCCATTTTATTCAGTGTGGACAGAAAAGATGCTTTCTCCGGATCACTCATCCCCCCAGTAACCAGAACATCACCGTCAGCAAAAGCCAGCTGGCTGACAATGCATTTCACTCTTTTATCCTGTGCAGCTGCACTGAACACATGACAGCCACCCAGCGATGTTCCCCATAATCCGATACGCTGATTATCAATGCACGCCTGCTGTTCAGCCCAATTGATAACTGAAATAATATCTTCAGTCTGCATTGCCGGAACCAGACGCCCCCGTTCGCCCTCACTCTCACCGAATCCCCGATAATCAAAAGTAATCGTTGCGAATCCTGCGTGAGTGAAAGCATTCGCAAAGGAAGGGAGCAGAACATTCCGGATACCACAAAATCCATGGCATAAAATAATCAAAGGATGTTTTATATCCCCTTCAGGGACACGGAATGTCAGGGCTATACCTTCAGAGAGTTTGTGATCTGTTATTCTCATAAATAGCTGTATGTAAATTTGTTTATTGAAAATAAAATTGGTATCAGCATCTAGCAGTCAAACCCAGATACCTTTCTAACAAATTCGTGGTTAATAAAACAATGTTTTATAGGCGGAATTGTGATTAAGTTAACATTTCACGCTCCTTTTGACTTTATCCTTGATTTAACAACAACACTGACCTTTAGCTCGGGCCGCAGAATTATCACAACGGATGACAGAGATATTCGATAAAAATCAATAAAGAGACATACTGATAACTGAAATATTTCTGTTTAACCGTGAGTGAACCCGCTAATTATGCTTTATAAAAGTCTGGTTTTTCGGACAAAATGTTCCAGAAAACACTTCATAATCCTTCTCAATGAATCCCGCTTTACGCAGTGCAATTTCCTTTGAAGAATAGATACCGATCAAGTGATATGGAATGTTTCGAATAATTACCCATCCAAGTAACTGCTCTTTATTATCAGGGACTGACCTAAGTTTATCATCAATAAACATATTTATCACCATTTTATATAAAACTATATTTTATATTCGTTAATAATAAAGCCAATCCATGACTGGGAATTCACTTATCTGGGTAGTAATAACCATATAAAAGCAAGTGCCATCAGAAACGTAATGAGGCATCCACAACGTTCAGAGAAAAAGAATTCATACGGAAGAAAAGGATGAATGATATATCAAAGCTTTTTTATGCATCTTCAGATCGGCAATAACGTCGATGATCAATGAGTCTATTTTACTACTATCAAAATGATGTGGCGTTGTGATTATATGAGCAATATTACCAGATATCGCCAGAACGTGTTTCTTCCATACTGATTCAGAGGGGCAGGGAAAGACCATTGTAAGTGAGTTTTTGTTACACCAGGCATTAATGTCTAACACTAGTTCTAATTTTGAGATGGCTGGCATTTTGTTAGGAAAAGAGG
>OGSN01000309.1_pt1 | contig 13599 bp, 18 predicted proteins | sample 1573891 | NCBI WGS metagenome assembly OGSN01 (sample SAMN03295857, study PRJEB24534) | human gut metagenome | isolation source: fecal sample 7 from infant 8 | host: Homo sapiens | place: USA: Pittsburgh, PA | collected 2014-07 | reverse complement strand
GGCCTCTCCGTCGAGGCGGGACTGCTGGGCCCCCTGGGGGGAAAAGTCGGGGGTTTATGGGCGACGTTCAGCATTTTTGGCGTCGGCGCCGCGCTGACGTTTCTGCTGATGCTGTTTTTCAGCCCGCGCAACAGCCCGTCGTTTTTCGCACAGCCCGGCTGGCAGCTCCTCGGCGGGGTGCTGGGCCCGATCTACGTCGTCATACTGACGCTCGCCACGCCGACTATCGGCATCGCGCTGACGATGATTGGCATTCTCGCAGGTCAGGTTTTTAAAAGCCTGATCATTGACCACTTTGGCCTGCTGGGTACGCCGCACAGGAAGATAAACGCAAGACGCATCGTGGCGCTGGTTTTTATTATTGCCGCACTGGTACTGGTCGCAAAGGGGTAAACACATGACACTGATGATGATAATTCTGGCCATCTGCGGCGGCGCGACGCTGAGCATACAGGCCGCAATTAATGGGCAGCTCGGCAGCAGCGTGGGCGTTTTCAAGAGCGCGTTTCTAACGTTTTCCGTCGGCGCGCTGGTGACCGCCCTGCTCATTTTCTTCTTTGAGCCTAAGCAGGCGGTCACGCTGCTGGACGTGCCGAAATGGCAGCTCCTCGGGGCGATGTTTGGCGTGCCCTATATCGTGATAATGGTGCTCGCCGTACAGCGGATCGGCACCGCTGTCGCCACGGTGGCGGTGATATTCGGCCAGCTCGCCATGAGTATGCTGATTGATAACTTTGGCTGGCTGGGCAATCCCGCCATTTCGTTTTCACCGAGCCGTCTGAGCGCGGTGGTATGCCTGGGGATTGCCCTGTACTTCATCTACTCCAGCAGCAAAACCGGCAGCGTCCGCGACTAAGCTGAGGTCTTACGGGTAAAGAACAGCGTCACCGTGGCGACGGTGACGCCCAGTTTCTTCATCTCGGTTTTATTAAACAGATGGTTCTCATCCTGCAGGTACATCCAGTCGTCAAAGTTCAGTAGCCAGGTGCTGCCGTTGGCCTTCACGTTCATGCTGTAATGCCAGTTGAACGCGTTGCCGGCGGCCTGCCCCGTTGCTACCCCTTCAATATCCCCCGCCGTGCCTTCGTAGCGATCGCTCCCCACGCGGCGGATATGCCAGACCCGCTGCTGCTTCTCGCCGTCGTCGTAAACGAAGTGCTCGTTCAGCGTCAGCGTATCGCCGATAACGTCCCCGGCAATCTCAACGTGAAAGCGGCGGATCTGCTTGCCGCTGCGATCCTGCACCATCCCCCACGCCTCCGTTTTGCCCTGGAAGTAATGGAAGATATCCAGCCGCGGCTGCTGCTGGCGATACTCGGTCACCTCCGTGCTACAGCCTGCCAGCAGCATCGTCAATGCCAGCGCCATCATCAGGATACGTTTCATTTTTGGCCTCCGATTAACTGCTGACGCAGCTCAGGGTATTGCGTACGAGGGTCGAGCCAGATGGCCAGGAAGCGGGTGCTGAACGCTTCTGACTGACGCGGTCCGAGTGGAATAAAGGCTTTTTGCGCCGCTGACGCGCGATACCAGAACTGCCCCTGCCCGTCGTCGAGCACAAACGCCAGCTGTGCGCCCGGCCGGACATCCGGCCACAGAGAGCGGAGCATCTGTAACCAGGCTTCGCTTCGGGGTTCCCGTTGCAGGATCCCCTGCGCCTGCCACTGGTCGCGGGTCGCCTCGACCAGCTCATCGCGATCGATATCGCGCGCATAGGTAATAATCAGCGCCTGATCCTGGTTCTCCCGACCGTAACGCCCGTCCGGCGTACGCAGCTGGGAGGTATAGACGGTGAATGGCCCCCAGGTGAGCGTGGCATCACCCACCTTCCGCCACGCCAGCCAGTCGGTGGCCTGGGCAACAGGAACAACCAGCGTCAGACAAAGCAACAAAACCGCAGCTCTCATTTTTGTCTCCCCATCAGCAGGTGGAAAAACAGCATCAACACCAGCCAGCCCGGCGCCATCCAGCTGACGACGATAAAGGTCGGCTCCAGAAACGTGATGGCACCCAGCCGCTCGCCAATCAGGTACGCCACCGGCCCTCCCACGGCGGCCAGCAGGGTGAGCAGCCAGCCGGGCAACGTGGTGGTGCGCGTAAGCTGCGTCCAGACGGTGGCGAACATCAGCCATAATGCCACCATCCATAGCGGCATCAGGGCATCACCCGTGAAGGCGATCAGCCCCGTCAGCGCCCAGAGCGTATCCAGCAAACTGCCCGCCGCGGCCAGTCCAATGGCGTAAAAACGGTATACAGACGGCAAGAGCAGGCACGCCAGGATCGCCAGCGCGAGCCAGATAATCAGGCCCTGTTCGCGAAAGAGCACCACCAGCGCCCAGTAGAGATCGAACGCGACGGCCAGCAGGAAGACCTGAAGATATCGTCTCATACGCGCTCTGCGGTCAGCTGCACCACGCTGATGGTGCGGGCATTAAACCCGGCTTCACAGTAGCCAAAGTAATAAAGCCACATGCGGCGGAACCGCTCATCAAAGCCGAGCTTTTCAATCTCCTGCCAGGCGTGGACAAAGCGCTGCCGCCAGTGCGCCAGCGTGCGGGCGTAGTCCGGCCCCATGTCGAAGAGATTGCGCACCACGAAATCGGTGTGGCGCGTCATCAGATCGTTCATCGCGGTGATGCTCGGCAGGAAGCCGCCCGGGAAAATGTAGCGCTGAATAAAATCGACGCTTTTGCTGTAGTCGCGATAGCGCTGGTCCTGAATGGTGATGGCCTGAATCGCCATTCGTCCCCCCGGGCGCAGCCGCGCCTGACAGGTCCGGAAGAATGTAGGCAGATAGCGTTGGCCGACGGCTTCAATCATCTCTATTGAGACCAGCTTGTCGTACTGCCCGGTGAGGTCGCGATAGTCGCAGAGCAGCACCTCAACACGATCCTGCAACCCGGCGCGGGCGATCCGCTCGGTTGCCCAGACGTATTGCTCCTGCGACAGCGTGGTGGTAGTCACCCGACAGCCATAATGACGGGCCGCGTATTCCGCCATCGCCCCCCAGCCGGTGCCGATTTCCAGCAGGTGGTCGTCCTCGCTAAGCGCCAGCTGGTCGCACAGGCGCGCCATTTTGGCCTGCTGAGCCGTCGTGAGATCCTGCTCGTCTGCGGTAAAGAGCGCGCTGGAGTAAAGCAGTTCCCTGTCCAGAAAATGGGCATAGAAGGTGTTGCCCAGGTCGTAGTGGGCGGCAATATTTTCACGCGCCTGCGCGCGGGAGTTACGCCGCGTCCAGTGGCGCAAACGCTCCAGCGGTCGGCCAAGCAGCCGGAACCCTTTCTCAAGACGGCCAAGCACCTCGCCGTTGAGGGCCAGGATTTGCAGAAGCGGCGTGAGCTGCGCGGTTTCCCATTCGCCGTCCATCCAGGCTTCAGCGGCGGCGAGGCTCCCGCCCGTTAAGACGCGCCAGTAGACGGCGGGCGTGAGGATCTGCACGTCGGCGTGCAGCGCGGAGGATGTCTCGCCAAAATGGAAGGTCTGCGCCCCTTCACGCAGGGTGAGCGAACCACCGCGGATGCCGCTTAACAGACGAAACAGCAGCCATCGCGCGAGGCGGACGTTGCGCGGGATATCGGGTTCTAACGCAAAGACGGGATCGGTCATGAGCGTTCACTCCTGCTGACGGGATGGTTATACAGCGGCACGCGCTTGAGCCACAGCCTCAGCGCCTGCCAGTAAATGGCGAAAACGGTTTTCAGGGTCATAAGCGGGATGCGCAGCAGCAGCGCGCGCAGTGCCGGACGGGTCAGCGGCTCCCGGCGCAGGGCGAGCGTGGCGTCGAACACCTTCGCTTCCTGATGATTTTCAATGTGCATATGCAGCGTGTTATCCGGATCGTTGAAGCGCCAGTGGTAGATCATGTCCATCGGGTTGAAGGGGGAAACGTGAAACGCTTTTTCCGTGGGCTGGGCATGTTGCCCGTCGACCGCGTAATAATGACGCTCGTTCCACGGCGTGTTGCGAACCTCGGCCAGTACCCAGCGCAGAGTCCCCTTCCCGTCATAGCAGTAGTAAAAGTTGACCGGGTTAAAATGGAACCCGAAATACCGCAACTGGGTCAGAAGCATGACCCGCCCGTCCGGCCGTTCCCCGGTCAGGCTCTCCAGCCTGCTGAGCACGTTCTCTTTGAGCGGCGTGCCGAGCGGATAGTCCGCGTCATGGAACGCGGCGGCGGCAAAGCGATTGCGGCGCACGCCGACAGACGCCAGCAGCGGCAGCTCATCAAGATCCAGCCAGGCCATAAAGACGCTGTAGCAAAATTCATGGGTTTTCGGCTGAAGGCGGCGGTGGCGCAATACGCCGTGATAGAGGCAGCTGTTCATCTCAGTTCCCCTCTCCGGCCGCTATCGCGTTGACCACGTCCAGCGCGCTGCGCACGCCGTCTTCATGAAAACCGTTGTACCAATAGGCTCCGCAGAACCAGCTCCGCTGGTGACCGTTGATCTCGCCGCGCCGCGCCTGCGCCCGCCAGCTTTGCGGGTTAAACAGCGGATGCTCATAAACGAAGCGTTGCAGAACGAAGCGCTCATCCACCGCCGCGTCCGGGTTCAGGGTGACGCAGAATAGCGGGCTGCCCGCAGGCAGCCCCTGCAGAATGTTCATGTTGTAGGTCACACAGGCGCTGGCCTGCTCCTGCGCGCTCAGCCGGTAATTCCAGCTCGCCCAGGCGCGCGGCCGCACCGGCAGCCAGCGCGGGTCGCTGTGCAACACCACCTCGTTGCGCTGCCAGCCGATATCGCCCAGCACCTCGCGCTCTGCGGAGGTCGGGTCGTCAAGCATCGCCAGAGCACTGCCGGAGTGGCAGGCAAATATCACCTGGTCGAAGGGATGGCTGCCGTTTTCAAGCTGGAGCGTGACCCCGTCCTCGTGGCGGCTCACCCGCTGAACCGGTGAATTGAGATGCAGCGTCAGCCGATCGCCCAGTTTGTCCAGCATCGCGCGGATATACTCTCGCGAGCCGCCCGGCACCACGTACCACTGCGGGCGATGGGTGATATCCAGCAGACCGTGGTTTTGGAAGAAACGTAAAAAAAGCGGCAGCGGGAAACGCTTCATCTCCTGCAGCGAGGATGACCAGATAGCGGCCCCCATCGGCAGAATATAGTGGCGCGCAAAAAACGGCGTAAAGCCGTGCTGGTCCAGAAACGTCTGCAGCGTGGCGTTCGGGTCCACTTCCCCGTCCAGCGCCTGTTTTGCCAGACGATTGAAGCGGACGATTTCACCGAGCAGCCGCCAGAATGTCGGATTGACGAGATTTCGGCGCTGGGCAAACAGCGACGTCAGGGTGTGGCCGTTGTATTCCAGCCCCGTCTCAGGGTTGTGTACTGAAAAGCTCATTTGGGTTTTTTGCCCGCTGATACCCAGCTCGCTGAGCAGGCCCATAAAGCGCGGATAGGTGCGGTCGTTGTAGACGATAAACCCGGTATCGATCGCATATGTGCCCTGTGGCGTCGTCACGTCAACCGTTGCGGTATGGCCGCCCGGTGTGGATCCCGCTTCAAACAGGGTCACCTGATGGTGCCCGGCCAGTCGCCAGGCGCACGTCAGCCCGGCAATGCCGCTGCCGATAATTGCAATGTTCATGAACGCACCATCCTGCGCAGCAGCGTGCGCTGAAGAAAAGCAGGCAGCCCTGAGAGCAGCCGCAAAATGAAGCCAAATCCGGCAGGAAACGCGATGTGCATTTTCCCGGCCGCCAGCCCGATACGGATCGCCTTCACCGCCTCATCGACGGTCACCCGACCCGGCATGGCAAAATCGTTTTTTCGCGTCAGGGGCGTATCGACGAAGCCCGGAGAGACAACCGTGACGGCAATCCCTTTTGGCTCCCAGTCCAGGCGCAGGCTTTCGGCAAACCAGCTCAGCGCCGCTTTGGACGCACCGTAGGCCTCTGCGCGGGGGAAAGGCAGCCAGTGGGCCATCGAGCTCACCAGCACCACGCGGTTGCCTCGAACCAGCTGCGGCTGCAGCGCCTCAAGGCAGTTGACCGGCCCGAGGAAATTGGTGTTCATGACCCGCTCCACCAGCGCCGCATCCACCACGCCACCGTCGAGGTATTCGCAGGTACCGGCGCAGAGAATAATCAGATCGGCGTAGCTGCCGGTCAGCGCCTGTCGGCAGGCCTCCCGGTCCGTCATATCGAACAGGCGAACGGTGAGATTGGGGCAGGTCTGATGCAACGCTTCCAGACGCGCCGGATCGCGCCCGCAGGCAATCACATGATAGCCGTCAGCGGAGAAGGATTTCGCCAGCCCGGCGCCAATGCCCGAACTTGCACCGGTAATCAGTACCGTCTTCATGATTTGACCCTCCGCTTCACGCCGCGTACCGCCCAGCCCAGCAGAGGAAGATGTTCGTAGATCATCTCTCCCGCATCGTAGTAGTCGCGCTGGTGGGTGATGAGATCGTTTTCCGTCTCCACCACCGAGCACCCCGGCAGATCGAGCGGTTCGCCTCCGGCAATGCGCGGATGCGACCAGTGCATCACCCAGGTGACAACAAACCGGTTCCCGCTGCAGAGCGGCGGGTCGATAGAAAAACGGCAGTTCTCGACGTTGGCCAGCAGATGGGTGAAATAGCGCTGAAGCGCAAAGATACCGTCGTGCTCGCCGAACGGATCGACAAGCGTGGCATTTGAATGGTAAAGCCCGACCAGCGCGGACGGCGGCTGGCTATCCAGTGCGGCGTAGTACTCAACAAACCGACTCACGACAGAGGGCAAAGTGCTCATGGGTCACATCCTGGCTGTAAACAACGTGGCGTAATCGCATACTTAAAACTTACACAATTAACGTTATTTGTCCAAGTTTGTGCAAATTTATTTTTTATTAACCATAAATATCAACAACTTGATAACTCAATCTTTTGTCGGTTTTTAGGCCGGGTAAGGCTTAGCCGCCACCCGGCTTTCACTTTCAGGTTATCCTTAAGGCAAATTCAGCGGTCATCTTCCATGCTTATCCTTTTTATTCATAAGGATGCCTGACATGAAACGTTTCTTTCTCTCCCTCTTCTCAAGCCCGGAATCCTTACTGCAGGTGATGAGTCAGCAGGAAATTATTGAAGCCGTGGAAGATGGCGACCGCATCATTATCGACCAGGACGGGAACGCCTCGGTGAACTACAAGAGCAACGAGGTGCGGCAGGACTTTCTGCGTCACGTTAACGCGCTTAAGAGGGCCTGATATGGGAACGGCGATATTTATGGTGCTGATGGTCTGCGGGTACTGGTACACCAGCCGCGACCTGTCGACCCGCTTTAAAATCAAGCGTTCCTTTGGCTGGGACGTCTATTTTCTCGTTGCGCTTTACGGCTGTATTTTTGTTCTGCAGGGGGTGATTGCTACGGGGCTGCTCTGGCTGCTGCTGCTCACCCTTTCCGCCGCCAACAACGCCTTCCACTTTGCCTCACCAAAATACACCGACTGGCAAATCGACTTTATGAACTGGAGTTTTTTAGGCATTCAGGCACCGGTGGTGGTGATGCTGGCGTTTGCCATTCTGTTTTGCCTCTACCGCTCTAACTGGGCAGGCAGCGCCAGGCTGGATGGCGAGAGTCGGAAAAAGCTCTACAAACGGCTTGCGCAGGCGAGCGGGATTGAACAACTGCTCTATCAGTGTATGGAGCAAGGCGAGCTGGCGCAGGTCACGCTCCGCTCGAGGCGGATTTACGTCGGCATGATCCACACCGCGACGCTAGAATATGAAAAAACGGCCAATATCGTGCTGATCCCGATGTTGAGCGGGTACCGGGATGCGAAGACAATGAACCTGCGCATCGAGAATAATTACAGCCGGTGGTACGCCGAGCATGACATTACGCTCGACTCGGAACCCCGCAGCGCCATGTCATTCCGCAAGGTGATTTTACTCAATCAGATTGAGAGCATCTCGCTCTTCGATCCCGCCAGCGCCAGCGCGCTGTCGCTGGCACAGCGGGACGAGAGCCCTGGCCCTAAAGAGACATCCCCATAATTCTGAGTATGCTCTGCTGTGAGGCTGTTTCAAAAAGGACGTTCTTAATGCAGAGCATGCCCTGCTTCTGGTAGAACCGGTACGCTCCTGCGTTCTGCTCAAGCACTTCCAGCCAGAGAGAGTCCTTTCCCCTGCTTCGGGCCATGTCGATAATTTTATGGAACATGTCCTGACCATAGTGCTTGCCGGTCTCGGCAGGATCGAGGTAGAGCTTGTTGAGGAGAACGCCCCTCTTGTCCGTTTCCGGAAGCATGGCGTCCCAGGTCACTTTCATGAATCCCACTGGCCGATCGGTTTCTGCCACAAACCAGGAAACATGGCTCTCGCTCAGGCTCTGCTCAATGACGGAGGGGGCATACTCGGCGTTCAGAAAATCCTTCATCTCTGCATCTGATACCCACAAATGCTGAAAATGCGCGGGATAGATACGATATCCCAACTCGCTTAATAGCGTTGAATCGGCCCCGGTGGCCTGTCGAATTCGAAGCGTCATGGAAGGTATCCCGCGTAATCACCCGCGTTGGGCATGTTGATAGAGATCCCAGCGGTTGCCGTACATATCTTCAAACACCACCACCGTACCGTACTCTTCCTCACGCGGTTCTTCGCAGAAATGAACGCCTTTTGCCTTCATGGCATGGTAATCGCGCCAAAAATCATCCGTCTGAAGGAACAGGAAAACTCGACCGCCGCATTGATTACCGATAAAACCTTCCTGCCTCTCGTTAGACGCACGAGCCAGCAAAATGTTGCAGTCGCTTTCCGGGTTGGGTGAGACGACTACCCAGCGTTTACCCGGTTGCGGCGTATCCTCTACGAGGGTAAACCCCAGCCTGTCTGTGTAGTACTCAATGGCGCGATCGTAGTCATCAACCACAATAGCCACGCTGCCAAGGCATCGTTTCTGTGTTCTCATTTTTTCGTTTCCTTTGCCCTAATTAACTCATTATGAACGCTTTTCCACTGAATATGCACACATAAAAACAGCGATCGCATGCGCGACCCGACGAGCAATTTCTTCATCAGATAAGCTTTTTCTGGCGTCAGGCTGTATCTCAAGGCTTGTCATCTCTTCCGTCGTGACATCACGGCCTTTCTCAAGAAACAGGCTGCATCAATTGCCATCGGGTAACCCTGCCAGCGCCCTCTTCAACGACGCGATGACCTCATCCGTCTCCATGCCCATCTGCGCATGAATAATGGCGCCGTCAATGAGCAGCATGATTTCATTGACGACGCGCTCATCCGCAATCTTCGTCAGCGACGCAATAATCTTCTTTGTTTCGATTTTATGATCGCGGCATATCGCTTTTATTTCGCTTTCAATATCTTCGGATTTGGCTTCGGCGCTGGCATTAATAAACGCACAGCCGTGGAAATCAGGCGAAATAAACCATTCATAAAGGGTAGCCGATAGAGCGTCCGCAGGCGTCTGGCCTTCAACGAGATGTCGACGAAGCGTGGCCTCAAACCAGTTAATCCATATTTCATGTCGATAGTGTAAATAGGCGAGAATAAGCAAGCTCTTACTCGGAAAATGGCGATAAAACGTCACCTTCGTCACTTTCGCCTCTTTAATCAGCGTATCCACCCCCGTCGCTCTGAAGCCTGTGGAATAAAACAGATCGTGGGCCGTCAGTAATATTTTATCCCTGACGCTTATTTTTTTATCGTTGTTTTCGGATTCTGCTTTCATTTATCGATGGCCTCAAAACGGATGTTGACAGCGTTATTTTTCAGGCATAGATTAGCGCAAGTAGACAGATCTGTCTACATAATCACATAACGAGGTAATTGCCATGAACACACGTCCTCCCTTACCGCCCTTCACACGTGAAAGCGCTATTGAAAAAGTCAGGCTGGCAGAAGATGGCTGGAACAGCCGCGATCCGGCGAACGTTGCGCTGGCCTATACGCTGGATACCCAATGGCGCAACCGTGCAGAATTCGCCACCAACAGGGAGGAAGCGCAGGCGTTCCTGGCGCGGAAATGGAAAAAAGAGCTGGATTATCGTCTGATTAAAGAGCTGTGGGCCTTTACGGATAACCGCATCGCGGTCCGCTATGCCTATGAATGGCATGATGATTCGGGAAACTGGTTCCGCTCGTACGGCAACGAAAACTGGGAGTTCGCACCGGACGGCTTGATGAAGCGCCGCTTTGCTTGCGTTAACGATATGCCGATAAAAGAGTCCGAGCGACTGTTCCACTGGCCGTTGGGCAGACGCCCGGACGATCACCCCTCGCTGAGCGATCTGGGGTTATAGGATTTTCGCATCACTCCGGGCCGCCCCGGAGTGATGACTTTGCAGCGCGCCCAGCTGTTTCATCAGCGTCAGGTTGTCCTCAATATGCCAGTTCGCTGCAATTTTACCGTCACGGATTTCATAGATATCCGTGGCAATAAAATCTATTTTCTGCCCCTTTCCTTTCAGCCTGCCAAATGTCCCGGTGAATGTGCCGTAAAAATGTAAATGTGAGACCACGCGGTCGCCTGAAATAATCATCTGCTCAACGTCGCAGCGCAAATCGGGCACGGCCGTGCGAAACGCACGCGAGGCTAAAATAGCGCCTTCCGGCCCCTGCTTACGGCCTTCCGGCGGTGTTTTATCAACAAAGTTTGCCGCCAGGGCATCACGCGCCAGAGTTTCATTACCGGTGTTCCAGAACGTGGCATATTCTCTGGCAACGGGTTCATTCGTCTTTAATTGCACCAGGGGCAGGCTCTTGTCCACAATCAGCTGTTTCGGCTGTACCCTTTCCCCCTGCGCGGAAATAGCATTGCCCGACAGACCAGCAAAAATAAGCGCCGCGATAGCGGGACGAAAGCACGTCGTATATTTCATGATGTCTCTCTACAGAGTGTTACGTTACCCGCAGACGATGCCCTGCGGATCACATTAATGAGGGGTCAGTTAATTAACGCCCCGCCCTCAATATCAATGACCGACCCGGTGACAAACGGATTGTCCATGGCGAAAAGATACCCTTGTGCGATGTCCTGCGCCCTTCCCCAGGCTTTGGCTGGCAGGGTTTCCGCCGCGCCTGCGAGCATTTTTTCCCGCGCGGCGGCGTCCATCCCCGCATACGCTTCCGTGTCGGTCAGCCCCGGACTCACGACGTTGACGCGCAGCGGGGAAAGCTCTTTCGCCAGTACCTTTGTCGCGGCCTCAATGGCGGCATTCATCGTTGTTTTTACGATGGCGCCCGCCACGGTGCGGCGTGCAACAAACCCGCTGGTGAAGGTCAGCGTACCGCGGGGAGCGATGTTCCCGCTGAGATAGCGGGCGACATTCAGGCTTCCCCAGAATTTTGTACCAAAGGCCTGTCTTGCCGCACGGAGATCCAGTCCGGAAAGCAGCCCGCCCGGCGCCTGTGAACCCGCCGTGACGACAATATTATTGACCTCGCCCAGCGTTTCACTGAGCGCAACAAGCTCTTCCTCACGGCTGATATCGAGCAAGAGAGTGCTAACAGACGCGGCATGAGCGCCCAGTCGTTGCCGTGCAGCGTCCAGTTTCGCGCTATCGCGTCCCGCAAGCATAATCTCCTCGCCGCGCCCGGCAAGCAGGGTGCCCACGGCGAAACCGATGCCGGAAGCGCCGCCGATAATTAAGGTTTTACGGGTCATAATATTTCCTCCTGCTGGGTGTACGTTGAGTAATCGGTATAGCCCGTGGCGGTGCCGCCAAACAGCGTGGCGGGGTCGCGCACCTGGGCCAGCGGCAAGCGGTGCGCCAGCCGGTGAGGCAAATCCGGGTTGGCAATAAACGGTCGTCCGAAGGCAATCAAATCGGCATAGCCCGCCGCCAGAATTTCTTCGGCTTTGGCAAGGTCATAGTTGCCCGCGACGATCAGGGTGCCGCTGAAGGTCTCGCGAAGCGATTGACGGAAATGCGCAGGAATCTGCGGCGCGTCGTCCCAGTCGGCTTCCGCCAGGTGGATAAACGCAATCCCTTTTTGTTCGCACCAGGCCGCAAGCGCGAGTATGGCTTCAGAGACCTGCGGGTCGTTCATCCCGCGCTGGGTAATAAACGGCGAAAGACGAATGCCCGTACGTTCGTGACCAATCGCCTCGGCAATCGCGCTTAACACGTCCTGGGCGAAGCGGATCCGGTTAGCCACCGTACCGCCGTACTCGTCCGTGCGTTTGTTGGAGGTTTGGCGCAGGAACTGGTCGATCAGATAGCCGTTTCCGCCGTGGACCTCCACGCCATCAAACCCGGCCTGAACGGCATTCAAAGCGGCCTGGCGATAGTCCGCGACGATGTTCTGAATGTCCTTGCGTGAGAGCGTTCTCGGCTGCGGGCAGTCAACCATCTGGCCTTCTCCACGCTCATTCACCACCCACACCTGCGCGTCCGGGGCCAGCGCTGACGGGGCGACGGGCTGACCGTCATGGTGAAAACTGGCGTGCGACATTCGCCCAACGTGCCAGAGCTGAGAAAAAATGACCCCGCCCGCCTGATGTACGGCCCCCGTCGTGAGCTGCCATCCTGAAACCTGCTCCGGCGAATGGATGCCGGGCGTCCAGGAGTATCCCTGACCCTGAGGCGAGATTTGCGTGGCTTCGGTGATGATTAACCCCGCGCTGGCCCGCTGCCGGTAATACTCCGCCATCAGCGCGGAGGGAATGTTGCCCGGCTGAAGGGAGCGCGCGCGGGTCATCGGCGCCATGACGATACGATTTTTCAGGTCCAGCGACCCCAGCCTGTAGCGTTCAAAGAGTGAAGCAGGTTTCATGTTTTCATCCCTTATGGTTTGGATGAAATCACTTTACAGTCGGCATCTGATTTTGATAATTACGCTAAAAATAGATGCACTTTTCGGAAAAGATGAACAATGGGTAAACTCGAAGACATGGCCTTACTGGTGGCAGTTGCCGAGGCCGGGAGTCTTTCCGCCGCCGGACGTCGCCTGTCGCTTTCTCCTGCCACGATGACCGCCAGGCTGAAGGCAATTGAGGAGCGTTACCAGACGCGCCTGTTTCATCGCTCAACGCGATCCCTCACCCTGACCCGCGCAGGCGAAGAGTTTTATCACGCCGCGCTGCGCGTGCTGGAAGAGGTGCAGCACGCCGAGTCGCTGCTGACGCAAAAAGAGGGCGTGCTCAGCGGCAATATTCGCCTTTCCGCGCCCTCGGACTTTGGCAGACAGTATCTCAGCCCTGCCGTCATCGAATTTTCTCGTCACCATCCTGCCGTCAAATTTTACATCTCGCTAAAAGAACACGTTGAGGATCTGGTCGCTAACCGGCTGGATATGAGCGTGCGCTTCGGCAATTTGCCGGACAGCAGCCTTGTCGTCAGAAACATCCGCCCGAACCGTCGGGTGCTGGTTGCCTCCGGGGCGTATCTTAACGACCACGGTATCCCCGCCACGTTTGCCGATCTAGCCCGGCACCGGTGCCTGGCGCTGGAGTCTCAGGGCGTGGTGATGAACGAATGGCGCTTTGAACATGAGGGAGAGGAAAGCGTTGTTCGCGTCGAGCCCGCCATGGTGTGCGACGACGGGGCATTGCTTCGTCAGTGGGCCCTGGGCGGAGCGGGCATCGCCGGGAAATCGTGGTGGGACGTCAAAGACGACGTTGACGCCGGAAGACTCACGGTGCTGTTTGCCGAC
>OGSN01000303.1_pt1 | contig 13851 bp, 12 predicted proteins | sample 1573891 | NCBI WGS metagenome assembly OGSN01 (sample SAMN03295857, study PRJEB24534) | human gut metagenome | isolation source: fecal sample 7 from infant 8 | host: Homo sapiens | place: USA: Pittsburgh, PA | collected 2014-07 | reverse complement strand
ACGCGTGCGGCCTGCGGCGGCGCGCTGCGGTAGTGGCCCGGCACCTTCACCACCGGGGACCACTCGGGCAGGACCGGGATGGCCGGCGGCGCGAGCGGGCCAAAGCTGCCCGCGGCGTAGACGATGTCGCCGTTCACCACCGTGAGAACGGACTCGATGCCCTTGATCTCCTCTTCCGGCACGCGGAAGTAGTCTTTGCTCAGCACCGCCAGATCGGCAAGCTGGCCGACCTTGATCTGCCCCTTCAGGTTTTGCTCGCTGGAGAACCACGCGCTGCCCTGGGTCCAGAGCATCAGGGCCGTATCGCGGTCCAGACGGGCGCTGTGGTCGTACATCTGCATTCCGCCGACGGTGCGGCCGGAGACCAGCCAGTAGAGCGCGGTCCACGGGTTGTAGCTCGCCACGCGGGTGGCATCGGTGCCTAAGCCCACCGGCACGCCGGTCTCCAGCATTTTCGCCACCGGCGGCGTGTGGCGGGTGGCTTCGATGCCGTAGCGCTCGGCGAAGTATTCGCCCTGGAAGGCCATGCGGTGCTGCACGGCAATGCCGCCGCCGAGCGCTTTGATGCGGTCGATGTTGGCCTGTGACACGGTTTCCGCATGGTCGAAGAACCAGTGCAGGCCGTTGAACGGAATGTCGCGGTTCACCTTCTCGAAGACGTCCAGCATGCGGCTGATGGATTCGTTATAGGTGGCGTGCAGGCGGAACGGCCAGCGATGTTCCACCAGATGGCGCACCACGCGCTCCAGCTCGTCCTCCATGCCCGGCGCGAGGTCCGGGCGCGGCTCGAGGAAATCTTCAAAATCGGCGGCAGAGAAGACCAGCATCTCGCCCGCGCCGTTGTGGCGGAAGAAGTCGCTGCCCTGGCCCGGCGTGAGCATGTCGGTCCATTTTTCAAAGTCTTCCAGCTCGTGGCCCGGACGCTGGGTAAACAGGTTGTAGGCGATGCGGATGGTCATCTGCTTTTTCGCGTGCAGCTCGGCAATCACCTCGTAATCTTCCGGGTAGTTCTGGAAGCCGCCGCCCGCGTCGATGGCGCTGGTCAGCCCCAGGCGGTTCAGCTCGCGCATGAACTGGCGGGTGGAGTTCACCTGCTGCTCCAGCGGCAGCTTCGGCCCTTTGGCCAGCGTGGCGTAGAGGATCATGGCGTTCGGACGGGCAATCAGCATCCCGGTCGGGTTGCCGTTGGCGTCGCGCTGGATCTCGCCGCCCGGCGGGTTTGGCGTGTCTTTGGTGTAGCCGACCACCTTCAGCGCGGCGCGGTTGAGCAGGGCGCGGTCGTACAGGTGGAGGATAAACACCGGGGTGTCAGGCGCGGCGTCGTTAATTTCGTTTTGGTGTAGCCGACCACCTTCAGCGCGGCGCGGTTGAGCAGGGCGCGGTCGTAGAGGTGCAGGATGAAGACCGGGGTATCCGGCGCGGCGTCGTTAATTTCGTCCAGGGTTGGCATGCGGCGCTCGGCAAACTGGAACTCGGTCCAGCCGCCCACCACGCGCACCCACTGCGGCGACGGGGTGCGCAGCGCCTGCTCTTTCAGCATCCGCAGGGCGTCGGCCAGGGACGGAACGCCTTCCCAGCGCAGCTCGAGGTTGTAGTTCAGCCCGCCGCGGATCAGGTGCAGGTGCGAGTCGTTGAGGCCGGGGATGGCGGTGTGGCCTTTCAAATCCACCACTTTGGTGCCGTCGCCGTGGTGTTGCATCACCTCGGCGACGGTACCCACTTCCAGAAATTTTCCATCGCGCACGGCAACGGCTTCCGCGACAGGATTCTCGCGATCGACGGTGTGAAACTGGCCGTTAACCAGAATGAGATCGGCTTTACCGAGGGTAACCATAACTGCTCCTGACTGAGAGGGGAATGGTCAGGATTATGGGAACCGGTTTCGGCAAAGATCCAGTTATACAATAGGATAGGTATACCAAAGTATAACTATACCTAAGGTTAACTATACGAAGAGATAATTACGCGCGGAGAAGGAAAACCGCAGGATGAGGGTGACTTTATCGCCGTGGCGCTCGCGGCAATTTCTACCCTTAACCACTGGAAAATGCTATGACCTCTTCAAAGCTCGAAGTGTTAACCCCTGCGAACTGTCAGATCATCTTTATCGATCACCAGCCACAGATGGCGTTTGGCGTGCAGTCGATTGACCGTCAGGTGCTGAAAAACAACACCGTGGCGCTGGCGAAAGCGGCTAAGGTGTTCAACATCCCGACCATCATCACCACCGTTGAGACCGAAAGCTTCTCCGGCAATACCTATCCTGAGCTGCTGGACGTGTTCCCGGGCCAGGACATTCTGGAGCGTACCTCCATGAACTCCTGGGACGACCAGAAGGTGCGCGACGCGCTGAAGGCCAACGGCAAGAAGAAGGTGGTGGTGGCCGGTCTGTGGACCGAAGTGTGCAACAACAGCTTTGCCCTGTGCGCCATGCTGGAAGGCGACTACGAAATTTATATGGTGGCGGACGCGTCCGGTGGTACCTCCAAAGAAGCCCACGACTACGCGATGCAGCGCATGATCCAGGCGGGCGTGATCCCGGTGACCTGGCAGCAGGTGATGCTGGAGTGGCAGCGCGACTGGGCGCGTAAAGAGACCTACACCGCGGTAATGGACATCGTGCGCGAGCATTCCGGCGCATACGGCATGGGCGTGGATTACGCCTACACCATGGTGCACAAAGCGCCGTCTCGCCAGAAGAGCGAGCACCGCACCTTAGCGCCGGTTCCGGCTCGCTAAGTTCCGCTGGCGGGCTGGTCCCTCATCCGGCTCGCCGCTGCCTTTTTCTCTGGAGTTCACAATGCGCCGTCTCGCCAGAAGAGCGAGCACCGCACCTTAGCGCCGGTACCGGCTCGCTAAGTCCCGTCGGCGGGCTGGTCCCTCATCCGGCTCGCCGCTGCCTCTTTCTCTGGAGTTCACGATGAGTACTGGGCTGATATCCCTTGCGGCAGGCGTATTGATTGGCCTGATGTATGCCGTGCTGAAGGTGCGCTCCCCCGCGCCGCCCGCGCTGGCGCTGATTGGCCTGCTGGGGATGCTGGCGGGTGAACAGGCGATGCGCCATCTCTTATCCCGCGACGGCGCGCCGCCGCCTCAGGTGACCGTTTCGCAGGCAACATCGCAGACGGGAGCGTCGTCATGAAAGCATGGATAATTTCGCTGGTGTGCGGCGTGGGTGCTGGGGTAATTTACGCTCTGCTCGACGTCCATTCCCCGGCACCGCCGGTTGTCGCCCTGCTTGGCCTGTTCGGCATGCTGGTGGGTGAACAGCTCATCCCGGTGGGACGGCGTTTACTGAGTCGCGAACCGCTTACCCTCGCCTGGTTTCGTCACGAATGCGTACCGAAAATCAGCGGCACGGCGCCCCCTGCGCCCGCGAAGGATACCCGCGAAGGATACCCGCGACGTTAAATGACTGGTTAGAGGAATAACAGCATGACGCTGCCGTGGCGCATTGCCATCATTGATGACGAACGTTCCGTCCGCAGCGGGTTGAGTAATCTCCTGGAGTCGGAAGGCTATTCGACCGACACGTTTGATTCGGCAGAGGTATTTCTGAGCCATCCGCTCGCCCTGTCCGGCGCGGCGCTGGTGATCACCGATATCAAGCTGCGGGGCATGAGCGGCCTTGAGCTGTTTGACAAGCTGCGGCTGCTGGCCGTACCGCCGCCGCCCGTGCTCTTTATCTCCGGTCATGCTGATGAAAATATGCAGCGGTACGCTCTCGGTCTGGGCGCCGCTGCTTTTTTGCGTAAGCCCATTAACATCGATATTCTGCTGGATCATATCCAGCGGGAGCTGGCCCGCCGACAATAAGGATCGCGGATGAACGAAAACGAGCAGCCTGCATTCTGGCCCGCCCAGGGGAATCTTCACCAGGGGCGGGTTTTTGTCCTTAAAGAGGATGTGATTTTTACCGTGCTGGCGCAGGAGGGCGGAATCGCCTGGATGCACGCGCGACATCCTCATTCCGGCGGCTCGTTCATTATCGCCACCGCGGTCAGCGACGAAGAGGAAGAGCGGGCCACCCGGCTGCTCAAAAACGAGTTTGCGCTGCGCGATATGCTGCAGGACAGCTGGGCCATTCGCGCCGTCGCCTCCACCCAGTACCGGGGACGCTTCGCGCTGGTGTACGCCCCGTTTTCCTTTGAGCTGCTGGCGCGGCGCGCGGGCAGGGCGATCTCGGGGATCGCGCGCTTTATCGAGCTGGCGATCCAGATCTGCGTCCCTCTGCGCCAGATGCATCTGCAAAACCTGATCCACGGCGATATCAAGCCCGGCAGCATTTTTGTTCAGCACGATGCCACCTGCCGTCTGGGCAGCTTTGGCCTCTCCTGCACGCTCTCCGATGCTTTCTCCCAGACCCGGCTTGCGGTTTCAGGCGGTACGCCTGCGTGGATGTCGCCGGAACACACCTCCCGCACCCAGCGTCCCGTGGATAACCGCAGCGATCTCTACAGCCTCGGCATGGTGCTGTATGAACTCCTGACCGGCCGCCTGCCGTTTGAGCTGGGAGAGGACGACCAGACCAACTGGGCGCATTACCACATAGCCTCGGCGCCGCTGGCCCCGGACGCGATACGCCCGGACGTGCCGGGGATGCTGTCGACCATCATCCTGAAGCTGCTGGAGAAGCACCCCGATAACCGCTACCAGACGGTCGACGGGCTGATTGCCGACCTCCGCCGCTGCCAGGCGACGTTGACCTGCGAGGGCGACATCGTCACCTTTACCCCCGGCCAGCAGGACCGTACCCCGGCGATCCATCTGGCGGACTCCCTGTTCGCGACCCATCCGCAGGCGAACGACGTCATTGCCGCGTTTGAGCGGGTGGGGCAGAACCGCGTGCCGGAGCTGGTGACCATCGGCGGGCCGTCGGGGATCGGCAAATCCTCGATCATCGCGACGGCGCTCAAAACGCTGCAGCAGCGCACGGTGCTGCTGGCGGTGGGCAAGGTCGATCAGTTTTCACCGTCGCTGCCCTACGGCGTATTAAGCTCCGCGTTCCGCACCCTGACGCTCCACCTGCTGGGGCTGCCGGCAGACGAGGTGGCGAAGTGGAAAATCCGCCTCTCGCGCGCCCTTGAAGGCTATGAAGAACTGGCCGTCAGCCTGGTGCCCGAGCTGGGCCTGCTGCTTGAGAGCAAGCCGCGCTTCTCGGCGGATACGTTTTCCATTGATGCCCGGGCGCGCTTCAGCCATATGGTGCTGGCGCTGGTGAAAACCTTTGCCTCGCAGGGCTGCCCGCTGGTGCTGGTGCTGGACGATCTTCAGTGGAGCGACGCCGCCAGCCTGCAAACGCTCAACGCGCTGCTGGTGAACTGCGGCGCCATCCCGCTGCTGGTGGTTGTCGCTCACCGCGATATCGGCTCGTTGTCCGACCCCACGCTGCAACAGCAGCTGGCGAGCCTGCCGGAGGCGGCACAGCACGCGAGCGAGATTGTCCCGCAGGCCCTCTCGGTTAAAGCCGTGGCGCGCTGGCTGGCAACGGTGTTTCGCACCCGCAGCGCGGCGACGACCGACCTTGCCACCCTGATCCACGAGAAGACGGGCGGCAACCCGCTTTTTGTGCATGAATTTTTCCGCCGCATCGTCGACGACGGGCTGGTGGTGCATAACAAATACCAGGACAAGTGGCATTACGATCTGCAGGCGATCCGCGCCCGGCATTACACCGAAAACGTGGTCACCCTGGTGCTGGAGCAGCTCGAAGAGCTGCCCGACGAGACGCGCCGCCTGCTGGGCAGCATCGCCTGTCTCGGCGGCACGGGCGAGATGGAGATGATGTGCCGCGTGGTCGGCATGTCGATGGCGGAAATGCGCTATGCGCTGCACCCGGCGGTGATGGCCCAGCTTATCGTGCTGACGGAAAAAGCGTATTCCTTTACCCACGACCGGGTGCAGGAGGCCGCCTTTGCGCTGCTGGATCGGCATGAGAAAAGCCATCTTCACCTGACCACCGCCAGCCTGCTGGCCGACGCCGCGCGCCAGGCACAGCATCCAGCCCGCCCCGCAGCGCCAGCGGTTCCGCGAGCTGAGCCTGCTGGCCGCGCGACGCGCGAAGCGTTCGGGAGATTATCTTTCGGCGCTGAGCTATATCCAGACCGCCAGAGCGCTGGGCAACGCCGGGACGGTGTCGGACTTCATGCTCGATATCGAAGAAGCGGGCTGCGAGTTTGCGCTGGGGCACCTGGAGCGGACCCGCGAGCTGTGTGACGCCATCCTCGGCTGCCCCGGCGGGCTGACCGAAAAAGCGCTGGCGGCCAACCTGCTGGTGGAAGTCTACATTCGCCAGTCGGACAGCCGTCTGGCGCTGGAGGCGGCGCTCTGCTGGCTGGGGGTGTTTGGCATCCAGATTGGCCGCTATCCGGAAGATGCCGACTGCGACGAGGCCTGGGAACGCTTTTGCAACCGCGCAAATGACGCGCCGCAACATCTCTTTGCCCCGCTCTCGCGGATGGAGAACCCGGAAACGGAAGCGGTGATGAATCTGCTCTACAGCGCCAGCATTTGCGCCAGCTTCATCTGCCCGCGCCTGCACTTTTTGCTGCTCTGCCGCATGATGCACCTGACCCTCGACCACGGCATCACCGGCGCCTCCACCACGGCGATGGCCTGGTTTGGCGTGCTGATGGGTCACCGCTACGCCGAGTATCGCCTCGGGTTTCAGTACGGCACGCTGGCCCGCGAGCTGGTGACCCGCCACGGCTACGATGCCTTTGAAGCCAAGACCCTGCTGCCGCTCGACCAGCTCAGCGTCTGGACCCAGCCTTTGTCGTTCACCATCGAGTGCGCGAAAGCCTGCTTCAGCGCGGCGGTCACCCACGGGGATATGACGATGGCCTGCTTTGCGGCCTGCCACCAGGTGATCAACTTCCTCTCGCGGGGCGATCACCTGGACGGGGTACTGACCAGCATCGATCGCGGCCTGGCGTTCGTGCGTAAAACCCACTTCCAGGACGTGGAAAGCATTTTGATGGTGCAGCGCGGCTACGTTGAGTTCCTGCGCACGCCGGTCATCGGCACCTGGACCGCGTCGCAGGTCTTGCCCGAGGCGCTGCTTCCCGCGTCGCCGGAGCAGGCCCCGGAGCAGACCTCCACCATGCTGTTCTGGTACTGGCTCTATCGCGGCATGGCGCACTTTACCTGCGGCGAGTACGCCGACGCGCAGGCGGATCTGGAGATGGCGGGGTGGTACGCGTGGTCCGCGCCGGGGCACATCCATCTGCTGGATTACCATCTCTACAGCGCGCTGGCGCTTTCGCGTCAGCTGACGCCGGAGACCTTCTCGGCGAACCACCGCCGCAGCATTCACGCCCACTACGACAAAATCGCCCTCTGGGCGCGCATTAATCCCGGCACGTTCGCGGATAAAGAGGCGCTGATCTACGCCGAAATCGTGCGTCTGGACGGGATGAACAGCATCGCACTTGAGCAGTATGAGAAGGCGGTCCGGCTCTCCCGCGAGGGCGGATTTAATCCGATTAACGCCCTGGCCCACGAGCTGGCAGGGCGCTTTGCGCTCGCCTGCGGCTATCCAACCGCCTCGGACGCACACTTCCGCGGCGCCATTGCCGCCTGGGGCCGGGCGGGCGCGCAGGCCAAGGTGCGCCAGCTGGAGCAGGACTTCCCGCACCTGCTGGCCTCCGGGCAGGCGAGCGCCTACGACACGGTGGCATTTGCCCAGAACGAGACCATCCGCGATCTGCAGAGCGTCATCAAAGCCTCCCGCGCGCTGTCGGAAGAGATCAACCTTGAGCGCTTAATCGAAAACCTGATGACGATCCTCCTCGAACGCGCCGGGGCGCAGCGCGGGCTGCTGCTTCGCGTGAGCGATAGCCTGATTCCGGAGATTGAGGCCAGCGCCTGGACCAGCACCGACGGCGTGCGGGTGCGGATCCTGAAAGACGTGCCGACGGCGACCGACCTGCCGCTGTCGGTGCTCGCGGCGGTGATCCGCACCGGGCAGGAGATCCGCACCGGCAGGCCGGAGGAGTTTCACCCCTTCAGTCAGGACCCCTATCTGGTGACCTCGGGAGCGGCCGTTATGTGCGTCCCGATGTTCAAACAGGCGCGGCTGGTGGGCGTGCTGTACCTGGAAAACCGCCTGATGCCGGAAGTGTTTACCGCCGAGCACTCGCGCGTGGTCAGCCTGCTGGGCGCGCAGGCGGCGGTCTCCCTGGAGACGGCGCGGCTGTACGCCGAGCTGCTGGCGGAGAACATCCAGCGCCGCCGGGTGGAGAAAGAGCTGCGCGCCAGCCAGACCTCGCTAATGCTGGGCGAGCAGATCAGCCACACCGGCAGCTGGCGCTGGGAGCTTGAGCAGGATCTGATGTTTGTCTCGGACGAGTACGCCCGCATTCTCGGCCTGCCCGAGCAGCAAAAGACGATCTCCATGGCGGAGTTTTTGACCTTCGTCCATGAGGACGATTACGCCCGCATCAGCGCCATTGTTACCCAAAGCGTGCGCGACGGGCTCTCGATGCGCGCGGAGTTTCGCGTTAAGCGTCCCGACGGCTCAACGCGCTACATCCTCGGCATTGGCGATCCGGTGGGCGTGGGCAGCGAGGTGAACGAGTATTACGGCATCATCACCGATATCACCAGCCAGCGCGCCGCGGAGGATGCCATGCGGGTGGCGCAGGCGGATCTGGCGCGGGTGTCCCGGGCCACCACCGTCGGACAGCTGACCTCCTCCATCGCCCATGAGATCAACCAGCCGCTGATGTCGATCGTCTCGAACGCCGGAGCGAGCCTGCGCTGGCTCAGCCGCGAGCCCGCCCGGCTGGATAAAGTGCGGGAAGGGCTGGAGGAGATCGCCGCCGAAGGCGCGCGGGCGGGGGAGATCATTCGCAGCATTCAGTCCCTGACGCGCAAGCAGGATCCCACCTTCTCGCGCATCGACATGCACTCCCTGATCCACCATATCATCACGCTTTCGCGCAGCGAGCTGGAGCAGCGACACATAAGCGTTGATTATCTGTTGAACGCCAGCGACAGCTTTATCACCGGCGATAGCGTGCAGATCCAGCAGGTGCTGTTGAATCTGGTGATGAACGCGGTTGAGGCGATGGCCGAGGTGAAGGAGCGTGCCAGCACCATCACCCTCAGCACCGGCAACGCGGACGGGAAGGTGATCGTTGAGATCGCCGACACCGGCAGCGGCATTGAGCCCGAGCGGCTGGAGCAGATTTTTGACTCGTTCTATTCCACCAAGCCGCAGGGAATGGGGATGGGGCTGACCATCAGCGCCAGCATTATCGAGCGCCACTGCGGGAAGCTAAGCGCGCGCCGCCGGGAGCCGCACGGCACGGTATTTGCGTTTGCGCTGCCGCAGGCCGCGCAGGAAGCGTAAACGTTACTCCGCGGGCTGGCTTTTGGTCAGGCGCTCAACGGCCCTGACCAGCTCGGCCACGGAGCGCACCTGCATTTTCTCCATCACGCGGCGGCGGTGCACCTTCACCGTGATCTCGCTGACGCCCAGCTCCGCGGCAATTTGTTTGTTCAGCATGCCGCTTATCGCCAGCGTCAGCACCTCGTGCTCGCGCGGCGTGAGGGACATGTGGCGCTGCTTCAGGGCGTAGTGCTCTTTATTGCGCTCGGCGTTGTTTTCCGCCAGCTGCAGTGCGGATTCGATGGCGTCGATCAGCGCGTTAGATTCGACGGGCTTGGTGAGGAATTCGTACGCGCCGCCTTTGATGGCGCGCACCGACATCGGGATGGTGCCGTGGCCGGTGAGGAAAATAATCGGGATTTCGCGCCCGCTTTCCTTGAGGGCGTCTGCTACCTCAAAACCCGAAATGGCGGGCATTTGCATATCGAGGATCACGCACGACGGCAGATCCTCAAAGCGGTATTGCAGAAACGCTTCTGCCGATGAAAAGCCGATGGCGTTCAGGCCTGCCGATTCCAGCAGCCCGATCACGGACTGTCTGACGGCGTCATCGTCATCTACCACATACACAATGTGTTCCATTCACCGCCCCGGTGCTGATTGACATGTCGAGGATGCAAACAGTCACTACGGCGACGTAAGAGACTGTTTATGCTGCCTTTCATCTTAACACATTAACTATCATTATCATTTAACAATATGATAACCGTATGAAGTATAGCGAGCCGGGGCGGGGGCGGTGAAGGAACGAAACGCTGTTTTTATGCACCGACAAGCTCAATGCGGTTGCCGTCCGGGTCCGCGATCACCGCCTCATAAAAGCCGTCTCCGGTGTCCACTTTTGCCTTGCTGCCGACGTTGATGGCGATATGCGCCCAGCCGATAAACTCCGGGTGCAGCGGGGCGTCGGGCAGCTCCGGCAGCGTCATGAGCTCGATGGTCGGACCGTCATCCAGCGTAATAAAGTGTGATTCAAACCCCGGACGATTTTTACTGACGTAGCGTTCATTGCTGCGGCCATTAAAAACCGTTTCCCAGAACTGAGCCTGGGCGTTCAGGCTGCGGGTCCAGAGTGCAACATGGGCAATATGCATAAGTTCCCTCGTGATGTGTCGGTGAGGACTTTCACCGGTAAAACAGGCTACACTCTGGTTTTGAGCGCGACAAGCTGAGGAAAAGACAATGCACTACACACTGAAAGAAAGCGACAAGGATAAAGCGGAAGGGTCAAACGGCGCGGGCGCTCTGCAGCAAAAACTGCTGGAGTCCCGTTCGATTGTGATCTCCGGTGAGATCAACCAGGAGCTGGCGCAGAAAGTGATCACCCAGATGATCCTGCTGCAAAGCGTCAGCAACGATCCGATCAAGCTGTACATCAACAGCCAGGGCGGCCACGTGGAAGCGGGCGACACCATCCACGACTTCATCAAATTCATTCGCCCGGAAGTGCACGTCATCGGCACCGGCTGGGTGGCGAGCGCCGGGATCACCATCTTCCTGGCCGCGAAAAAAGAGCACCGCTACTCGCTGCCAAATACCCGCTTTATGATCCACCAGCCGCTGGGCGGCGTGCGCGGCCAGGCGACGGATATTGAGATCGAAGCGCGCGAGATCATCCGCATGCTGGATCGCGTGAACAAGCTGATCGCTGACGCCACCGGCCAGCCGCTGGAAAAAGTGAAAAAAGACACCGACCGCAACTTCTGGATGTCCCCGGCGGAAGCGCTGGACTACGGCATCGTGGGCAAGCTGATCACCCATTATGACGAGCTGAAGCTGGACTAAGTTTTTACCGCCGTGTACGTGTCGGGTGGCGGCTACGCCTTACCCGACCTACACGCCCTCGTTTGACCCATGACAAGTTCCCCCTCTGCTTTCTTACCTATAATCGCGCCTGTTTCCCCTCTCACTGGTGCTACCCATGGCGTATCAACTGAACCTGAACTGGCCGGAATTTCTTGAGAAATACTGGCAAAAACAACCCGTTGTGCTGAAAAATGCCTTCCCGAATTTTGTCGATCCGATTACCCCGGACGAGCTGGCAGGGCTGGCGATGGAGCCGGAGGTCGATAGCCGTCTGGTGAGCCATTTCAACGGTAAATGGCAGGCCAGCAATGGTCCGTTTGAGCACTTCGACGATCTGGGCGAAACCGGCTGGTCGCTGCTGGCGCAGGCGGTGAACCACTGGCATATGCCCGCCGCGGAGCTGGTGCGTCCGTTCCGCGTTCTGCCGGACTGGCGCCTGGACGATCTGATGATCTCCTTCTCCGTGCCGGGCGGCGGCGTGGGTCCGCATATCGATCAGTACGACGTGTTTATCATTCAGGGATGGGCAGCCGCCGCTGGCGCGTGGGCGACAAGCTGCCGATGCGTCAGTTCTGCCCGCATCCGGCGCTGCTGCATGTGGATCCGTTCGAGCCGATTATTGACGAAGATCTGGCCCCGGGCGATATCCTCTACATCCCGCCTGGATTCCCGCACGACGGATTTACCCATGAAACGGCGCTCAACTACTCCGTCGGCTTCCGCGGGCCGAACGGTCGCGATCTGATCAGCAGCTTCGCCGACTACGCGCTGGAAAACGATCTGGGCGGCGAGCACTACAGCGATCCGGATCTGACCTGCCGCGAACACCCGGGCCGCGTGGAGCAGTACGAGCTCGATCGCATTCGTCAGATGATGATCGACATGATCGGCAAGCCGGATGATTTCACAAAATGGTTCGGCAGCTTTGTCTCCACGCCGCGCCACGAGCTGGATATCGCCGCCGCCGAGCCGCCGTACGCGCCGGAAGAGGTGCTGGATGCGCTGCAGGGCGGCGAAACGCTGTCTCGCCTGAGCGGGCTGCGCGTGCTGAATATCAACGGCAGCTTCTTCATCAACAGCGAACAGCTGGAGACGGTAGACGCGAAGGCGGCGGATGCGCTGTGCCGCTACACCGAACTCGGCCAGGCCGAGCTGGGCGATGCGCTGAAAAACCCGGCGTTTGTCGAGGAGCTCACCGGGCTGATTAATCAGGGGTACTGGTACTTCGACGAGTAGTGCGGCCTGTTGCCCGGTGGCGCTGCGCTTACCGGGCCTACAACGGCGAGAACGTAGGCCGGGTAAGGCGAAGCCGCCACCCGGCAAAAACTACTCCTCCATCGCAATCACAATCGCTTCACCCATCTTCTTCAACGCCTCGCGATGTTTCTCCGTTGGCGGCAGCGCCACGTTGATCCGCAGGCAGTTGCGGTACTTCCCGGAGGCGGAAAACAGCGACCCGGCCGCGGCCTGGATCTTCAGCCGGCACAGCTGCTTGCTGACGCACACCATATCCACATTTTCCGGCAGCTCCACCCACAGCAGGAAGCTGCCCTGCGGGCGCGTGACGCAAATCTCTGCCGGAAAATACTGCCGCACCCAGCAGGTGTAGGTTTCCATATTCTGCTGATAAATCTGGCGCATACGGCGCACGTGGCGATGGTAATGGCCGTCGCGGATAAACGCCGCCACCGCCATCTGCGTGCCCGGCACGTTAAACCCGCCCGCGGCGTATTTCATGTGCATCACCCGGTCGTAGTAGCGTCCCGGCACAATCCAGCCGACGCGCAGGCCCGGCGCCACGGTTTTAGTAAACGAGCTGCAGAGGATCACGCGGCCGTCGATATCCATGGAATGAATGGTGCGCGGGCGCGGGTACTCCGCCGCCAGCTCGCCGTAAATATCATCCTCGACAATCACGATATCGTGCCGCTGGGCGAGGGCCAGCACCTGCTTTTTCCGCGCCTCCGGCATGATAAACCCGAGCGGGTTATTGCAGTTGGGCACCAGGATCACCGCCTTGATCGGCCACTGCTCCATTGCCAGCTCTAGCGCTTCGATGCTGATCCCGGTTTCAGAGTCGGTGGGAATTTCAATCGCCTTGATGTCAAACCCGCGCAGCATCTGCATGGTGCCGTGAAACGACGGTGATTCCACCGCCACGATATCCCCCGGTTTGCACACCGACAGCAGGGCGATCGACAGCGCGCCGTGGCAGCCGTTGGTGATCACAATGTCGCTTGCCGAGACGGTGGAGCCGCCGTCCAGCATCAGGCGGGCGATCTGCTCGCGCAGCTCCAGGCGCCCGTCAAGCACGTCATAGCTCAGCATCTCGCCGGGGTTATGCTGCGCGATGCGGCTCATCTCGCGCCACAGGGGCTTCAGGCTCGGCTGGTTAATGTCCGGCGAACCGCCGCCGAAGGAGATCATCTCTTTGTCGGCGCGGGCGTCGAGCAGCATCATCACCTCATCCCACTGAGTAACGTCCACGGGGCGCTGCACCGGGCGCGTCATCGCCGGGACGGGCGGCTGGGCCTTGCGCGGCGAGACAAAATAGCCGGAGCGCGGCTGAGGCGTGATCAGCTGGAGGTTTTCGAGGATCTGGTAGGCCTGCTGTATGGTGCTGATGCTCACGCCGTGCTCCTGGCTCAGCG
>OGSN01000270.1_pt1 | contig 15229 bp, 13 predicted proteins | sample 1573891 | NCBI WGS metagenome assembly OGSN01 (sample SAMN03295857, study PRJEB24534) | human gut metagenome | isolation source: fecal sample 7 from infant 8 | host: Homo sapiens | place: USA: Pittsburgh, PA | collected 2014-07 | reverse complement strand
GCGGACTGTTAATCCGTATGTCACTGGTTCGAGTCCAGTCAGAGGAGCCAAATTTAAAAAAGCCTGCTTTCGAGCAGGCTTTTTGCTTTTCAATTTCCATGCCTCTTCACGAATCTTTATACGATGTAGATTCAACAAGTTAGCGTGAAAATTTCCTGATGCATTTTCATTCCTTCCTCCGCATCAGGCAATATTCTGGGTCATTTCAGTTCGATTTTACGGTGATCTATGTCTTTTGCGACACCAAACTCCGCAGTTTCAAGCCTACCGAAAAACCTTTTAAGTTTACTCAGCGGGACTGAGTTTCGCGCAGGCCGATGCAATGCGCCGCCCGGCTTCAGCTACCGTGGCGTTGTCTGTGGCAATCGATAATCGAAAATAGGGCGACAAGCCGTATGCGCTGCCGCCAACACCGGACACACCGCTTTCCAGCAGATAATCCAGCACGTCAGCTTCGTTTTCGATTTTCGCCCCGTCTGGCCGGTAACGTCCGATTAATCCGGCGCAGCGGCAAAAGACAAAGAAACCGCCCTGCGGCACCCGCAACTCCAGCCCGTCAATATTCGCCAGAATGTCGGTTATCACATCGCGCCGTTGCTGATAAGCCGCCACCTGTGGCGCAATAAAATCCAGCCCGCCGTTAAAGGCTGCCAGCGCAGCCGCCTGACTCACCGAACTGGCACCGGAACTGATTTGCGACTGCACCACGGTCATGGCGGCAATAAGCGCTTGTGGCCCGGCACCGAAACCAATCCGCCAGCCGGTCATCGCATAAGTTTTGGATACGCCGCCCACCAGCAGACTGCGCCCCTGTAAATCAGCGGCCACGTTGAGCAGATTCTGGTGTTCACAGCCATCAAACAGAATGTGCTCATATAAGTCATCAAGCATGACCAGCACCTGCGGATGTCCGCGCAGGACGGCGGCCAGCGCCTGCAATTCCGCGGCGGAATATACCGCGCCACTCGGATTACCTGGATGATTGAGCACCAGCCAGCGGGTGCGCGGCGTAATACTGGCGGCCAGCTGTTCCGGCGTCAGTTTGTAGCCCTGCTCCAGATGACATTCAACCAAAACCGGTGTGCCACCGTTAAAACGCACGCTGTCCGGAAATGTCGGCCAGTACGGAACCGGCACAATCACTTCGTCGCCATCATTGAGCGTAGCGGCAAAGGCATTGAAAATGACCTGCTTGGCACCGTTGGCAATCATAATGTCGGCAACAGCGAATGGCAGCCGGTTTTCCCGCTGCAATTTCTGTCGCACCGCCTCACGCAGCGCTGGAATGCCCGGCGTCGGCGTGTATTTGGTTTCACCACCCGCAATCGCCTCGTATGCCGCCTGTTTAATGTGAGCGGGCGTATCAAAATCCGGCTCACCGGTGGTGAGATCCAAAATATCCACCCCAGCTTTTTTCAGGTCATTGGTGCGCTGTTTCGCCGCTGCATTGGCGGAAAGTGACACGCGCTGAACGCGGTCTGACAAAGAAATCGTCATCGTAATGTTCCAACGCTAAAGTTAAGACGGGCGGTTAAAGTCAGGCTCAGGCAGACCAAGGTTTTGACGCAGCGTGCTGAATTCATATTCTTCACGGAATAACCCGCGACGGCGCAATTCGGGGATCACCAGCTCAACAAACAGCGAAAGCTGTTCCGGCATCACCGCCGGCATGATGTTGAAACCGTCTGCCCCGCCTTCTTCAAGCCAGTGCTGGAAATCATCGGCGATAACGTCCGCCGTACCGACCAGTACGCGGTGCCCACGCGAACCGGCAGCAATCGCGGCCAGTTCACGCAGGGTCAGATTTTCGCGATACGCCAGATCGGTCAGCAGTTTCACTCGACTCTGATTACCTTCACCGGCAGGCACATCCGGCACCGGTCCATCGAGCGGAAACGCACTCAGATCCATATTAAAACGGGTGGAAAGCTGGCGGATGCCGTTATCAATATCCACCAGCGAATTCAGTTCACGCCAGGTTTCATGGGCTTCTTCCAGCGTGCGGCCCACGATGGGCATTACGCCTGGCAAAATCAGCACGTGATCTGGATTACGTCCAGCCTCTATCACCTGCTGTTTCTGCGCACGGTAAAACGTTTGCGCTTCTTCCAGCGTGGCGGCCGCAGTAAACACGACTTCAGCCGTGGCCGCCGCCAGTTTCTGGCCGTCAGCAGAAGAACCGGCTTCAATAATGACCGGACGCCCCTGCGGCGAACGAGTGATATTCAGCGGACCCTGTACCTGAAAATACTTGCCCTGATGATTCACCGGCTGGATTTTCTCGTTCACGAAATACTGGCCGCTGGCCTTGTCCGGCTGCACCGCCCCCTCCTGCCAGCCTTCCCACAGTTTGAATGTCGCCTCGAGAAACTCATGCGCCACGGCATAACGTTCGGCATGCGTGGGCATATCGTCGCGGCTGAAATTGCGCGCCACGTCAGTGGAAAACGACGTCACTACGTTCCACGCCGCGCGGCCGTGGCTGATGTGATCAAGAGAAGAAAAGCTGCGTGCCAGATTAAACGGATCGCTGAATGTCGTTGAAGCCGTGGCGGCCAGCCCGATATAGCGTGTTTGCACTGCCAGCGCCGACAGCAAGGTCAGCGGCTCAAGCCGCGCCATGGTGGACGGCAACCGGTAGACGCTGGTCGCCAGAGCATCGCCGACGAAGAACATATCGAACTTGCCCTCTTCGGCTTTTTTGGCGATCCCCGTCAGCCAGTCGATGTCGGTCGGCGAACCAAGGTTTTCAGTTAAGCGCCAGCCACTGACGTGATGCCCGAGCGGCTGTACAAACAGGCCAAGACGCAATTGACGTGTGTTTTTTGCAGAAGATGAATCAGAGGTCATGGCGTTATCCCTGTGAATAATAGTGAGTTTCGGTTTTCCGCAGGGCTTTTTCGATATTTTCCGCTGCTATTGAAAACGGTAAACGGGCGGCATTTTCGGCGGAGAATTTTACTTCGCGGGCAATGGCCGCGATGATCGCCTCCCGGTCACCATTCAATGGCGGCAATGACAGTGGCGCGTCATATTCACGTAACAACGACAGCAACTGCACCTCGGGCTGGCCGTCATCGCTTTCCAACAGGGACTGCACCAGCAACCCGAAACCCACTTTCTCGCCGTGCAGCCAGTCATGCAATTCCGGCTGATGGGTGAAACGGTTATGGATCGCGTGCGCCACGCCCGGCGCAGGGGTTTCATCGCGCATGCTGTTAGCCATACCTGCCACCGCGATATTGGCGTCGATAACTTTCATCAGCGCCGGTGTGACTTCATGGCGGGCGTTGTCCTGCACCGCCTGAGCGCCGTATTGTTCAAAGACGTCCACCGCCAGTTTTGCTGCCTGAACTTTCAGGTTCAGCGCCAGACTGTCGTCGCTTTTCTGTTTATACGGGCGGAATTCGTACCATTTCGCCAGCGCATCCACGATGCCCGCTTTGAGATAACGCACATCGTTTTGCGCAATCACATTCGTGTCGACCAGCAGCATCAGCGGCATACGCGACAACGGCTGGCTGCGCACATGCCCGCCGAGCTCATTATAAATAATGCTGACCGGCGACCAGGCGGCACAGGTCGCGGCAACGGTCGGTATGGTCACCAGCCCGACGTGGGACAGCAGATTCGCCACCGCTTTGGCACAATCAAGCACCCGCCCACCGCCAATGCCCAGTACCAGCGTGGCGTTTTGTTCCCGCACGCTGTTCAGATGGGTTTCGATAGCCGCATCGGTACATTCCGTGGTGAGAAAATTGACCTGCCAGCGAATACCGGCTGCCTCCAGGCTGGTTTCCAGTTGCGGATTCACCGCCCGCCACGCTTTCGGGCTGGTGATGATCGCGACATCGGAGGAATGAACGGCAAGTAGCTCACCGGTGCGTGAAAGCAGGCCGGGCTGATGATGATAGGTCTGCGGTGATTTTATGGCGAACACATCGATGCCCTGTATTTGTCGTCTGGTTAAAGAGAAACTCCCCGTAATTAAACAGGAATTTGATATGGGATATATTCAAGTGTTATTAAAAGCATCCTACGAGAATTGAAAAAATTAACAAAGTGCTAAGTGGGGATCCTTATTAACTTATTCTCAATAGCATAGATTGATTTTTGCTATAGCCTATAAACCCCTTGCATGCTGTGCTGGATCAAAGAAATGATAGTGTCAGACAGGGCTAATTTAACGCAATGAAAACAGACGCATCTGGCATCGTCCCATACCTGATACGCCATTCGATATCGTGTTTTTAATGACGATCTTAAAACAACGTTAATTATCCCTTATATAAGACGAGAGTATTATGTCCTCACATCCGATAGATTTTCTTTTACTTGGCAACAATTTTGGCACACCCGAAATGCGGGAAATCTGGTCAGAGCAAAATCGCCTGACACAGCAAATCAATGTCGAAGTTGCGCTGGCATTGGCCGAAGGTGAGCTGGGTGTGATTCCGCAACAGGCTGCGCTGAGCATTGCGGAGCTGGCCAATGCCAGCCAGCTGAATATTAAGGACATCGCCGCCTCCGGCGCGCAGATGAAACATTCTCTGATGCCGGTGCTCACCGCATTGCAACAGCAATGCGGTGACGCAGGGGAATACATTCATTACGGCGCAACCACGCAGGATATCATCGATACCGCCACCGTTTTACAGCTGGCACAAACTCTGAAAGTGATCGTCCGTGACAGCACCGCCGTGGCGAATGAGCTGAAAGCGCTGGCGCGTGAGCATCAGTACACGCTGATGACAGGCCGCACCCACGGTATGCAGGCGTTGCCCACCACGTTTGGCTTTAAAGTCGCCGTCTGGCTGGATGAGTTTATCCGTCATCTCGACCGTCTTGCCGCCATCACGCCGCGTCTGCTGACCGGTAATATCAGCGGCGCGATCAGTACCTACGCTGCGCTTGGCGAAGTGGGTCCGGAGGTAGAACGCCGCACACTGGCGCACCTGAACCTCAGTACGCCGAATATCGGCTGGCAGGCTGCGCGTGACCGCTTTTCAGAATACGCCTCGGTGGCGGTGCTGATCAGCGGCACTCTGGGCAAAATCGGCAACGAACTTTACAACCTGATGCGCACCGAAATTAATGAAGTCGAAGAGCCGTTCAGCAGCGGGAAAATCGGCTCCACCACCATGCCGCACAAACGCAATCCCGCGGCCCTCGAAGGTCTTGCCAGCCTGACACAGCCGCTGTTGCACAGCGCATCACTGATTTATCAGTCGATGCACGTGGAGCATGAACGTGATGCGATGAGCTGGCGCGCCGAGTGGCTCGCCCTGCCGGAAATCTCGATTTATCTCTCTGCACAGCTGCAAAATGCTCAGTCGATTCTCTCCGGCCTGACGGTCAATAAAGCACGCATGCTTGCGAATTTGCAAATGCAGGACGGCCTGCTGCTGTCCGAAAAAGTGATGTTTGAGGTCGGTAAAAAACTCGGTAAACAAACCGCGCATCATCTGGTTTATGAATGCGCCATGCAGGCGTTTGAAAAACGACACGCTTTTAAAACCGTTCTGCTTGCGCATCCGGTGTTGGCGGCCTGTATTACTGAACGGGATCTTGACCACTGGTTAGATCCGGCTCATTACACCGGCTGCGCCGCGCAAAAAGTCGATGACGTCATCCGCTTTGCCGAGCAGTCCGGTCATCTGACTTCTCCTGAGGGATCTGGGTTATGACACAACATTTCAGGCGGCTGACGCTGGATGATAAACACGATTATCTGACACTGATGCTGGCCGCCTACGCGCCAATCAAAGCGCTCGGGATTCAGTTTGATGCTGCCACCGCCGATCTGGTACGCGTGACACAACACCTCGACGATCATGCGGTGTTTGCGCTCTTTGATGACCAGCGGATGGCGGCTTCGGTTACCCTGCGCTTCCCGTGGGGCGCAATGCCGGGCCCTTTGGGCCTGCCGCATATTGGCTGGTTTGGCACGCATCCAGATTACGCCGGTCAGAGCCTCGGCAAAAAACTGTTGGGCTGGCTGGAAGACAACATTCTGATCCGCGAACTGAAAGCCCCGGCTTACTCACTCGGTACCGCCACCAGCCATCCGTGGCTGCGCGATATGTACCTAAAACTGGGTTTTCAGCCGGTCTTTGAAAGAGACCTCGGCAAAGGACATATCACGCTGTACCTGAAAAAAATTCTCGATGAAAAAAGCCACGCCCGCTGGCTGGAACGTCAGCCACCTACAGGAGTTTAAATGTTAGATATCACGCAGGAACATCAGCCACTGGCGGCGTTTATTCAGGATTTTCGCCACCACCTGCACCGCCATCCGGAGCTGTCCAACGACGAATTTAACACCACCGCCAGTATCCGGGCGGTACTGGAGAAGTATCAAATCCGCGTGATAGATTTGCCGCTCAAAACTGGTCTGGTGGCAGAAATTGGCGGCATCAATCCCGGCGAACTGGTGGTGCTACGTTCTGATATCGATGCCCTGCCGATTGAAGAAAAATCCGCTGTGGATTACACCTCGCAAAATCCCGGAGTGATGCACGCCTGCGGCCACGATTTCCACACCTCGGCGGCACTTGGCGCGGCGATTTTGCTGAAAGCGCAGGAAGATTCGCTTTCCGGCACGGTGCGCATTCTGTTTCAGGCGGCGGAAGAAACCGGTCACGGTGCGCCGGCGCTGATTAGCACCGGCGCGCTCGATAACGCTGCCGTCATTTTCGGCATTCATAACGATCCCTCTTTGCCGGTTGGCGTTATCGGCAGCAAAGACGGCGCATTAACCGCCGGCGTGGATCGCTTTGCGATCGCCATCTCCGGTACCGGCAGCCACGCGGCACGTCCACACGAAGGCAACGACCCGATTATTATCGCCGGACAGGTGATTTCCGCGCTGCAAACCCTGATCGCCCGCAACGTGCCGTCCGCACACAACGCAGTGGTTTCTATCACACAGGTTCACAGTGGGAGTACGTGGAACGTGATCCCGGATTCCGCCTGGCTGGAAGGCACCGTCCGCACCTTTAATCAGGACACACGGGAACTGATCGAACGCCGTTTGCGGCAGGTTCTTACGGGTATCGCTGCGGCATTTGATACCGACATCAGCCTCGACTGGCAGCCAGGCCCGCCGTCAGTGGTCAATACGGCTAAATGGGTGGATTTCGCGCTGGCGCACGGTGAAGGTTCCGGCTTTGAAGCCCGTCGCGTTGAAGCCAGCCCGATAGGGGAGGACTTCGCGTTCTATCAGCAAAAATTGCCCGGCGCATTCATCATGATCGGCTCCGGCGGTCCTTACGCACTGCACCATCCACAATTTCGCGTTGACGATCGCGCCCTGTTTCCGACTGCACATTACCTGTCGCAACTGGCGGTACAAGCGCTGCGCACTCTCAGTGCGGAAATAAACAGCAAGGATAAAAGCGCATGAATCGACAAGCAGGCACCGACTTGCCAGGCATGGATTCTCATCGTTGACCCTTGACGAGCACTCGATTTCAGACGCCCTGCTGGTGCAACTGCATGCGCTCTGCGAGCGTGAACCTTTCGTTAATTTATTATCTTCGGTCGCTCAGGCCTGAAACGGGGAATACACCGATGACATTAACGCCATCGCTGGCGAAACTTATCGTCAGCTCGTCCCCTTCCCCCGCGGCTCATGAAGCAGCACGGGAAGGGTTGCTGGATTTTTTGGCGGTTACCCTGCCGGTTTTACGCGGCGACTTCCCCGATGCGGGACTGAACAGTTTGCATCAGGTTTACCGCGCTGACGATCCGCCGACCCGCGCGTTGCTGCTCGGGTATGTCGGGCACGCGCTGGATTTTGACGATTTCCATCCCGATTTTCGCGGTCACCCCAGCGTGGTGATTTTGCCCGCGCTTCTGGCGCTGGTCTCACAAAGACCCGATATCAATGGCGCACATTTTCTCGATGCGTACGTGACCGGAGTTGAAATGTCCGGACGCCTCGGGCTGGCCGTCGGTTCTCAGCATTACACCCTCGGTTTTCACAATACCGCTACGCTCGGCACGATTGCCGCCGCCGCTGCCTGCGCGCGGCTGGTGCATGCCACGGAACGGCAAACGGCAGTGATTCTGGGTATCGCGGCGACGCAGTCTGCGGGTTTACGTGCGCAGTTCGGCAGTGATGTCAAACCGTTGCACGCGGGCCTGGCGGCGCAGACCGCCGTCATTGCCACACAGCTCACGCTGGCAGGCTTTCACGGCCAGCCGGACAACGTGCTGGACAGCTTTTTATCGACTTATTGCGCCGGTCAGCAGCAGCCGGAAAAACTTATCTCAGGCTGGGGCGCGCCGTGGCGGATTATCTCGCCCGGTCTGGAATTCAAACCCTATCCGACCTGCGGAGGCACGCATAGCGCTGCCGATGCCGCACGAGCTCTCCGCCAGGAGTGGCTGCAAACGGGCAATAGCACGGATGTACTGATCGCAGCCATCGAACGCATTGAAGTGTCTTTTCCTCCGGGCGGTGATATTGCGGCGTCGGTGTGAAAACCCAACACCGGCGTTGAAGCCAGGTTCAGTCTGGAATACGTGATTGCGGCATGTTTGCTGCGCGGAGAACTACGCTTAGAGGATTTCTCATCGGCGCCGGTGGCGACAGATATTGCCGCGCTGGCAGAAAGTGTGGCGCGTTGCCCAGATTTCTCCGCACCGCCGGACGAGCTGAACCCGGCCGCGCGTTTTCATCAGGTGACGGTGTTTTTGCGTGACGGCTGCGTGCTGCAACAGCGCTTCACGCGGCAGCAAAGCCTGGCGATCCCGTTTGATTTACCGGCAAAACTGCGTGCCTGTTTGCCCGACTTCACAGACGCAAAGCGGATGGAGCTGGTGGCACTGAGCAGGCTGGAAAACCGCGACAGTCTGCCGCGGCTGGTTGATATGTTATTTGCGAAACAAATTAACGCAGCGTCATTATAAAACCGTCGACAGGAAATTACGGACACGGACGTTCTCCGTTTCATCGAGTACACTTTTCGTTGGCCCCGACGCCACAATCTTGCCACCCTCCATAAAGATGACATTATCTGCCACTTCTCGTGCAAAGCCGATTTCGTGGGTGACAATCACCATCGTTATCCCGGAGTGCGCCAGCTTTTTGATCACCTGCAACACTTCGCCCACCAGTTCAGGATCCAGCGCGGAAGTGGGTTCATCGAACAACATCACTTCAGGATCCATCGCCAGCGCACGGGCAATGGCTACACGCTGCTGCTGCCCGCCGGAAAGCTGCTGCGGCCAGTCATCTTCACGACTGGCTAACCCAACCTGCCGGAGCAACGCGCGGGCTTTACTGAGTACCTGCTCACGGTTTTGCTTCTTCACCCGCAAAGGCGCATCGGTAATATTTTGCAAAACGGTGCGGTGCGGGAACAGGTTAAATTGTTGAAATACCATGCCGGTACGGCTGCGCTGCGCGGCGATTCTGCGGCTGCTCAGTTCATACAATGCCTGCCCTTTCTGCTGATAACCCACCAGTTCGCCACCGATACGGATCGTGCCGCCATCCAGTTTTTCAAGATGATTAATACAACGCAGCAAGGTGGATTTCCCTGAACCGGAAGGCCCGAGGATCACCGTGACCGAACCGGCCGGAATATCGAGGCTGATTTCATCCAGAATGGTATTACCGGAGAAACGCTTAGTGACTTTGCGAAATTCAATGGCTTCACCCATGGCTGGTTTCTCCTGCGCTGATACTGGGGGTACTGACAGCGTCGGATGCCGACGCTTTCCCGGCTTTGCGTTTTACCTTGCGGTGACTACTGCGGCTGAAATGTCGTTCAACGTAATACTGAATCACTGAAAGCAATGATGTCAGCAGCAGGTACCACAACGTGGCGACCAGCAGCAGCGGGATCACTTCATAGGTGCGCTGATAAATAATCTGCGCGGAGAACAGCACATCCTGTAGTGAAATCACCGAGACAACCGCTGTGGTTTTCAACTGACCGATCACTTCATTCCCGGCCGGAGGCAGAATGGCGCGCATCGCCTGTGGCAAAATGGTGTGGAGGAATATTTGTGCCGGGCGATAACCCAGAGCACGTGCAGCCTCGACTTGCCCGGTGCCGACGCTCTGGATCCCGGCGCGGATAATCTCTGCGGCATAGGCAGACTGATGCATGACTAATGCAATCACGGCAGCACTGAACGGGCTAATCAGTGAGTTCGCAGAAGCGCTCCAGATTTCACCAACCCACGGCAGCGAAATCGAAATAGTCGGGTAAAGCGCGGCAATGTTGTACCAGAGAAATAACTGAACCAGCATCGGCACCCCGCGGAAAAACCAGGTATACCCCCAGCTGACAGCGACCAGCACCGGATTGGATGACAGGCGCATCAGCGCCAGGATCGTGCCGCCTGCAAAGCCAAAAATCACGGAAATTGCGGTCAGTTGCAATGTCATCAGTACGCCCTGAATGATCGACGGACCGGTAAAGTTTTCGGCAATCACCGACCATTCAAAACGCGGATTGCTGAGCATGGAGTTCCCCATAGCCAGCAATATCAGCAATACGATCAGGGCGCTTATCCAGCGCCCGATATATTTTTTACCGATGATCCGCAGTTCTTCCGGCTGCTGATCGTGTGTTTCACTGCTCATCCGAAAATCTCTTCATTACGTTTTGACTCTTTGACTGCGCCAAAACCGATGGACCATTTATCGAGGATTTTCTGGTAAGTGCCGTCCTTGATCAGCGAGTTCAAGGATGCCTGCACCGCCTCTTCCAGCCCCGACTGTTTAGGGAACGCCACGGAGACAGGCGCATCATCGACATGAATAGTGCCGGTCAGCGTCAGCGGTTTGACCTGGCTAACCTGATAGGTCAGACCTTCATACGGGCCGAAGAACATCGGTACGCGACCGCTGACCACGGCCTGTACGCCTGAAGGGCGATCCGGGAATACGGCAATCTTGATCGGCGGCTTACCCGCATCAGTACAAATTTTGCTTGCAGCTTCAAGACGCCCAATCTGCGTAGTGCCCGCGCCGGCGCCCACTTCCTGCCCGCACACAGCCTCAAAAGAGGTAAATGGCGCAATATTGGCGTCTTTACGCGAGATGACCCCCAGGCGCGACGCATCGTAGTAACTGACGAAATCGACCTGCTCGAGACGTTTTTTGGTGGCGTTGATATTGGATAGTGCGACGTCATAGCGACCCGATTTCAACCCCGGAATAATATTGTCGAAACCGCCGGTATCCTGCCAGCGCACTTCCACACCGAGCCTTGCCGCCACGGCATTCATCACATCAATCTCACGCCCGGCGAGCGTTTTATTGTCTTCCTGGAAAAAAGTGGTTGGGGGCGTATTCGGATTGGTGCCTGCAACGATATATCCGCGTTTGGCGATATCCGGCGGAAGCTTACTTTTCAGCGCCTCATCAGCGGTGACATGAAAGGTGGTAGAGGACGGAACAACCTGCCCGGCACCCCACGCAGAAGAGAGATTCCCGGCAATCAGCAAAGGAAGCAGTAATTTAGATAACGTCATAAAGAAGCCTTTTCCTGGTTAAAACCTGTAAAAACCACAAAAGAGGTGCGGTAAAAGAGGCAAGGCCATCAGAGGGGTTTTATCATTGATAGTGCAACACCCGCCCTGCCTTAGACATGATTCTGCGGGCATATGCCTTTTACTGACAAATGAGAAAAAGAGATAAAGATTTCGAAAAAATGGGAAAGTCAGGGGCGGGCTAAAGAACGCTTTTCATTCAAACTCAAGGTCAGCGCCGCGGGCTCGCAGCACTCACTGGCTCAAAAGAATGTTAAACCACTCCTTTTGATATTCTGCGGTTTTAACCGTGCGCTCACGCCTGCTATGCGTCAGGTAAATCGCCTTGATACCAGATGCAAGTCATTAGCCTGGCGCACGCGTACTGGTCAAACGCACCTCATGGCTTCATCACGACGCGGCCAAGCGGTTTCGCTGTCTCAGCGAATTCGTGGGCCGCGGCAGCGTTAGCCAGGGGGAAGATACGGTCAATGACCACCTTGATACGCCCTGCTGCTACAGCCTGCAACAGGTCGTCCACACTGGCCCGCACGCCAGGCCTTGCAAAAAGGGGGCCCATGAAGACTCCCATGAGTGTCTGGTTAGACTGCATTGGCGACCACAAGTCGACAGTGAGACTCCCCCCGCCCGCATTACCGACGAAGACGAGACGTCCTTCCGGGGCAAGTGCAGAAAGCGAAGCAGGCAGCGTCGTCCCCACCGGATCGATGACGAGGTCAACACCGGTACCCTGGGTGTACTGTCGGACACGGTCTACGATGTTGTGCTCGGCACGATCCACGACATGATCGGCACCCAGTTCAAGCAACCGGCTCCTGCGCTGCGTTCCGCTTGCCACGGCGATGACCGTTGCGCCTGCTTGCGAGGCAAGCTGAACGGCGGCGAGCCCCACGCCCCCCGCCGCGGCCTGAATAAGGACGGTTTCTCCGTGTCGGAGCATGCCTCGGGTGAAAAGACAATAATGCGCGGTTGCAAAAGAAATCGGTACCACCGCCGCTTCAGGCATCTCCACGTCATCGGGGATAAGCCAGGTGTGTTCCGCGGGTACCGCCCAACGTTCCGCATGTGATCCCTGCAGGTGAAAAGCAGCGACTCTGTCCCCAACCTTACGGCTACGGACATTCGATCCGACGGCAACCACTGTGCCCGCGGCCGCGTAGCCCACGACCCATGAAGGAAGCGGCGGCGGAGTTGAACGGCGGTTGATCAGATCGCCTCCTTCAATGGAGATTGCCTCGACAGCAATCAGGATATCGTCAGGCCCGGTGATCGGATCGGGGATATCGACATATTTCAGGACGCCGGGAGCGCCTGCCACGTCATAAACCGCTGCTTTCATAAATTGTCCTCTGTCCCCTCCGTTAATCCGCACCCGTCTGGCTAACTCTCCCGATCCAGCATAGACCTCCACAGGCAGCGCAGGTTGCCCTATTGAATTTTCGACTGGCGGAAAGACTCATAACGCTTAGGGCAGCTTGGCAATGACCTTTATCTCAAACGTGAATCCGTAAAGCCAGGTCACGCCGATCCCGGTCAACGTAGGGTAAGGCGCCTCCCCCCAATATTCTGGCAGAATACTCCAGATAGCGTCGAGATTTGACTCGGGATCGACGACAAAGAGGGTAACGTCTACCACGTCACCAAACGTGCAGCCCGCCGCCGCGAGCACAGCATTAAGATTATTGAACGCCAGCCTGACCTGAGCTTGCAGATCGTGCTCAGGCGAGCCGTCCTCGCGGCTACCAACCTGCCCCGAAACGAACAAAAAACCATTGGATTTGATGGCCGGTGAATAGCGATTGCGCTCATAGAGCGTCTGCCGACCGAAGGGAAAAACGGCTTCGCGTGCTGTCATGTTTTGTACCTTTATCGTGGGGAGAAATAAGCCCGGTGAATATAAAGACACTTTACAGCGACGAGATCGGGCGGATAAACAAGCGACTTTGTCCCTCATTGTTTGTAATATCCAAACAATCGGTGAAAAGAGAGGATAAGGAATGGATCGTTTCGATGCGATGCGCGCCTTTGCTCGCGTGGTAGAGGCAGGTAGCTTCACGAAGGCTGCCCAAACGCTTCATATGAGCAAAACCACGGTGACGCAACTCATTCAGCAGCTGGAAGCGCGCCTGCGCGTCAAATTGCTCCATCGCACTACCCGCAAACTCGGTGTGACTCCTGATGGCGCGGTCTACTACGAACGCGTCATCCGTCTGCTGGCGGACATGGAGGATGCTGAAAACAGCCTGTCCAGTGCGGCGATGACGCCCAGGGGACGGCTACGGGTGGATGTACCCAGTCCGCTGGCCCGCCTTATTCTGGTGCCGGCGCTACCGGCTTTCCACGCCCGCTACCCTGATATCCAGTTCGACATGGGTGTGAGCGACCGGGTGGTGGATCTGATCGGCGACAACGTGGATTGCGTTCTGCGCGGTGGTGAAATCACCGACCAGTCCCTAATCGCACGCCATGTCGGCGATTTGCAAATCGGCGTCTACGTCGCCCCCCATTATGTGGAACGCCTTGGCGCCCCTGCGCACCCGCGAGAACTGCAAAACACCGACCATCGCATAGTAGGATTCGTGTCCTCACGCAGCCGTAAGATTGATCCTCTGGTTCTGCGCAGTGAGAGTGAACAGATTGAAATTACGGGCAATTATGTGCTTGCCGTAGATGACGGCAATGCTTACCTCGAAGCTGGATTAGCCGGGTTAGGCGTGATTGCGCTGCCAATCTATATGGCGGCAGCACATCAGGCTGTTGGCGCTTTGATTCCGTTATTTACACAATGGCGTATCAGCCCAATGCCCCTGCACCTGGCGTTTCCGCCGAACCGCCATGTCAACGGCAAACTGCGCGTTTTTATTGACTGGATCGTTGAATTGATGCAACAGCATGTCCCCATTACCAACAATAAGTAACGACATCCCAACTCCCTGATTCGCTTATCAACGACGATGGGTGATCATTCCCGTTGTTTTGAACGAAAGTTAATAATAGAAATCGTTTTCCCAATTTAAATATTTATAACGAATCCAAGAACTATAATGCGGGATTGCCGTCCTGTTCGGGACTCGCTGGAAATATTTCCCCTAACACTAGTCTGTTTGCCTAACTACAGTATTCATGGGATTCCCGATGAGGTACACTTTATCTTTAATATCGTCATTCCCGCACCATTCATTGTAATTATAGAAAATTGCATTTAATAAAATAAGGATATTAATTTATGAAAAAGGTATAAAAATTATCATCACGGTAGTTTTCGTGATTCTGGCATTGCTGAGCGGCATGATGAGCTTCATGATCGTCGGGATGGGGGTCAGCGGTAGTGGCTGTGGTCAGGAGTGTTTTGATAATATGGATTCTGCAAAACTCATTAGTATTATATTCTGGATATTGGCTATCATAAGCGGTATCTTCGCTTTCATGGACAATGGCAGCCAAAAAAAGATCCTCAGTAACAATATTAAGTCCATAGATATATTTGCAGATTTTATCATCTCCTCCTGAGCATCTCCTGGCACCCTCATTAAAACGCCATCACCGCCACTGCTGATAAGTTAAGGATCGGTTTCCCGATCCTTATCCCCAACAACGTTGAATGCATCGACAGCAAAAGAGCCTTCTTACAATAACCGTTAATCAGGCTAAACGCCCCGCTACAAACTCCCCTGCACCGCTGCAGCGCTGATATTCACCGGCATGCCGGAGCGGC
>OGSN01000253.1_pt1 | contig 16049 bp, 16 predicted proteins | sample 1573891 | NCBI WGS metagenome assembly OGSN01 (sample SAMN03295857, study PRJEB24534) | human gut metagenome | isolation source: fecal sample 7 from infant 8 | host: Homo sapiens | place: USA: Pittsburgh, PA | collected 2014-07 | reverse complement strand
ATCACGTATCGACGACTCACAATCGCTTACTGGACAGCGTCTTTGCCGAAGTCAGGGATACCGACATTCAACGACCTGACGGAGTACAGGGTATTGCCTGGACCACCGACTTTATCGGTCTGGAGAAAATCACCTATCAGGTCGGCTATATCGGCGGCTACTCCAGCTTTATCGGTTATGACAAAGAAAGAGGCAATGCGGTGGTAGTGCTGCAAAATACCTTTAACTGGAGTAATTACATTGGCATCGCGCTTTTGATGGATATGGCGAAAAAAGACGGCCTTATTACCTCTGGCAACCGTTTTGCGAATAATAGGATGCCTGAGCGCGTTTATCAGCAATAACGGTGACCGCCCGCCGTCAGATTCAGGCCTGATGTGCCAGATCTTCACGAGTCGGCCCCTGAAAGTAGATGGTACTAATATGGCAACTTCGAGGCTGAGTCAGTACAAAACGCATCGTTTCCCAGATTGACCATCCATTCATCAGACGCTGCCCCATTCTTGTTTGATTATCGACATGCGCATCTAAACCGGTCAGTTCAAAATCAGGCGGATATAACCCGGTTACCCGAATATTTTCTTTGGATAAGTGTTCTGACAGTTTCGTTGTAAAGCCGCTGAGCCCGTGTTTGCTGGCAAAAAAAGCGGGATGGGCAATGGAATCTGTAAAATTCGGAATACCGCATGCGGAAATAATCGCAATGATGTCAGCGCTCTCTGAGCGTCGCAATCCTGGAAGCAGCGCCTGGGTGAGCAGGATTGAACCAGTCAGGCCTGAACTGACGGTACTGACGATTTCTGTGCTCGATTGTTCGTCTATCGTCCCTGACAGCCACTGAGCAGCATTCAGTATTAAAATATCGATTGGCTTTTCTGAACGTAAGATCTGTGAAGAGAACTGAGAAATGTATTCCGGCTGGGCTAAATCGCAGAGATACCCTCTTGCCACACCCCCTTCAGCCGCGATGAGGGCGCAGGTTTTTTCAATATCCTCGACCCGACGGGCGCTAAAATCCACGTCAACGCCCTCTCGCGCCAGCCAGACGCAAAGCGCCTGACCAAATCCCCCCCCGCCACCCGTGATAACAGCGCGTTTTCCTCTCAGCATAACTCTGCGTCCTTTATCGTGATGAGTCTGTGTCGGAGGATTTATAGCATGGTGAGGCGGGGGAACATCTTCCCGTTAGTGCCATTTACAGCTGGCTAAAACAGCGACTGCATTGTACTTCACCATTAAAAATATATAATACGAGTTTTTTAAGGCTTACATTTCACCAAAAAAACTAAGTCGATAGGTATATTGCGCTATGCAATGCAAAAGAATGAACGATGAGCTTATTTACATCTAACTCTATTGCGATTCGGGTGTCCCCTGATGAAACACCAGCTTCCACTGGTCATTATCAAAACGCTCCCAACATGAAGAACGAAGAGAAGCACGACTGCCATCCTGATTAAACGTCCTGTAATATAATATTGCGATATTATCGCTTACGCTAATGAGTTGAAAATCGCTGCTGAGAATAGTCGGCGCGTTTACTTCATCAGAAAGGCATTCTATTGTCTCAGTACGAGTGACTAACACACCTGTACGCGTTATTTCTCTGAATTCTTTATGAAGTATCTGTTCGAGCCATTCCCTGTCTTTTCGCATCTCGCCATGTAGAGAACATTCAAGTCCAATAAGCTTCTCCAGGAGCATAGTGATTGTCCTTTTACTTTTTGTCAGTTTTTTTAAAACGATAATCGCTCTAAGGCAACGTCCGCTCCAGCACGAAGCGGATCTCCCCTTACACCGCCGACTTCGGCCGCAAATTCTCGTCAAACGTCAGCCGTTTCCGTTCAGGCTCAACCTCACGCAGCGGCTCGACCTGGTGCATAGTGAGCTTGCAGCGCTCCACCAGCACCTGATACTCCCGCGTGCCCTGCTGCTTCCATGCCAGCTCCTGCTCGCTCAGCTCACGGATCGCCTTGGCCGGGCTGCCGATGATCAAATGGTTGGCAGGCATCTCCGCTTTGGCCTTCACGAACGCCGCCGCGCCGACGATGCTGTTTTCACCAATGACCGCCCCGTCCATCACCACCGCATTCATGCCCACCAGCGCATTGCGGCGGATCACGCAGCCGTGAAGAATGGCGCTGTGGCCGATGTGCCCGTCCTCTTCCACCACCGTGTCCTGCTCCGGGAAACCGTGCATCACGCAGTTATCCTGAATGTTCGCCCCGTCTTTCACCACGATACGGCCAAAATCACCGCGCAGGCTGGCATTGGGACCGACATACACGCCTTTGCCCAGAATCACGTCGCCAATGAGCACCGCCGTTGGGTGAACGTAGCTCTCGTCAGGCACGACCGGCGTCAGGCCGTCAATTTGATAAACAGGCATCTTCCCTCCTTATGCGCTTGTAAGACCACCGAAGCGTTGATAGTAGAGCGTGCCGGGCACGGGCAGTTCGCCGACGGAGGTTTCGCCCTTCTCGCTGACAAACGCCAGCGCTCCCGGCGCGACACGCTGATAGATATTAATGCAGAGCTGTCGGGCGCTTTGTCCCGCCCAGTGCGCAGGCAGTAACTCTTCCGGCAGCAGCGGGTCCTTCAGCACCACACGACGATAAAAGTGAATCAGCAGCAGCTGGATCTGGAAGCAGCGTTCCGGCGTCAGCTCCTCTGGCGCGGCCTCTTTCAGCAGCGGCAGCAGCGGCCGGAATGAGCTGATAAACGACTCGTACATCGCGTTTTGCTCGGTTAACTGCCAGCACTCTTCTACGCGTGAACGCAGCGCAGCGCGCGAGAGCGCCAGCGGCGAGTGGGCTTCAAAGAAAATCACGTTTTCCGCCACGCCGGCATCGTGAAGCAGGGACTGCACGTCCGCCAGATGCTGTGACGGCGAGGCCATCAGGCTCGGCGCCAGCGTGCCAAACCCCTGCCAGATCAGCTGCTTTTTAACGTCGGCCAGGGTGGTTTTATCCAGCCCCTCGGAGAGCAGCAATAACCATTTACCGTCCCAGGCGGGCAGTTCCGCGCGGTAGATCTTATTCTCCGCGCGACGCGTCAGGCGCAGGCCCTTGTCGCTCAGGCGGTAAAAGCTGCGTCGCCCGATGCGCGAGACGTCCAGCCAGCCCTCTTTGTTGAGGCGAAACAGCGCGGTACGCACGAACCGTTCGCCAAACCCCATGCCTTCCAGTAAGGCAGCCAGGCTGCCGAGCCAAATCTCACCGCCGCGATGGGAAAGCGCGTCACCGTATAACGAGGAGATAAGCGAAGTCCCGCTGACGGGAACGGAGCTGACCGCGTGCTGGATAAAGGCGTCGAGTTTATTCATGTGATTCATTCTGTTGTTATTTTTTTCCTGGATGAATCATAGCATAGGATTCTGGGATAGCCCCCTCACCCTGGCCCTCTCCCCTGAGGGGAGAGAGAAAAAGGCCGCACCGAGCAGTCCCTTCTCCCCTCAGGGGAGAAGGTGAGGATGAGGGGTAAGGTGTTTTAACCGTTGGCCGCAACTTTACGCAGGTCAAATACCCGGCAGGCTTTGCCCTCCGAGCGCGGGATGCTGCCGCAGTTCACGATTGTCACGTCGGTGGAAATCCCCACCATCGACTTAATACGGTGGCGCAGCTGGTGGCACACCTGGCAACGCTGCTCGTGCGTCAGCGTCAGGCTGCTCTCTTTCAGCTCCACCTTCACAGAAAGTGAATCAAGATGTCCGCGACGGTTCACCTCAAGCTGGTAGTGCGGAGAAAGGTGTTCGAACTTCACAATCTCCTCTTCCAGCTGCGACGGGAAGACGTTGACGCCGCGAATGATCAGCATATCGTCGCTGCGGCCGCTGATCCGATCCATACGGCGCATGCTGCGCGCGGTTGCCGGGAGCAGACGCGTCAGGTCGCGGGTGCGGTAGCGGATCACCGGCAGCGCCTCTTTGGTCAGCGTAGTGAACAGCAGTTCGCCCTGCTGGCCGTCATCCAGCGGCGTGCCGTCGTTCGGGTTGACAATCTCCGGGTAGAAATGATCTTCCCAGATGGTCGGGCCGTCGACGGTTTCGATACACTCCATCGCCACGCCCGGCCCCATCACTTCGGAGAGGCCATAGATGTCCAGGGCCGTAATCCCTAAGCGTTTTTCAATTTCACGGCGCATGGCCTGCGTCCACGGCTCGGCGCCGAAGACGCCCACGCGCAGGGAACAGGTGCTGGCATCGCCGCCCATCTGACGCTCCAGCTCCTCAATCAGGTTGAGACAGTAGGATGGCGTCACCATGATCATGTCCGGCTGGAAATCGCGGATCAGCTGCGCCTGTTTCTCCGTCTGGCCGCCGGACATCGGGATCACCGTCGCGCCTAAGCGCTCGGCACCGTAGTGCGCCCCCAGCCCGCCGGTAAACAGGCCATAGCCATACGCCACGTGAATTTTGTCCTTCGCGCTGCCGCCCGCCGCGCGCAGGGAGCGCGCCACCAGGTTGGCCCAGTTGTCGATGTCGCCCTGGGTGTAGCCGACAACCGTCGGTTTGCCGGTGGTGCCGGATGACGCGTGAATGCGCACCACATGCTCCATCGGCACGGCGAAGGTATCGAACGGATAGTTATCCCGCAGATCCTGCTTGGTGGTGCACGGGAACTTACGAATATCCGCCAGCTCTTTGAAATCGTCAGGATGAACGCCCGCAGCATCAAACTTGCGTTTGTACATCGGCACGTTGTTATAGGCGTGATGCAGCGTCCATTTCAGACGCGTGGTCTGCAGCGCCTGTAACTCGTCAAGGGAGGCCGTTTCAATCGGATCAAGCTTTGTTGTATTTGTCATTGTAGGGTACTCACATTGTTTTTATGCTCAAACACGCTCAAGGATCATGGCAATGCCCTGACCCACACCGATGCACATCGTACACAGCGCGTAGCGCCCGCCGCGTCGGTGCAGTTCGTTACTTGCGGCCAGCGCCAGCCTGGCGCCGCTCATGCCCAGCGGGTGGCCCAGCGCAATCGCGCCACCGTTCGGGTTGACGTGCGCGGCGTCATCCGGCAGGCCCAGTTGACGCAGCACGCCCAACGCCTGCGCGGCGAAAGCTTCGTTAAGCTCAATGACGTCCATATCGTGAATACTGAGTCCGGCGCGCTCCAGCACCCTGCGGGTGGCCGGCACCGGGCCGAGCCCCATCAGACGTGGCTCCACGCCCGCCGTCGCCATCGCCACGATCCGCGTGCGAGGAACTAACCCCTGCGCCAGCGCCATCTTCTCGCTGGCGACAATTAGCGCCGCCGCGCCGTCGTTAACCCCGGAGGCATTTCCGGCCGTGACCACCCCGTTCTTACGGAACGGCGTTTTCAGCTCGGCAAGCTGTTCGAGCGTGGTGTCCGCGCGCGGATGTTCATCCACGCTGAACTCAGTGATCGCCCCTTTTTTACCCGGCACCGGCACCGGGACGATCTCCTGCGCCAGAACGCCGTTCTGCTGCGCCTGCGCGGTACGCTGCTGGCTGCGCAGCGCGAAGGCGTCCTGATCGGCACGGCTGATATTTAACAATTCAGCTACATTCTCTGCCGTTTCCGGCATACTGTCAGTTCCGAATTGCTGATGCATGAGCGGATTCACAAATCGCCAGCCGATGGTGGTATCGAAGATCTCCGCCTGTCGCTGAAACGCCGCGGTGGCTTTGCCCATCACAAACGGCGCGCGGGACATCGACTCCACGCCGCCCGCGATCAGCAGGTCGCCGTCCCCCGCCTTAATGGTGCGCGCGGCAAAACCAACCGCGTCCAGCCCGGAACCGCACAGGCGGTTGATCGTCGTGCCGGAGACCGTCTGCGGCAGACCGGCCAGCAGCAACGACATGCGCGCCACGTTGCGGTTATCTTCCCCCGCCTGGTTGGCGCAGCCGAATATCACGTCGTCAATCCGCTCCAGGTCGAGCTGCGGGTAGCGGGCCAGCAGCGCGCGCAGCGGCACGGCACCGAGATCGTCAGTTCGAACAGCGGAAAGCGCGCCGCCGTAACGGCCCACCGGGGTTCGAACGCCATCACAAATAAATGCGTCACGCATCAGGCCTCTCCTGTCACGCTGCCGCCGATGCGGTGAGATTTTCCGCGAAAAAGGGCGACGGTTTTCTGTTGTTGGTTTTGGATTTCAATGTCATACACGCCGGTCAGCTTGCCCTGATGCTTCACCCGCGCGGTGGCGGTGAGCGTGTCCCCGGCGAAGCCCGGACGCAGAAAATCAATCGAGCAGCCGGAGGCTACCGCCGCCAGCCCCTGGCTGTTGCAGGCGTAGGCAAAAGCGGTGTCCGCCAGCGAAAACAGCTGGCCGCCGTGGCAGGTTTTGTGGCCGTTCAGCATCTGCGGGGTGATGGTCATGGTCACCACCGCGTAGCCCTCGTCCATCTCGACAATGTCCATCCCCATCGCCTGCGCGCAGGCGTCCCGTTCGTACATGGTGCGGGCGTTATGCCAGGCGTTATGACTCATAGCTACTCTCCAGAAGCGCGCGCTGGCGCAGCAGTGAACAGGGGCGATAGCGCTCTTCGCCGTAATGACGCTGCAGGTTCTCCAGCAGCGTCAGCAGGCGCTGCCAGCCAAGACGCTCGCCCCAGGCGATCGGCCCGCTCGGGTAGTTCACGCCCAGGCGCATGGCCGTGTCGATGTCCTTCTCGCTGGCGACCCCTTTTTGCAGGGCATCCAGCGCCTCGTTGGCAATCATCGCCAGCGTCCGCCAGATCAGCAGGCCGGGATAATCGGCAATTTGCACCACCCGATGCCCCTGCTGCTGCAGGTAGCGGATAGCTTTTTGCGTCGCGGTATGCGGGTTGCTGGCGGCGGCGGCAATGACCGCCACGTCACGCTCAATCCGGTCGACCACTACCACCGGGCCGTTGAGCCGTAGCGCCAGCGCCTGCGCGGTCTCGCCCTGCGTTTCAACCAGATAGACATCATCTATTTCCGTGACACCGTCACGTCTTTTTTCCACGCGCATCGGGCTATAGCTGTCGTTCACCGACTCAACCCACTGCACGTCAGGTTTGTCACCCTGCCAGTCGTACACGCCCTTCCCGCTCTTTTTGCCCAGTCTTCCTGCCAGCACCAGTTCCTGCTGAACCAGCGAAGGCAGAAAACGACGCTCCTGCCAGAAGGCGTTAAATACCGAGCAGGTCACCGCAAAGTTGACGTCCTGACCAATCATGTCGGTCAGCTCCAGCGGCCCCATCGGGAAGCCGCCACCTTCACGCAGGGCGGCGTCAATCACCTCCGGCGGAGCGACCTGTTCCTCCAGCGCGCGCCAGGCTTCGGAATAGAACGGACGCGCGACGCGGTTGACGATGAACCCCGGCGTTGACTGGCAGCGAACGGGCTGTTTGCCCCAGTTCAGCGCCAGCTCGCACAGTGCGTCGGCCACTTCCGGGGAGGTCGTCAGCCCGCTGACCACCTCCACCAGCTTCATGACCGGCGCCGGGTTAAAGAAATGCAGGCCTGCGACGCGTTCCGGGTGGTGGACGTCCGCCGCAATCGCCGTGACGGAGATGGAAGAGGTATTGCTGGTCAGCACCGTCTGCGGCGGGCAGATCTCAGCCAGCTGTGCAAACAGCGCCTTTTTCACCTCCAGCCGCTCGGAGGCCGCTTCAATCACCAGATCGGCCGCAGAGAGCGCGTCGATATCGGTGACGGGAAGTAGCCGGGCAAGGATTTGGCTGCCGGCATCGGCGGAGAGCTTTCCGCGCGTCACCCGGGAGGCCAGACGCTGGCGGATCCCGTCGATGGCACGTGATATCGCATCGCTGGAGATGTCGTAGATCAGAACCTGATGACCATGGCTGGCGGCGACTTCGGCAATCCCTGCGCCCATCGTGCCGCTGCCGATCACGGCGACAGTCCTTATGTTCAGCATCTTATTTCCCCGTAAAGTTCGGCGCGCGCTTCGCGAGGAAGGCGCTGACGCCCTCGCGGTAGTCGTCGCTGCGCCCGGCCAGGCGCTGATAGTCGCGCTCGAGATCGAGCTGAGCGTCCAGAGTATTGGTTTCCGCAGCGTTGATCGCCTGCTTGATCAGCCCCAAGCCGAAGGTCGGCTGCGACGCAAAATGCAGGGCCATCTGCTGTGCCGTGGTGGAGAGCTGCTCGTCATCCACCACCTGCCAGATCATGCCCCACGCCTGCGCCTGTTCGGCGCTGAGTTTGTCCCCGAGCAGCGCCAGCCCCATGGCGCGGGCGCGTCCGGCCACGCGCGGCAGCAGCCAGGTGCCACCGCAGTCCGGCACCAGGCCGAGCTTGCTGAAGGCCATCACAAAACTTGCGGAGCGCGCCGCAATCACCATGTCGCACCCGAGCGCCAGCGTGGCGCCCGCGCCCGCCGCCACGCCGTTAACGGCACAGATGACCGGCTTCGGCAGCTTTGCCAGGCGGCGCACCAGCGGGTTGTAGAAGGTTTCAACGGACATGCCCAGATCCGGCGCCGGGCCGTTGGGGTCGACGTTGCGGTCGTTCAGGTCCTGACCGGCACAGAAACCGCGTCCTGCCCCGGTGAGCAGTAGACAGCGAACGGTGTCGTCGCGCTCGGCCTGTTTCAGGCACTCGGCCAGTTGCTGGTGCATCACGTCGTTAAAGCTGTTCAGACGCTCCGGACGGTTCAGCGTAATGGTCATCACGCCCTGTTCTACATGACTGAGAATAAATTCCACAATTAGCGTCCTTTAAAGTCGGGGGTGCGTTTTTGTAAGAAGGCGTCGATGCCTTCCCGGCGGTCTTCAGTGGCGGAAAGTAGCGTAAACAGCTGGCGCTCCTGGGCCAGACCGGCCTGGAGCGGCACCTCCTGTGACTGGCGCAGCGCCTGTTTGGCCGCCTGCAGCGCCAGCGGCGAGTGGCGCGCCATCAGGGCCGCCTGCTTCAGGGCATACTCCAGCGTCAGCGCCGTCGGGAAAACATCGCTCACCAGCCCGGCGTTCAGCGCCTGCTCGGCGGAAATGCTCTCGCCGGTCAGCACCATTTTGCTGGCGAGCGATTTCCCGACGCTGCGGATAAGACGCTGGGTGCCGCCCGCGCCGGGCATGATGCCGAGCGTGATTTCCGGCAGGCCGAAACGGGCGTTGTCACCGGCAATCACCACGTCGCACAGCAGCGCCAGCTCGCAGCCCGCGCCCAGCGCGAAACCGTTCACGGCGGCGATCAGCGGTTTAGGAAAAGCGTTGATACGCGCCCACAGCTGCGGGCGAATATCGTTCAGAGTGGCAGGCAGGTCTTTCTCCGCCATCTCATTGAGATCGGCCCCGGCGGCAAAGCAGCGCTCGCTGCCGTAAATCACGCAGACGGCGATGTCGGCATCCACAGCGGCAGCCTCAAGCTGTTCCGCAAGCTGGGTCAACAGCGCGTTGTTGAGGGCGTTGCGCGCCGCCGGACGGTTCAGCGTCAGCTGCAGCACGCGGCCATGACGGGTAGCAATCAGTTCGCTCATGCCATCCCCTTCGCGTCAAAGTCGACAATCACGTCGGCGGTTAACGGCAGCGACTGACAGCTCAGCACGTACCCGGCGGCCAGCTCGTCCGGCTCCAGGCTGTAGTTGGTCGCCATGTCCACCTTCCCGCGCAGCACTTTGCATTTACAGGTGGCGCAGACGCCGCCCTTGCAGGCATACGGCAGATCCGCCCCCTGACGCAGGGCGGCATCCAGAATGCTTTCGTCGTCCGCCGTCAGGGTGATTTCACGGTCGCGCCCGTCCTGGCGAACGGTCACTTTCTGTCCTTCTGCCTGCACGTGCGCCGCGCGCTTAACGGTGATTCCGGAGGTGTTAAAGCGCTCAAGGTGAATGGATTTGTCCGGCATCCCCAGCGCCTTCAGCGTGGCTTCCGCGTCGCCCATCATTGCAGACGGGCCGCAGATAAACGCCTCGTCATACTGGCGGAAGTTGATCAGGGTTTTCGCCAGCGCCTGCAGCTTTTCCCCGTCGATGCGGCCATAGAGCAGGTCGCTGTCCAGCCGCTCCTGGCTGAAGATGGAGAGCAGCTGCAGCCGCTGCGGGTATTTGTCCTTCAGGTCCGCCAGCGCCTGGCGGAACATCATGCTATGGCTGCTGCGGTTGCCGTAGATCAGGGTGAAATGGCTGTTCGGTTCGGTCACAAGCGTCGCGGAGATAATCGCCAGCATCGGGGTGATCCCGGAGCCTGCCGCAATCGCCAGGTAGTGGCCTTCGCGTTCGGCCCGGGGCTGGTAGCCAAACTGACCCTGAGGAACCATCACCTCCAGCGCCATGCCCGCTTTGATCTCATCCCGGGCATAGCGGGAGAAGCGCCCGCCTTCAATCGCTTTTACCGCCACGCTGATTTCGCCCGGGGCGGTACTCCGGCAGATGGAGTAGCAGCGGCGCAGCTCGTCTCCGCCAAGCGTCGTTTTTAACGTCAGGTGCTGGCCGGGACGGAAGCGGTAGGCCTCCTGCAGGGCCTGCGGCACCGCAAAGGTGATGGTCACCGCGTCGCGGGTTTCGGGTTCCACTTTTGCCACTGTTAAGGAATGAAACGTTGTCATGGCATCCTCAAATACATTTGAAATAGTCGAAGGGCTCACGGCATGAATTGCAGCGGTAGAGCGCTTTGCAGGCCGTCGAGCCAAATTCACTGATAAGCGCGGTGTCGGTGCTGGCGCAGCGCGGGCAGCTCACCTCCACCGGGACGTGCGCGTGACAGCTATGCCCCACGGGCGGACTGATGCCGTACGCCCGCAGGCGCTCGCGCGCGTCGGGGGTCATCCAGTCGGTGGTCCAGGCGGGTTCAAGCTGGAGCACAATGTGCACCGGGGTAAAGCCGTGCGCGGTCATCGCCTCGCGGATCGCCCCCAGCAGGTGTTCCGTTGCCGGGCAGCCCGAGTAGGTGGGCGTGAAGCCGATAACCCAGCCTTCACGCTGCGCCTTCACGCTGCGCACCATGCCTAAATCGGTGATGGTTAACACCGGCACTTCCGGATCGGGGATCTGGCTTAACAGCGCCCAGATCTGCGGAATTTGCGCAGGCGCGATGTCGACGAGGCGTTGCATAGCGTTCTCCTTTACCACTGCTGACCGGGGTACGCGCGTTGGAGATACTGCATTTCCGCCAGCATCGGGCCCAGATGTTCGGTATGCAGCCCCTGCTTGCCCCCGGTGCGGTACGCCACCTCGGCGGGCACCTGCAGGCAGGCTTCATTCAGACCGGCATACACTTCGCTTTCCCACGGCTGGCGCAGGAGGCGCGGGTCAACCGCCACGCCGGACTCAATCAGCTCAAGCTCGACCTCATCGGCGTCAAACAGCTCCGCCGTAAAACGCCACAGGCTGTCGATGGCCTGCTGCATTTTTTGCGCAGACGTTTCTGTCCCGTCGCCCAGCCGCACCAGCCAGCCGCGGCTGAAGCGCAGGTGGTAGCGCGCCTCTTTAATCGCCTTGGCGGCAATGGCGGCAAGCTGGCCGTCGCGGCTTTGGGTCAGGCGTTCATACAGCGCCACGTTCCAGGCATCCATCAGGTACTGGCGGGCAATGGTGTCGGCGAAGCTGCCGTTCGGCTGCTCCACCAGCAGGACGTTGCGGAACTGGCGCTCGTCGCGGCCAAACGCCAGCGTGTCCTCATCGCCCTGGCCTTCCCGCTCCGCGGCATAGGTCAGGAAATTACGCGCCTGTCCCAGCAGGTCGAGGCCGATATTGGCGAGCGCGAGGTCGATTTCCAGCTCCGGCGCGTGTCCGCACCAGGCGCCGAGACGCTGAGAAAGCACCAGACCGTTGTCGCCCAGACGCAGGGCATAGGCAGTCACTGAATTCATTCTTTGCCTCACATATGCTCGATGCCGTCAGGGATGGTGTAGAACGTCGGGTGGCGGTAAACCTTGCTTTCCGCCGGGTCGAAGAATTCGCCGCGCTCTTCCGGCTGGGAGGCGACAATCTCGCTCGCCTTAACCACCCAGATAGAGCAGCCTTCGCTGCGGCGGGTATAGGCATCACGCGCATTTTCCAGCGCCATGCGATCGTCGGCGGCATGCAGACTGCCCACGTGACGATGGGACAACCCCTGTTTGCTGCGTACGAACACTTCGTACAGCGGCCAGTAGACATTGCTCATGGTTATTTCCTCTTAAGCGGCCTGACGGGCGCGCTGTTTTTCGGCATGCGCCAGCGCGGCTTCCCGCACCCACGCGCCCTCTTCCCAGGCTTTACGTTTCGCGGCCAGGCGTTCGTGGTTGCAGATGCCGCGCCCGTTAATGACCTCGTCAAACTCGTGCCAGTCAATCTCGCCGAAGCGATAATGACCGCGCTCTTCATCAAAATGCAGGTCGGGATCGGGCACCGTCATGCCCAGCATCTCCACCTGCGGCACCGTGTTGTCGACAAAGCGCTGGCGCAGCTCGTCGTTGCCAAAGCGTTTGATTTTCCACGCCAGGCTGCGGGCGCTGTTCGGCGAATTGTCGTCGTTCGGCCCGAACATCATCAGCGCCGGCCACCAGAAGCGGTTAATGGCGTCCTGCAGCATCTGACGCTGGGCTTCACTGCCCTGCGCCAGCGCCATGCAGGCTTCAAAGCCCTGACGCTGGTGGAAGCTCTCTTCTTTACAGATTTTCACCATCGCGCGGGCATACGGACCGTAGGAAGTTCGGCATAGCGCCACCTGGTTGACGATGGCCGCGCCGTCCACCAGCCAGCCGATCACGCCGATATCGGCCCAGCTCAGGGTCGGATAGTTGAAGATGGAGGAGTATTTCATCTTGCCGTCGAGCATCTTCTTGTAGATGTCTTCCCGCGCGCAGCCCAGCGTTTCCGCCGCGCTGTAGAGGTAAAGCCCGTGTCCGGCTTCGTCCTGCACTTTCGCCAGCAGGATCGCCTTACGGCGCAGCGTCGGGGCGCGGGCGATCCAGTTCCCTTCCGGCAGCATGCCGACAATTTCAGAGTGCGCATGCTGGCCAATCTGGCGGATCAACGTTTTACGGTAGGCGTCAGGCATCCAGTCCTGAGGCTCAATCGCCGTCTCCTGCGCTATGCGCTGCTCAAACCGTTGTTCTTGCGTCACGTCATCACCTTTATGATTCGTTAGTTTGCAAATTAAAGCGTAATGTTGAATCACTTTGTTTTTTAAAAGTTACACAAAGGTTAAATATAACCCCAAGAATTGTTTGCTTGTTTTGTGATGCTGCTCGCAAGGCTTTTACTACAAGCCTTGATAAGCGGGCCTTGGTATTCTGTGATTCATCCATCCAGATCACATCGTTAACAATTCATTAAAAACTCAGCTTGATTTTTATGATTCACGATCAAACTATTAATGGGTAAACCACGTAACATTTGGAGATAAGCGATGCAGCAGTTAGCCAGCTTCTTGTCCGGCACCTGGCAGTCTGGCCGGGGCCGCGAACGCACAATTCATCACGCCATCAGTGGCGAAGCGCTGTGGAGCGTGACCAGCGAAGGGCTGGACATGGCGGCCGCCCGTCGCTATGCGATTGAGCGCGGCGGCGAAGCGCTTCACGCGATGACCTTTATCGAACGCGCGGCCATGCTGAAGGCGGTGGCAAAGCATCTGCTTAACGAGAAAGAGACGTTTTATGCTCTGTCCGCCCAGACCGGGGCGACGAAAGCAGACAGCTGGGTCGATATCGAAGGCGGCATCGGCACCCTCTTCACTTACGCCAGCCTGGGCAGCCGCGAGCTGCCGGATGACACCGTGTGGCCGGAAGACGAGCCGATCCCGCTGTCGAAAGAAGGCGGCTTTGCCGCGCGTCACGTCCTGACCTCGAAGTCCGGCGTGGCGGTGCACATCAACGCCTTTAACTTCCCCTGCTGGGGAATGCTGGAAAAACTGGCCCCGACCTGGCTTGCGGGCATGCCTGCCATCATCAAACCTGCCACCGCTACCGCGCAGGTGACGCAGGCGATGGTGAAATCCATCGTCGACAGCGGGCTGGTGCCGGACGGCGCTATCAGCCTGATCTGCGGCGGCGCGGGCGATCTGCTCGACCAGCTCGACAGCCAGGACGTGGTCACCTTTACGGGCTCCGCCAGCACCGGGCAAAGCCTGCGCGTGCACCCGAATATTGTGGCGAATGCCATTCCGTTCACGATGGAAGCCGACTCCCTGAACTGCTGCGTGCTGGGGGAAGACGTCACGCCGGAGCAACCGGAGTTCGCCCTGTTCATCCGGGAAGTGGTGCGCGAGATGACCGCCAAAGCCGGGCAGAAATGTACGGCCATCCGCCGCATTATCGTCCCGCAGAGCCAGATTGACGCCGTGAGCCAGGCGCTGGTTGCCCGCCTGGAAAAGGTGGTGGTGGGCGACCCGGCGCAGGCAGGGGTAAAGATGGGCGCGCTGGTCAACGCCGAACAGCGTGCGGACGTGCAGGAGAAAGTGGATCGGCTGATCGCCGCAGGCTGCCAGGTCCGCCTGGGCGGCAAAGCGGATTTGCAGGCCGCGGGCGCGTTCTTCCCGCCGACCCTGCTGTACTGCCCGCAGCCGGATGAAACCCCTGCCGTCCACGCAACGGAGGCTTTCGGGCCGGTCGCGACCCTGATGCCGTATCGCAACGCACAGCACGCAATGCAGCTTGCCCGTGCGGGCGGCGGCAGCCTGGCGGGCACGCTGGTCACCGCAGACCTGGACATTGCCCGCCAGTTTATTCTCGGCGCGGCGCGCGCCCACGGGCGTATTCAGATCCTCAACGAGGAAGCCTCGAAAGAATCCACCGGCCACGGTTCCCCGCTGCCACAGCTAGTGCACGGCGGTCCCGGACGTGCGGGCGGTGGCGAAGAGCTGGGCGGCCTGCGCGCGGTGAAGCACTACCTGCAGCGCACCGCCATTCAGGGCAGTCCAACCATGCTGGCCGCCATCGGCAAGCAGTGGGTGCGTGGCGCAGCGGTGCAGGAAGATCGCGTGCATCCGTTCCGTAAACACTTTGAGGAGCTGCAGCCGGGCGACAGCCTGCTGACGCCGCGCCGCACCCTGACGGAAGCGGACATCGTGAATTTTGCCTGCCTGAGCGGCGACCACTTTTACGCCCATATGGACAAGATCGGCGCGGCAGAGTCGATCTTTGGCGAGCGCGTGGTGCACGGCTACTTCCTGATTTCCGCCGCGGCAGGGCTGTTCGTTGATGCGGGCGTTGGGCCTGTCATTGCCAACTACGGCATGGAAAACCTGCGCTTTATCGAGCCGGTTAAACCGGGCGATACCATTCAGGTGCGTCTGACCTGCAAGCGTAAAACGCTGAAGAAACAACGCAGTGCCGATGAAAAACCAACCGGCGTGGTGGAATGGGCGGTTGAGATCTTCAACCAGCACCAGCAGGCCGTGGCGCTCTACTCCATCCTGACGCTGGTGGCGCGCCAGCAGGGTGACTTTTAATCAAAGCAATAGCATTAACCTTGCTGCCTCGAGTGTTTGAGCGCATCAAAATCAGCGGAAGGTAAAACAGGGACTGGATGGCTTTGATTAATCGAACCATCCAGTCTGCCTGGTTTGGATAAGTTACAACCGGAAACACTAAGCAAATTGACCATGTAGTTAGCATGGTTATTATTTAGCGCCGGGAATATTCCCGCATTAAATTACATGGATGATTAACAGACTATGGCAATTCCTGTTTACCTTTTCTTAACTGACGATGGTGGGTCAAAAATTGCAGGCTCGGTGGATGTTCGTTACCGTGAGGGAAGCATTGAAGTCACCGGCTTTACACACAATCTTCGCCTCCCAACCGATCCATTGACCGGGAAAATTACCAGCAAACGTAACCATGCCCCAGTCGTATTTCAAAAAGAAATCGATTCCTCCTCCCCTTACCTGATGAAAGCCGTTGCGACTGGCCAAACCTTAAAACGGCTGAGTTCAGGTGGTATCGCATTAATGACGCCGGGCAGGAAGTAGAATATTACAATATGCGTCTCGATAATATTCGCGTCGTTTCCGTCACGCCATTGATGCATGACATTAAAGACCCGATGAAAGAAAAACATAATCATCTTGAAGTCGTGGAGCTACGCTATGATAAAATAACATGGACATATTGCGATGGTAATATACAGTTTGCAGACTGTTGGGCTGAGCGTTAAATATGCGCACTCCTTCC
>OGSN01000234.1_pt1 | contig 17141 bp, 20 predicted proteins | sample 1573891 | NCBI WGS metagenome assembly OGSN01 (sample SAMN03295857, study PRJEB24534) | human gut metagenome | isolation source: fecal sample 7 from infant 8 | host: Homo sapiens | place: USA: Pittsburgh, PA | collected 2014-07 | reverse complement strand
CTTTTCAGCACCGGGAAAGAACTCCCGCCACAGGCCCATCCATTGTTTGCCGATCTGGCCAGCTGCGGTTTTCCCAGCCCTGCTGCTGACTATGTCGAGTCCGATCTGGATCTCCATGATTACTGCATACGGCATCCGAGCGCGACTTACTATCTGCGTGCCAGCGGAGACAGCATGGCCGACGGCAGTCTGTACAATGGCGATCTGCTGGTTGTGGACAGTGCTGAAAAGCCGCGGCACGGCGATATCGTTGTCGCCAGCGTACAGGGGGAGTTTACGGTGAAACGGCTTCTGCTGACGCCGCGGCTGACGCTGCAGCCCATGAATGCCTCCTGGTCGCCGATTTATCCTGATCCCGACGAGCTGGATATCTTTGGCGTCGTCACGCATATCATCCACCGCCCGAGGGAGATGTACTGATGTTTGCCCTGGCCGATGTGAACAGCTTTTATGCCAGCTGTGAACGTGTTTTCCGCCCGGATTTGAAAGGAAAGCCGATAGTCGTCCTGAGCAACAACGACGGGAACGTAATCGCTCGCAGTGCCGAGGCGAAGCCCTGGATCAAAATGGGAACTCCGTGGTTTCAGATAAAAAACGAAAGGTACCCGGAAAAAATATATGCGTTTTCAAGTAATTATGAACTTTACGCCTCGATGTCGGCGCGCGTGATGAACTGCCTGGAGGAACTGGCCCCCAGGGTGGAACAGTATTCCATTGATGAGATGTTCCTCGACCTGACCGGCGTGGAGCACTGTATGGGGCTTGAGGACTTCGGCCGGCAGCTGCGTCAGCACGTGTATGACTGTACCCGCCTGACCATTGGCGTGGGCGCCGGACCAACGAAAACCCTCGCAAAATCAGCCCAGTGGGCCTCAAAAGAGTGGAAACAGTTTCGTGGCGTACTCGCGCTGACCAGGGGAAATCCGCAAAGGACGCGGAAACTGCTTTCACTGCAGCCGGTTGAAGAAATCTGGGGGGTGGGTAACCGTATTGCACGCAAGCTAAATGTGCTGGGCATAAAAACCGCGCTCGATCTGGCTCTGACGAACCCGGCCTTCATCCGCAAAAATTTTTCTGTCGTCCTTGAGCGAACGGTACGGGAACTGAACGGGGAAAGCTGCCTTTCGCTTGAGGAAGCCCCTCCGACGAAACAGCAAATTGTCTGCAGCCGCAGTTTTGGCGTGAAGATCACGGAGTACGAGTCACTCCGTCAGGCTATCTGTCAGCACGCAGAGCGGGCCTCTGAAAAACTGCGTAAAGAGCACCAGTATTGCCGGCATATTTCCGTTTTCATCAAAACGTCTCCGTTCGCCATTAAAGGGCCTTACTACGGCAACGTGGCTACGGAAAAACTTCTTACACCCACTCAGGACACCAGGGACATCATTGCAGCCGCTACAACGGCTCTGGAGCGTATCTGGAGGGATGGGCACCGGTATGCCAAAGCCGGAGTTATGCTGAATGACTTCACCGGCTCCGGCGTTTCGCAGCTGCAGCTGTTCGACGAACGCCCGCCACGCCCTCACAGTGCTGAGCTGATGAGGGTTCTGGACGGGATCAACAACTCAGGGCTGGGTAAAGTATGGTTTGCGGGGCGGGGTATGGCCTCGGAATGGCAGATGAAACGGGAGATGCTTTCTCCTGCTTATACGACACGATGGTCAGATATTCCTGCAGCGAAACTGGCGTGAAACTATGGCGATTTCACCTTGAAATTCTCAGCCTAAACTGCCTAATTACAATAAGTTAGATGTGAAATCGCCATGGCGAAATTATTGACTCAAATTTCTGTCAAGGACCTCGTTGATAGCCTTGTCCAGTTCATCCTGAATCACTTTTGACATACGGCTAAACTCATAAGTCAGCGTGCGCCCTTTCACACGCTTACGCGCGAACTTGTCCTTTTCTTCAAAAGACCAGAGTGGGGAAACCACTGACTTTTCCTTGGGAGATGGATCGATTAATGCCTGAGATGCCTGAGAAATCAGCTTCAGAATACTGGCTTTCTGTTCGTCTTCTGGTCGCTCGCCATCATTCAAAATTGCATCGAGCTGAGCTGATACAGCCTGAATGAGTTCTTCAGGAGTTAATCCCTTTTCACTAAGTTTTTCATTAACTTCTAAAAGAAGTTTATAGTCACTAAACGATAGCTCCGACTGAACCGGGAACAGAGAAATTAAGTCTTGCGGTACGGCCGCCGCCTGCAGCGCCCTGGTAACTTTAGCCTGAGATAACCCCTCCAGTTCAGCAATTTCCTTTTGATTAAATCCGGACTCTTTAAGAGCGATCAATCTCAGCCCAATCTCCCGAAGATTATGTTCTTTAGCTGTCTGGATATCTTTAGCCAGTTGGCGAGCTTCATCAGCTGATAAATGTTCTTCGGTAACCATTACATCAAGGCCTGTACGGACAAAAATTGCTGAGGCTCGCCGTCTTGAACCATCCAGTATCTCAATCCTTTCACTTTGCTTAATACCAATACAGGGAAAGAACTGCTGAAACTTAATCGTCTGGATAATGGATTTCAGGGACTCCCTGGTCAGTGCAAGTTGATCTCTTCCATTGTTTTCCTGGTTAACGAATGTCTTACTTTCAACTTCAGATGCAGGCACCCGAACAAACCTGAACGTTACCTTCCTGCCGGTTTTTAAGGTAAATACCTGGCTTCTACCGGTGTCCGTCATTTCCGCTATTGACGCCTGGGTATTTAACTGTCTGCCGATGGTTTTTCTTTTCTCATTCGACATCACATACCTCCGTTAGTACGAATGAACTCGATGCGATCAAAGACTGCCTTCGCAAAGTCTTCCGCTGCTGATTTTGCGCTTTTTAGTGCCTCTGTACTTCCATCATAGGTTGCTGGATTTGCTGAAATAACTGTGTCAAAAGTCTCCCCACAGCGTTCGAAACCATCCAGTCTCGGCAGAACCATGTCTAGCATATCGGCACCGAAAACCTCTTTGGCCTGACTATGGCAAATTTTGTGATCAGACTTGTTCAGGATCTTGGACATGAAGCCGACATTACCGATGAGATTGCAGGTGTGCCCATCCATTTCAATGGAATCTATGAGGGCAGGGAGGCTGGCCACAAACTTTAGGGAAGAATGAAAATCAACCGTCGCCGGTGGAAGAGGGGTCAACATCAGGTCTGCCGCTCCAATGCAGTTTTTCAGGAACGCATCAAGGTGAGGACCACTATCAAGGAAAATAAAGTCGTAGTCATGCTGGAGCTTGTCGATAATGTTCTCTTTAAGCACCGCATGAATATTTTTCCCTGGCAGATGTTCTTCACACAATCCCTTCCAGCCTTCAGCAAGGAATGCATCGTCAATGGAAGCGGGGATTACATCAACACCAGGGATAATAGACGGTACTATAAAATCGGAAAGTAATTCTTCTCGAGACACGTTCTGGAGCATGGCCTGAGCAGCCGTATTTTCAACCAAGCCCACTGAATTCTCATGGCTCAGGAACATTGTCAGAGATGCCTGCGGATCGAAATCGATGGCCAGAATACGCAGGTCTTCGAACAGAAGCTGAGGATGAGCTCGAAAAGCATGTGATAATGAAGCGGTAGAAACTGTCTTGGAACCACCACCTTTAAGATTACATACAAAAATCGTAAAGGCTTTATCGAAGCGATCCCTGTACTTCGGTACTTTACGATGGTTATACAGATCGATGACATTCTGAATCGTCATCGCGTATTTCATCGTATTACCAGAAGGTTTCTTTTTAAAAATGTAGCCACCGGCTTCCATTTCGGCCACAGCATACTCAACACTGCCTTTACTGAGCTTAGGCAGCTTATACAGAGCGGCTTTGCTGTATTCCTGATAGAACTCGGTAAGCTTCAATTCCTCTTTTTGCTGGCGGATACTTTCGCTCAAAGATGTCAGAAGCTTACCTGCACGTGTAGCGACTTTCCGTAACTGCTCAATATTGTCCATTTATCACCTCATGACGTTTTTTGTCATTTTGAACAAAAAGAGTCATGTTGCAAGCAAAAATTCATATTGTTTTGATTTCGCTCTCAACAGGAGAGGGGGGAAGCTCGACGGGCGTGCTACTAAATCACACTGCAGCAACACGCAGACGCACTTTTGACCATCAACAACAACTCATACAAAAGGGCTTTGAGAAAGGTATCCAACTTGCAAGACAGGAGGGTCATTCAGAAGGATTCTGATTTTAGTTACGACCAGTGCAATGCTGAGCCTTATGTATCAGCGCTCGCCGCAGCCATGTAACCGAGCGTAGCGAGCGAACTGGCGAGGAAGCGAAGAGGAACCGTTCCGGCAGATAGCTCTTACGCTCAGCACAAGAAGAGTTTTCCATCCTCTGTGGGAAACAGGTCAACTTTATGGACGCTCCGGACTATGGGAAACAGGTCAACTTCGCGGACGGTCCGGACTATGGGAAACAGGTCAACTTCACGGGCGGCCGGGAGTGTGGGGAACAGGTCAACTTCGCGGACGGCCCGGACTATGGGAAACAGGTCAACTTCGCGGGCGGCCGGGACTGTGGGAAACAGGTCAACTTTACGGACGGCCCGGACTATGGCAAACAGGTCAACTCCGCGGACGGCGCGGACTGTGGGAAACAGGTCAACTCCGCGGACGGCCCGGACTATGGGGAACAGGTCAACTTTGCAGACGGCCGGGACTATGGGAAACGGGTCAACTTTGCAGACGGCCCGGACTATGGGAACAGGTCAACTCCGCGGACGGCCCGGACTATGGGAAACAGGTCAACTCCGCGGACGGTCCGGACTATGGGAAACAGGTCAACTCCGCGGACGGCCCGGACTATGGGAAACAGGCCAACTTTGCAGACGGCCGGGACTGTGGGAAACAGGTCAACTACGCAGACAGCCGGGATTGTGGGAAACAGGTCAAGTTAGGCAAGCACTATGGGAAATACAGCAAGTTTAGTTCCCCCCATATGTCAGCAACAAACTAAGGGGGGAGGGAAAATAAATTACAGACTATTGTTTTTTATCAAGAAAATTAAACAGCAAGCGACCATCTTCTTCAGTGGTATATGTTACCTTTAATGGCGTCTTCTCATTAATTTTCTTCAGAGCAGGTTCCAGGAAGGTACGCTTCATTTCAGCAATATTGTTTTTCTGCGAGGCAGGGAGCATAAACCTTTCACATAACCAGTCATGTGTGGTGATCCAGACACCAGTGCTCCGGAACTGACACAGGCTTTCATAAAGCCGGATGACACGAACACTATTAAGCTGGCCACAGTCATAGAGAGAATAGGTAGTGAACTGGGAGGTTAAGCCGACAAGGAATGGCATGACCTTGTAGTTAAATTCAATCTGCCAGGAACCCCGGCCTCGCTTCATTCCTGCTTCAGCCAGCCACGGACGCTTAACTTCTTCAAACTCACCTTCTTTTGGATAAAAGGTAACCGTTGATTCGCCCAGAGCATTTACCCCAGCCTTCACATCACGACTGGCGACAGACGTAGCGACATTGAAGTATTTGACGTAATCGGAAACGCTGATTTTGAAGAGCGGCAATACGTCAGAGTCATCTTCCTGGCTGTCGTTAAAATAGGCCTGCATGAGGCATAACCACAGCACACGTTTTGCCTGAAGAGGCAGGTAATATGCTGCTTCAGTCAATTCGTTAGATTGCTTTATACTGGCGCGTTTTTTAAACGTTTTAGTAGCTGGCAAGAGTGCTTGAGTATCCATTTCAATGCCTATGGGTAAATTTTTACCCACCCATAATGACAGTGAAAACAGAAATTGCAAGCTATCGCGATACTTATCCACCGGAAAAATCTGCACTTTATCCACAAGTGGATAATTGAGAACTGAACTTGACCTCTTTCCCATAGCTTGTTGATGCGTATCCCATAGCTTGTTGACACAAAACCCACTGATACGTGATTAATTTCCCATATTATGTTTACCAGTTGCCCATACAGGCCCCCTCTCAGGCCGCACTGTACGCGGCTTTCAGGCTCCCTAAAAGATGTAAAATATAGAAAAACAATAAAAAAGTACTTTATAAAAATATGCCCGTGGATAAGTGGATAACCACGAGGGGGAGGTGATTTTTCAGGCATTTAGCGTAAGCAGAATTTATAAGTTCTGTTCCCTGGTGCTTCCTCGCTCACTCGGGGCTTCGCCCTGTCGCTCGACTGCGGCGAGCACTGCTGGCTCGATCATATCCGTGGCCGGAAGATACTACTCCTCCCCCGAGTCGCTCTCCAGAGCCCGCTACAGCGAGACAACCCCCACGAAGATTTCTATCGTCCCTGCAGACATATTCGAATCGTTTTTATTAACCCTGGCTCCCGTCGTGACAGAACACTACGTCCTGTAAAAGGGGGACTAAGGCCCCTGAATCACACACCTGAAATTAATAATGCGGAGTTTTACGATAATGTCATTGCTGGAAACTTTCCTGACCGCTTCTCCCGCTTCTCAGGGGGCAACAATCCTGTTCCTTGCCATGCTGATCTACTGGCAAAAGCGATAAATCCATGCGGGCTGGCCTTTGGCCAGCTTCGCTGTATAAGGGGAAAAATGCGGCATATCCAGACATTTCACTAGGCAATTTGAATTCAGATATCTATGCTTGGGATCCGGTCAACAGGAGGTAACAAGATGAAACTTGAAACTATACATATAGATAATACCGTAAGAAGTGGTCTTAATTCTTTCACTGACGGGGTGATTTTTCGTGATACAAAGGTATTGATCACGCTCAATCTCCCGGATGGACAGAAAACCACTATTGAGGGGGAATGGCGGCATATGTCGGACGCCAACAGGTTGTCAGAACGTATTACGATGCTTCAGCATGCAATCTATGAGCAGTATGAGGAATACAGAGCAGATATTCCCGTCAGCTGGTCCAGATAACGTCTGACAGACCTCACCGGCGAGCAGGACGTTCGCCAGCATCATTCTCCTAAGTACTTAAATATTCCCTTTCAGCATGGCTACCGCATCCGCTTCGGGCATCTGAAACTGAACTCGATGCCGAGCAGCAACATCAAGTGCGAACACCTTCGTATAGACTTCCGTCGAGCTAATCGATTTGTGGCCCATCAGGCTCTGCAAAACCTTCAGTGGTATGCCGGCATACAGCATATGCATCGCGTAGGAATGACGGAACGTATGGGGGGTTACCGGTACTGAGAACGTCACCCCGTCGGCCGCTGCGGCCTCCACCGCTTCGCTAAGCCAGGTGCGCACGGTACGGTCTGTGATCTCCCAGATACGCGCCTTCTCCATTCTGCCGGTGCGCTTGTTTCGTCTTTCCAGCGGAATTTTCAGGGTGGCCACCATCATCTGCAGCTGGCTGACGTAGTGGTGATCGGAAAGCGGAACCAGGCGATGAGCCTGGCTACCGGCGGGAACTCGGCCGGCCGTTCTGGCGGCTTTCTCGGTGCGCTGCTTGAGCGTGGCCAGCTGCACGAACGGATACGGCGGCGCCAGCGAAAAATCCCCCCGGGTCAGCGCGAGCGCTTCATTAATGCGCGCGCCGGTGTTCCACAGCGTCGCCAGCAGCATCTTGCGGTGAAGATCCGGCACGTAATGGAGTAGGGCGCTCACTTCCGGCGCCAGCAGGTATTTCGGCAGTTCATCCTGCACGAGCGCCATCTGGCGCAGGGCGAGGGCGGCAGGGTAATCGATGGCCACCGGGAGCAATGTTCCGGGAGATTGCGGAGATCCAACTGGAACCAGGTTATTCATAATTTCTGTTAACTTTTTTCTTTGCCGAGAATTTTCTTCGTAATATTACCGGAGTCAGGATGACTAGCCAGCCAGAAAACAGACGAAGTCGCAAACAAAACTACTCCGTCAGTGATTACAGACACGATATTTTCGGGCACTGGTTTCAGTCCTCTTCAGTGGGTGGCTATGGAACGGGAACATTCATGCCACCAACATCCACTTGATAAAGTACAGAAAAATCACCACGCCCCCCCAGAATAAGGTCAGGTTAGCGACTTTCCCCCACAGGATAGAAAGGAGCTTTGTCTGCAGGTCAAGGAGGTATTCACTTTGCGAGGCAAGATCCCTTTCGAGCTCAACGATTTTTTCCTGCGACTGACTACACAGGGTTGCCAGCCGGATAACCCCGGTTGCCCGTTGCGCCACCTCCAGGTCAGAATCCCCGCTCTGCGGCAGAGACAGTTTTTCTGCCCGCAGTGGCAGGGCGTCACATTTCTCGTCCGGGAGCTGGCCCCCTTTCCTGTGCAACAGATGATAAAATGGACGATTCCTAAGTGAAGTAATTAACTGTTTTTGCGACCGTTTTTTGCCTTCGAGCTGCACGATTTTTTCCTGCAGCCCGCGATAACAGTCTTCCAGCCGGCGTACCGCGGATACCAGGGGCTCCACCCGGAGCGTTGAACACCTGCCCCGTGGCAACTGCAGTTCGTCTGCCCGCAGCGGCATTGAGCTGGTTTCCCCCGGCGGGAACCGGAAACCCAGCCCACGCCACAGTCTGCTCCGGCGGATCAGATTGTGAATGTTTTTCGCATCCACGGACGAAATGTGGATTTGTCTGACCAGCGTTTCCGGCGGCAGGGAGCGGGTCCAGAGCACCATCTGCTGCATGATCCAGCTGCCCACTCCCCGACCACGGGGTAAAAATTCATTCAGCATAAATTCAACACTGAACAGTTCCACACGGCCGTGCTCGAACTTCGCGACAATGGTCTGCGGTGTACTTTGTCCGTCACCGTACAGCGTCAGGCTACAGGTGATCCACAGATATGCCCCTGGCGAGTCCTCAGACCCGTAACGACATTCCTCCACCCGTCTGACGACCACAACCACCGTTTCGTTGCCCGCGCTCCCCGCCGGGACGGTCAGCAGCCACATGCCGTTATCATCAACAGACGTTTTTATGAAGGTTTTAGTTTTCGCTTCCATACCGGTCTCTTTGTCCCGTTGCGTAACTGTTACGTGGATGAATGGGTAATTCCCGTCAGTTCTGGTCTGCCATAAAACGGCCAGCGCTTGTCGCCCTGCGAGTAAACCTCGATCCACACCAGTGTGCCCTGCTCAAAATACAGGTGACAGCCGTCACTGGCGCTCAGGGTCGTCATCATCGGCAGCTGCGCAGCGGAAAACGAAACGCCCGGACCTGGTAATGCCGGCATCATTGACTGTTATCCTCCGTCTCCAGGAATGGCTCATTTGTGTTCAAATTAATCACAGTTCTGACCCACGATAAATATCGTCAGTCCCCCGGGAACCTTCATTGCGGCCAGTTCAGTACAATTCCCGGCCAGGATCTTCATGTTTTCCGCTGTGGCATCCACCGGATAAAGCGCCTGTGTCAGGAGTGACAGATTATGCTCACTGCAGGAAAGCCCCGCGCGGTGAAGACATGACAGGTACCCTTTTTTAACTGCTGCGGCATCGGCGGCATCCATCATATTGAAGTAATCCAGAGGCGCCGGCGAAAATTCCTCCTCCGCGACGGTTTCAAGAAACCGTAGCATCTCCGGGCGAACTGGCAGGGGCAGAACCGCGGCCTGAAATTCGTTACAGCTGAATCCACCGCAACTCTGCGTCGCCAGTCGCCAGCCATCGGTGTTACCGTTCGGCACAGTTACCGTAGAGGCCAGAACCAGCCCCGGCCAGCGATCTTCCCGATCAAACCCGTAATCAAAACACTGCTCAGGAATGTCCCCCAGATTCTTGCCATGTTGTCCGGGCGCTATCATCCCGAACCTGATTTGGGGAGTATGCTTATACACAGACTGGGCCTGTTCGTTAGTACTTTAGTTGAGAAACAGCGCTGGCATTTCATCTGACATCATCACATGGCGGGTCCGCTTCCCGCGAAAAATACGGCGCATCATCGGCGTAAAATCACAGGGCTCCCAGCCATAAGGCCAGGTATAGTAAATCCCGTCCTTCAGCTTACTGTCGCGTCGCTCAGGCCCTGCAACGATACGTCTGACCTCCCTGTTCAGCGCCTCACCGCGCAGGCCATACTGCCCCAGGTAGCGGCGCAGCCGCGTTCTGGGCATCCGCGGGTCAGTTTTCACGTAACCATTAACATCCATATGCTGCGTGGCGGTGATGATAGTCATGCCGTACCTGCGTATGGTGCGGAAGGCGGCGGCCATCACGTCCGTTTCGGTCTCTGGTTCGTCATATGTTCTGTTCATCTGGTTTCCTGTTATACGTTGCCGTGATGCACCGAATCATTCATCATTTTTTTCTGTATGTTCAGTAGCGTTATCCGGAGGGGTAGCTTCGGCCACTTCTTTCAGTATTGATGACCATCCCCCGGCAAACCATTCGCCCGGATCTTCACCACTGAGTACCTGCTGCAGCCAGCGGGAAGGGGAGCGACGTCTGGCGTCACGGAACCAGACCGGATGGTGCTGACCCATGACTGACCAGAAATCAAAATCCGGCTCCGGGGGGGAGAACACATACGCATTCATGACCAGATTCCCGCCGTGTTGTCTGAGGAACAACAAAAATTCTTTCAGGTTTACATACCCCCCCGGCCCCATACCGGCACCAAGGAAAAACGCCTCTGTTACCACGCCGGCAGTGATACGGCCGTTCTGCTCATGCTGGCGCAGGATCATCAGGGTGCCATCATGGCGCCCACCGGCGATGCGGATGAACTCAAAGACATACCTTTCATCATCATCCGGGAAGAAAAACTCCTCCCAGCTGACACCAAAATACGTCCCCAGGATCACCAGCGGGAACATCTTCCCGTCACCGGTGGTCAGCCAGTCTGCACTGGCGCCGAACCGGCTTTCAATCCGTTCAGCCAGCTCACGGGTTAACTCACCGGCGCCATCGATACAGTCCAGGAGCAGTCCCGGGGAAACATGTAACCGGTGAGCTATCCGTACCTGGTCGGCGATCCGCGTCGGCCCGGGTTGCCCGGCCCCCGGGAAAAAGCCGTCAGCGGACAGACGGTCAAACAGGGCGCGCAGACGCCCGCCACATTCCTTCTGCCACTGTTGCCGGCTGGAGAGGATTTCCGGAGAGGTGGTCCCGGCAGGATACTGTCTGGCCAGCGCCAGGCGGATCTCCCCTTCGAGTGAACGTTCATTTTTCATCGCTGACTGCTCAATGCGTGCAAACAGCGCATCGTCAACATTTCTGGCCTGGATCTTCGCCATGACTCCTTCCTTATGCAAAACGTATTCAGGACTGGTAAATGGTCTTTGAAGTAAACATGAAACCTGATTTACCGCTATAACAATAAATGTATACGTTATGATTCATTTTGTACACAAAGGAAGAAATCAGCACGTGATAAGGCATGAAACAGTCACGCAGCTAAATTACCGGATGGCCGTTTCCGGCAGATCCGATTTTTTGCGTATAACAACTTTCCGGAAGTGTACCACGGTCAGGGAATAAGCAAAGCGGCGTTTTCCGGTGGTGAGCGGCAGGTCACGGGGTAGGGGGTAAACACAACATCTAGCGTCATGGTCAGCTGGGAACACCGCCACATCTTGTGTTGCCGGGCCGCTGTGCGCCGGTGGGGTTCGCAGAGATCCGGAACTAGCTTTTTTCGGATCTGACCGGGAAAAGAGAGAATACAACATAGGTTCAACATATCCATATGCCGGGCATCTGCATAGGTGTGGCATACGCATATACTTACCATCTGCATATGCTATGACTATACATATGCTTTGCATCTGCATATACTGAACATAGTCATACAGGCCGGTCGGCCAGGAGGAAATGATGAGAACTGTATCCATTTTTAAAAACGGCAATAACCGCGCCATTCGTCTGCCCCGCGATCTGGATTTTGAGGGAGTGAGCGAGCTGGAGATCGTCCGGGAAGGGGACAGCATTATTTTGCGTCCCGTCCGGCCGACCTGGGGCTCGTTCGCGCAGTTCGAGAAGGCAGACCCGGACTTTATGGCGGAGCGCGAGGACGTTGTCAGCGACGAAGGACGATTTAACCTGTGAACAAGACCTATATGCTCGACACCTGTATCTGCTCGTTCATCATGCGCGAGCAGCCGGAAGCCGTCCTGAAGCGCCTGGAGCAGGCGGTGCTGCGCGGCCAGCGCATCGTTGTCTCGGCCATCACTTATTCTGAAATGCGCTTCGGGGCCACCGGCCCGAAGGCCTCCCCGCGCCACGTCGAGCTGGTCGACGCGTTCTGCGCCCGCCTCGATGCCATCCTGCCCTGGGATCGCGCTGCGGTGGACGCCACCACGGAGATTAAGGTGGCGCTGCGAATGGCCGGGACGCCGATCGGCCCGAACGACACGGCCATTGCCGGGCACGCCATCGCCGCCGGTGCCGTGCTGGTGACGAATAATACGCGGGAATTTGAGCGGGTGCCGGATCTGGTGCTGGAAGACTGGGTAAGATAACGCTGTAAAACAAAACAGGCGGTCTGGCGCAGCCGGACACTCTTTCAGTCAGCGGTATATAAAGGAATAAAAGATGCCTCTGATCACGCGGCTTATGCTGCAAAACTTTAAAAAGTTTCCGGAACTGGACCTGCGCTTCACTCATGACCGTAACATTCTGGTCGGGGACAATGAGTCCGGGAAAAGCACGATTCTGCTGGCCCTTGACCTTGTGCTGAGTGACAGCCGGCACCGGGTCGAGGCATTGGGTGTGGAATCGCTCCTGTCCCAGTCAGCAGTAAGGCTGTTTCAGGAAGGTGAGCGCCGCGCCGATCAGTTACCCGTGCTGACAGCTGACGTTTTCCTGAGTAATGGGGGAGATCCTGACCTGAACGGCAGGCAAAATCTGGCGGGTATCAATGCGGATGGTCTCAGAATGCGTATTGCACCAATGACGGAGGAATACGGCCAGGATATTCACAATGTACTACAGCAGGATCCCGATAATTTTCCCTATGAATACTATTCCGTGCGGTTCAGCACCTTCTCCGGTGGTCATTTCGCCAGCTTCAGACGCTATCTGCGCCATCTGCTCTTAGACAGTGCACGCATCGATAACGAGCACGCCGCACAGGAATATACGCGCACAGTTTACAGCGTCAATGTGCCGGTGGCCGATCGGTACCGGCTTGAAAACAGTTACCGGCAACAGAAAATGCACTTCTGCACCCGGCATCTGTCAGCCATAAACGACACGCTGGAAACGTATCAGTTTGGCGTGCGTTCCGGTGCTAAATCAGGGCTTGAGGCGAATCTGGACATTACCGAGGACGGTATTTCCATTCGTCACCGTGGAAAAGGAAGGCAGTGCTTCATCAAAACGGAGTTTGCGCTGCAGCGGCATCAGCAGCAGGGAGAGCTCCACGTACTGTTGCTTGAGGAGCCGGAAAATCATCTCAGCCATGTCAGTATGAAGAGGCTGGTTAATCAGCTTGCCACTGAACGGCAGACGCAGGTGTTTATTGCCACACACAGCAGCCATATCTCCTCCCGCCTCGATCTGCGTAAGGCAATCCTCCTCGGGTCTGCCCGGCCGGTACTGATGAATGAACTTTCCGCTGAGACTGCCGCCTTCTTCATGAAAGCACCGGATAATAACGTACTGGAATTTGCGCTGGCCAGACGTGTGCTGCTCGTGGAGGGGGATGCTGAGTTTATTCTGATCGAGGCCTTTTATCGCCGCCTGTATGGCAGGGCACCGGAGGAAGACGGAGTTCACATCATCGCTATCGGCGGAACGAGTTTCCGTCGTTATCTTGAACTGGCCCGTCTTCTGGAAAATCGCGTCGCGGCCCTTCGTGATAATGACGGCAACTATCAGCAAAACTGCGATGAACGCTATGCTGACGTGATTTGTTCCCGCTCCCGGGTATTTGCTGATCGCGATAACACCCGATCCACATTTGAAATCAGCCTGTATCAGGATAACGCTGATCTGTGTGATACGCTTTTCCTCGGACCCCGCCGGACACTCACGGTGCAGGAATACATGCTGGCCAATAAGGCAGAAGCAGCATTCCGGCTGTTACAGCTGCACGCCGGAGAGCTGACCGTACCTGATTATATTCAGGAGGCACTGGCATGGATAAGAGAGTGATATTTGCGGTTGCCGGCTCGGGCAAGACCACGCTGCTGATACGACGGTTGAGTGAGGACAGGAGGACGCTGCTCCTGACCTTCACCGTGAATAATGAAGCGCATCTGCGGGCACAGATTATCAGACGTTTTGGCTTTATCCCGGAAGGGATCAGGGTGATGACCTGGTTTGAGTTTCTGCACGGTTTTTGCTTCCGGCCTTTCCTGCAGGAGCAGCTGGCATCGCGTGGCCTGAGCTTCGACCAGCCCCCACCCAGAATACCGCGCACGAATGCCCGGCATTATCAGGATCCCGCCGGACGGCTGTATCACCGGAGGCTCGCACATTTACTGACAGCCCGGGGGTTGCTGCCGGATATCCGTATCCGGCTTGCCCGTTACTATGATGAACTGCTTGTCGATGAAGTCCAGGACTTTGCCGGACATGACTTTAATTTTCTGCTGGAGCTCTGCCGCGCGGAAATCACTGTGCTCTGTTGCGGCGATTTTTATCAGCATACCTTTGATACAAGCCATGACGGCAACGTTAATTCAACGCTGCACGACGACATCACGCGATATGAGGCCCGCTTCGACGCAGCAGGTTTCGCGGTTGACCGGGACACGCTCAACCGGACATGGCGTTGCTCAGCTTCAGTGTGCGAGTTTATCACCGGGCAACTGAACATCCGTATCGCTGCCCATGGGATACATGCCTCCCTGATTGAAACGATCGCAGATACAGAGCGCTCAGCCACCCTGCACGCCGATAATACGGTGATTAAGCTCTTCTATCGTGAACATCACCGTTACGGCTGCTATTCCATGAACTGGGGCGCCAGTAAAGGGCTCGATCACTTTCAGGATGTCTGCATTGTGATGGGATCCTCCCACTGGAAGCTTCTGACCCGTCAGGAACTGGCAACCCTTCCACCGTCGTCCCGTAACAGGCTGTACGTGGCATGCTCACGGGCGCGCGGCAACATTTATTTTGTTCCCGAAACTCATCTGCGCCGATTCCGAAACTGAGTTACCGACTTCTCAGTCGGGCACAAATCAGTAAAAAGCGAGGGTCATCGACGGGAATACCGGCTGGACAGGTGCGGTTCCGGTTCTCGCTTTCCGGAACCTGGCTAACAATATGTAACATTATCATTAAATACAATTATGCCAGTTATTTTTATTCGCAAAATGCTAATAATGTGGCATACACGCCAGTATGAAAACATTGTTAACTTTTTAAGTTCTGAATGGTATGTCGCTTGTGCAGTTAAAAGTGCAGATCATTGAAAGTATTGTACGGTTTTGTTGACCGGAGACTGTTTCATCGTCGCGGATAATGAGCAGAATTATCTGTCCACTATATCTGGGGCAGGCTGAAAACATGGAATGGTTGGTTATGGATGCTGAGATCTTGTCATTTATGAAACAATTTCATTTGTGGTACTGTAAAAATAGTTTTTCTGATTTACCTGAGCTGTGAATATGGCATACTGCAGATGTTACCCGGCCGCACTCATACCGGGTAACGAACTGTGTATTGTGATGATTTTTTATTACAGGGGGATGATCGTGATCAATAAGATTTGCCAGGTAATTGACGGGGAGTACGTCTGCGACATTGATATCAGTGTGGAAGAATGGAAAGCTCTGTTAATGAATGAAAAGGTTTTTGACTCTAAAAGTATTGAGGCGTTAAAAAAATGGTATATTGAACCAAATCATTCCTGCACATGTTTCGATATAGGCAAAAAGTACGAACAGCACAGTATGAGTGCTAATGGCGTTATTAACGGGCTCGGTGGTAGAGTTCAAAAAGAGCTTGGCAGATTTGAAGTTAAAGGGATCGGCAATATAGCACCCGGCACAAAATTCATTACAGTCATGAAGAGTAAAGAAACCGGTGAAAAACCAAAAAGATACTTATGGACTATTCGTGATGAACTTGTTCAGGCAATTAAAGAACTGGATTTTTTTGGGTCGAAAGAAATAACCACCAATGAGTATTACTCAGACGATGAGTTGATCAACGCCATGGAGGCGAATAATACATTTGATGTCGCGCAGACATTTGAATATACAGGGGAAGCTAAACCAAAGAAACATGCAACAGAAGTAAAAAATGGCGTCTCGTACCCAAGAAGTAAAGGGGTTTCAAAAAATGCACTGAACAAAGCAGGTTACAGATGTGAAGTCGATGGCGAACACCCAACCTTCAGAAGGCGTAACTCTCCCCTGAATTATACTGAACCTCATCACATTGTACCTATGTCCAGGCAGGATGACTTTAACACTTCGCTTGACGTCGAAGAAAATATAATATCGCTGTGTTGCAATTGCCATAAGCAAATTCACCTCGGACAGGGATATGAAGAAATGCTTGAGAAAATATATAATGAGAGAAAGGAGTTGTTAAAACAGGTAGCTATCGATATATCTCTGGAGGATTTGATTCGCTATTATAAAGGACAGAACAGGTGAATGTTATTCAATAGTAATGCTTTTACCTTACTTACAGAGAATGTCATTATTTCCTGGCAGTTACCGATTTGGCGCGTAAAAATACAAAACCCGAAATTAATCGGGTTTGTATTATTTAACGATTAACAGACTCCTGTGTCCAGGAATGATGTAAAACCACGCTTATCGTGACATTTCTGCAAATTTTACTTTTGAGTATCAAGCCATTTATTCATCTGCTCAATTTCACCTTTTTGAGCTTTAATGATGTCCTGCGCGAGCTTTCTCATTTCGGGATCTTTTCCGTATTTTAGCTCAGTCTCAGCCATTGCTATTGCCCCTTCATGGTGTGCTACCATGCCTTTCGCAAAAGCCTTGTCGGGATCGGATTCATTTACAGCAGTCATCATTTTGTCATGCATGTCTTTCATGCCAGCCATATATTCCTGTGACGAAGCTGAGGTAGACATATCAGTCATTTTCATTTCTGAATGTTCTGCTGAAATCGCTGGCAGGGATAACATTAATACTGCAAATAAAGTGTTTCTGGCTTTCATAAAAAATATCCTTTTAGCGTTGATACCCGTTAACTGTAGCAGAATCTGGTGATGCTACCAACTTGCTGATTTAGTGTATAATGGTGTTTTTGAGGTGCTCCCGTGGCTTCAGTCTCCGTCTGCTGTCCCTCCTGTTCCGCTA